>Ga0310695_10005761_pt1 | contig 21250 bp, 7 predicted proteins | sample RumenRJG_04DNA_FD_203882 | JGI IMG/M metagenome (GOLD analysis project Ga0310695, IMG submission 203882) | Bovine rumen microbial communities from Lethbridge, Alberta, Canada - RJG_04 (v2) (version 2) | ecosystem: Host-associated > Mammals > Digestive system > Stomach > Rumen | place: Canada...
GTCCGGAGCAATCGTCTCGCGCAGGATATACTCGACGCCGGTCTTCAGCTTCGTGATCTCGTGGACGTCCTTCGTGGAAATCCATTCATCCACAACCTTGCCATCCGGTCCGATAACCTGCAGTGTTGCGCCTTCCAGCTCTTCCTCGCCCGTGATGTCAGTCTTGCTGATCTTCACCTTGGTCGGCGCGTCTTCAATCAGGATATGGCCGCCGGCAACTTCTGTGTTACCGGACTTGACCTTACCGTCAGCGTCAATCGTGAACTTCGTATCCGCGGCAATGGTATAGCCGTCCGGAGCGATGGTTTCACGCAGGATGTACTCAACGCCGGTCTTCAGGCCGTCAATCTTATGGGCTTCCGTGGTGGAGGTCCACTCTTCGATGATGACGTATTCCTTTGTCTCATCCAGGTAGTTAGCGTTAGCTGCTTCATTTTCAGCAGCCTTCCGCGCCAGCTTGATGTTCGCGCCGGGCAGTTCAGGTCCGCCGGCGATCTCGGTCTTGCTGACTGTGACATGTGTCTTGTCATCTTCAACAACCAGGACTTCAACACCATCGGCGTCCTTGCTCACTGTACCGGAGCTTGTGACCCTCCCGGTCTTCTCGTCGATGGAGAAGGTGGTATCGCTGGTGATGGCATAGCCGTCCGGAGCGATGGTTTCACGCAGGGTGTAGGTCACACCGGTCTTCAGGCCCTTCACATAATAGGGTTCGGTGCCGGAGATCCACTGCTTGACAACCTCGTCACCGATCAGGATCTGCATGGTCGCGCCGGGCAGTTCCTTTCCGCCGTTGGTGATATCAGTCTTGCTGATCTTCACCTTGGTGATGTCATCCTTCACCAGGATATGGCCGCCTTCAACAATCGTGTCGTTGGCCGTGACCTTGCCGGTCTCATCAATCGTGAACTTTGTATCCGCGGCAATCGTGTAGCCTTCGGGTGCTACGGTTTCACGCAGGATGTACTCGACGCCGGTCTTCAGCTTCGTGATTTCATGTGCCGCAGTAGTGGAAGTCCACTCATCCACGATCACGTATTCCTTGTTGTCGCCAAAGAACCTGGTGTCTTCAGGCTCATTCTCACCGGCTGCACGCAGCACCTTAATGTCAGCGCCTGCCAGTTCTTCCTCGCCTGTGATATCCGTCTTGCTGACCGTCACCTTGGTCGGGCCGTCTTCGATCAGGATATGGCCGCCTTCAACTTCTGTGTTGCCGGACTTGACCTTACCGTCAGCATCAATCGTGAATTTCGTATCCGCGGCGATGGTATATCCATCCGGAGCAATGGTCTCACGCAGGATGTACTCGACGCCGGTCTTCAGGCCGTCAATCTTGTGAGCTGTTGTTGTGGACGTCCACTCTTCGATGACGACATATTCCTTTGTATTGTCCAGATATTCAGCGTCATCCGCTTCATCATCTGTCGCCTTCCGCGCCAGCTTGATGTTCGCGCCGGGCAGCTCGGGACCGCCGGCGACTTCTACCTTGCTGATGGTAACGTGGGTCTTGTCATCTTCAACAACCAGGACTTCGTTACCCTCGTCATCCTTGCTGATTGTGGCAGTACCCGTGACCTTGCCGTTCTCGTCAATCGTGAAGGTCGTGTCACTGGTGATGGTATAGCCATCCGGAGCGATGGTTTCACGCAGGGTATATTCAACACCGGTCTTCAGGCCTTCGATTTCGTAAGGCTTGTCGCTGGAAATCCACTCTTCAACAACGTTGCCTTCCTTGTCCAGGATCTGCAGCGTTGCACCGGGCAGTTCCACGTCACCGTTGGTGATGTCGCGCTTGCTCACGGTGATGTGGGTCTTGCTGTCTTCGACAACCAGCACGTCAACACCATTGGCATCCTTGCTCTGCGTGCCGTCGCTCTTGACTTCACCGTTCTTCGCGTCAATTGTAAACTTCGTATCGCTGGTAATGGTATAGCCGTCCGGAGCGATAGTCTCACGCAAGGTGTACTCCTCGCCCGTCTTCAGGCCTTCCACATACTTCGGTTCGTTGCCGGATGTCCACTCTTCGACAACCTTGCCGTCCTTGTCGATGATCTGCAGGGTCGCACCAGGCAGTTCTTCATCACCCTTGGTGATGTCAACCTTGCTGACCTTCACCTTCGTGATGTCATCCTCAACAAGGATCACGGTGTTGCCGTTGGTATCAATGGTCTTGGTGCCAGTTGTGGTAACCGTACCGTCTGCCGCTACCGTGAAGGTGATATCAGTTGTGACCAGATAGCCGTCCGGAGCCACGGTCTCACTCAGCGTGTATTCAACGCCGGTCTTCAGGCCCTGGATCAGGTGGCTGCCGCTTGCCGCGGACGTCCACTCGTCTACCTTGTTGCCTTCAGCGTCGGTCACCACCAGGTGTGCTCCTGCGATTTCCTTGCTGTGGGCGATATCGGTCTTCTTTACTTCTACATGGACGGGCTTGTCGTTCACCACAATGACTTCGTTGCCTTCGTCATCCTTGCTGATTGTGGCAGTACCTGTGACCTTGCCGTTCTCGTCAATCTTGAAGGTCGTATCGCTGGTGATGGTGTAGCCGTCGGGAGCCAGCGTCTCACGCAGGGTGTATTCAACGCCGGTCTTCAGACCTTCGATTTCATGAGCCTCTTCACCGGAAATCCACTCTTCAACAACGTTGCCTTCCTTGTCCAGGATCTGCAGCGTTGCGCCGGGCAGCTCTTCATCACCCTTGGTGATGTCGCGCTTGCTCACAGTGATGTGGGTCTTGCTGTCTTCAACCAGGATGACTGTATTGCCATTTTCGTCAACAGTCTTATGTCCCGTTGTGGTCACGTTGCCATTTTCGTCAATCGTGAATGTGATATCGGTTGTTACCAGATAGCCTTCCGGCGCGACGGTCTCACTCAGGGTGTATTCCTCGCCCACCTTCAGCTTCTCAATAATGTGGTTGCCGCCCTTGACGGATGTCCAGGAGTCAATCACATTGCCTTCGCTGTCGGTTACGACCAGTTCGGCGCCTTCGACTTCCTCGCCATTGGCGATGTCGGTCTTCTTGACTTCAATGTGCGTCCGTGCGTCTTCAACCAGGATGACAGTGTTGCCATTCTCATCAGCAGTCCTGGCGCCGGTCACCTGAACCTTGCCGGATTCGTTGATCCAGAATGTGATATCTGTCGTAACTGTGTAGCCCTCGGGAGCCACAGTTTCACGCAGTGTGTACTTGTTCGCTTCGCCGGTCTTCAGACCTTCGATGATGTGATTATCACCGGTAGCAACAGTCGTCCAGGAATCAACTTCCTTGCCGTCCTTGTCAAGAACAACCAGTGTTGCGCCCGCGACTTCTTCGCCGTTCGCAATGTCAGTCTTCTTGACTTCGACGTGCGTCTTCCGGTCGTTGACAACCAGCACTTCAATGCCGTCTTCGCCCTTGCTGTGTGTACCGTTGCTTGTAACGTTGCCGTATTCATCGATGCTGAAGGTCGTATCGCTGGTGATGGTATATCCATCCGGCGCAATCGTCTCACGCAGCGTGTAGGTTACGCCGGTCTTCAGGCCTTCAATCTGTTCAGGTGTATCTCCGGACACCCAGGTCCTGACAACCGTTGTGCCTTCCAGGATCTGCATCGTTGCACCAGGCAGTTCCTCATCGCCATTGGTGGCATCACGCTTGCTGACAGAAATATGGGTCTTGCTGTCGTTCACCACCAGCACGGTATTACCGTTCTCATCTGTGCTGGTCGTGCCGCCGCTCGTTACCTTGCCCTGGCCGTCGATACTGAAGGTCGTATCGCTGGTAATGGTGTAGCCATCGGGAGCGATGGTTTCACGCAGGGTGTACTCAACATCCGTCTCCAGGCCGGTGATTTCAACAGGCTTGTCAGAAGATACCCATGTTCTGACAACGTTGCCTTCCGCATCCAGAATCTGCAGGGTTGCGCCGGGCAGCTCGTCATCGCCCGTGATATCCTGCTTGCTCACCTTCACATATGTATAGGTGTTTGTGATGGTGTAAGCCCATTCGTCTTCGGAAATCTTCTTAACAGCAGGTACAATGTATCCGGGAACCTGCGTCTCAGCAACAGTGTACTGAATCTCAGCGCTGTTTGCATACTTCTGGAGATCAGTCCAGGTATGCTTCCATTCATTCTCCGCATTCAGCTCAACCGTGCCGGCTTCCTTGCCGTTCGCCAGCAGCTTCACTGTCACGTTCGCAGGACGGAAATTGCCCTTGTTGTCGCTGTCGTTCCAGATCTTTTCAACGCTGACCTGGGTCTTTTCTTTTTCACGGCTGTTCGTCACCGTGTAGGTGAAGGTACCGTCGTCAGCCTTGGTGATCAGCGTGCTGTAGTTCTCAACCTTTTCTTCAGTGACGGTATAGTTGACCGCCTTGCCGCCGATGTACTTCTGCAGTTCAGTCCAGGTCTTGGTCCAGTTGTTGTCCGCATTCAGTACGACAGAATCGACCTTCGTACCGTTCTGCAGCAGGTTGACGGTAACGCTTTCGGGACGGAAGCCTTCTTCGTTGTCATTGTCGTCCCAAACCTTGGTGACCTTCACTTCAGTCTCTTCATAGTCGCGACTGTTCGTGACTTTGTACGCCCATGCGGTCTCGGAGGTCTTTTCAATGACAGGAGTCTTGTAGTTCGCCACCTGCGCTTCGGAAACCGTGTAAGTGATCTCCGCACCGCCTGCGAACTTGTTCAGTCCGGTCCAGGTATGCTTCCACTCGTTGTCTTCGTCCAGCGTCACTTCGCCGACTTCTTCACCGTTCGCCAGCAGCTTCACTGTCACGTCGTCAGGACGGAAGCCTTCCTTATTATCATTGTCATCCCAGATCTTCTCAACACTGACCTGGGTCTTTTCGGTTGTACGGCTATTCTTCACGGTATAGGTGAAGGCGCCGTCTGCAGCCTTCGTAATCTGCGTGCTGTAGTTCGCAACCGGATCTTCAGTGACCGTGTAGTTGATCGCTGTGCCGTTCTCGTACTTCTGCAGTTTTGTCCAAGTCTTGGTCCAGTTGTTGCCCTCATTCAGTTCGACAGATTCGACGACGCTATCGCCCTTCTTGAAGTTGACTGTCACGCTCGCAGGCCGGAAGCCTTCTTCGTTGTCATTGTCGTCCCAAACCTTGGTGACCTTCACTTCAGTCTCTTCATAGTCGCGACTGTTCGTGACTTTGTACGCCCATGCGGTCTCGGAGGTCTTTTCAATGACAGGAGTCTTGTAGTTCGCCACCTGCGCTTCGGAAACCGTGTAAGTGATCTCCGCACCGCCTGCGAACTTGTTCAGTCCGGTCCAGGTATGCTTCCACTCGTTGTCTTCGTCCAGCGTCACTTCGCCGACTTCTTCACCGTTCGCCAGCAGCTTCACTGTCACGTCGTCAGGACGGAAGCCTTCCTTATTATCATTGTCATCCCAGATCTTCTCAACACTGACCTGGGTCTTTTCGGTTGTATGACTATCTGTAATAGATGTGATTGTGCCTTCATTGGAAGTATTGCTCAGCGTATAACCGGCCGGTACATTCTTCTCAGTCCATGTATAAACAATCTCTGCATTATTCGAATACTTCGGCAGATGTTCAACCTTATATTCCCAGCCGTTTTCTTCGTTCAGAACAACTTCCATTCCATTGCTCAGAACAACGGTTAAGCTATCAGGACGAGCCCCATCCTGGTTATTCGCATCATCCCAGATCTTCTTAATAGTAGCTTCTGTTTCGGAATAATCATTTGTAAAGGAAGCAAGAGCAACATTGGCACTACCTTCTTTTACTACTGTGACCGTTTTGGATCCGTTTGTCGGATCCGTAATACGTATTCCCTTCTGTCGCTGCCATGCCGTCAGAGATTCAGTAACAGTATAAGACCCGATAGGCAAATCCTTGATTTCAATTTCGCCATCTTTATTGGGTTTTTTCTCAGCATTGTCTATCCAGGCTTTTGTTACTTTACCCTGATAAATCTGAATTCTTACGGTTTTTGAAGTGCCTGCAGCATCACCGCTGCCAACCAGAGTAAATGTATATGTATCATCTGCCAATTCACTGTTCTGCGGATCAGCATCGTTAATCGTAACGATCTTTTTGATTTTCAGAGTTCCTTTTTCTTGGATCTTTTCATTATAGTAATTACCAAGAGCAATGACACCGTCTGAACCTTGTTTAATTTCTTTATTACCGGTCCATCCTTCATAAACGGTAGTCTTTATATTATTATGTCCAAGGTCTTCAGCATGTACTCTGAACTTAACAGGATTGTTAAGATACTTAATCCCATTATACGGATTCGGGTTAGGGATTGTTTCTTCAATTATATAGTAGAAATCCTTTGGTTGCTGACCAACGTCATTCTGATTATAGTAAATCTTTTTGAATGCAACTAATCCATCTTTATCTGCTGTAACAGTCTGAATAAGCGTTCTGTTTGCGTTGGGCTGATTTTTATTCGGTACTTGATACAGCTTGAACTCATAATTCCCCTGAACATACGGTAAATCCTGTCCGCTTTCTTGATGCCTTATCTTCTTCCTTAACTGAATAGCTGTATCGCCAACTGATTTATAATGACGATTCTTCCAATAAAAATGCCATTCAGCACCTGCATTAATTGTTCCATTTTCATTAGCAACAAGCCATCCTGCACCGTTATTATAACTCACATCTTTAGCACTTGGGCAAAGGAAAATACCCGAAGTATCTGCACAGTAAAAGCTGGTTGCTTTAGGTGCATTAAATACAATTTTCTCAAACAGATATTTGGTGATCTTTTTATTCTGTGAATTGCTAAGGTTTGGATCCTTACCACTAGTATTACTTGCAAATTCGGATTCTATTACGTTTTTCCCATCTTTGTCATAAATTGTTGTCAAATATTGAGCTATGCTTGCCTTACCAGTCGTCGGAATGTTGAAAATTATTTGCTGGCCTTCGCGTTTCTTTATTTTCCACCCGCCATTTGAAATCTGATCGAAGTTTGTACAATCGACATAAATCACAGCATCATTGGGGTAAGCAGTTGTATCAATTTCCTTATCCCCGCTTTTGGGTGCAATTGTTGTTGCTTTATTGAAAAGAGTATTGGATTTTGATCTTGCAGAGCTAACTATAGAATTGACCTTTTTGTCAATCGCTCCACCTTGTGTATAATTTTGCTCAAGATATATCTTATTTATTGCTTTATTATTTTGATTATCGTTATAGATTTTTCCTTCCTGATTTGCTGCTATAAACAAATCAACCGGAACTTTTTGATCACCACTGAATCTTAACTTACCATTAATCTGTCCAACAATATACGGAATAGGATCATCCGACGCAGCGCCCAATTCCATAGCATTATCGCCATTGTTGAACTTCTTCACCGCAAAATTGGTCTCAGTGTGAGAACTAAGATTTATGGTTCCAGCAACCATGCCATAGCTCACAGCATCACCCAGAATGTATCCGGGTGAATAAGCACCGCTTTCATACGGACCGAGGAGCGTTCCTTTGTTTTGCTGCGTAGCTGATACGCCCAACGCGCTTCCAGGAATAAAGATATTGAAAAGCATCAGAATAGCTGTCAGGAAAGATCCTAATCTGTTAAATGCGCGCTTCATGATGAGGCTCCTCTCTCTGTGAAAGCTTATGCAGTAAATCCTATTTCTTTTTCCCTTATTCTTCTGTCTTGGACAAGAGCGTAATGGTGATCTTCCAAATGTTGTAGAAGTTATCAGCATCTACAATGTAAGAATATGTCAATCCATCCACATCCGGAATATCAATGAACTCTTCACCATCTTCACTGTATTGCCACAAAATACTGTAGACGTCTTCATCTGTAAAATTCTCAAGGTCTGCAGTCAATATTGCCTCTGTTCCAACAAAAACATATTCCTGATCGTCCAGCGTGGAAGTTAAAGTCACACTTCTGACAGGAAGTTCCTTCATTCCTTCCGGTTTCAGTGTTGCGATAATATCCACCAGATTAATGTACAAGGTCACTGCTTCAGTCTCATCGTAAATCTGAGCACGATCAGCATTGTCAATCAGCTTGACCCACATCTCATCACTGGCATCAAGATGCTTAACTACATTATCACCCGTCAAACCGCTATACACATCGGCTCCAATATCAATTGCGACATAAACTTTTATGTAGCCCATTTCAAGCATCTCTTCATCTGTCGGTGGCTGCTTTTCGATTTCTGCTAGCATGATATACTTGCTGTCTTCATCTTCAGCTGTATAAATCTGTACCCAGCCTTCGGCTTCAGTATCCTTAATCCAAACTACACTCTCGAAATCGATGGTGCCGATCACGACCGTGTCCTCCGCAGTGGAGCCATATACATTCGTACCGTTCTTGTTCTGGATCTGAACCTTACGGTAGCCCATCTCAAGCAGATCCTCTTCGGTGATTTCCTGCTTGCCGATTTCTTCGAGCTTAACGTAGTGGCGGGCTTCTTCATCTGTTGTATAAATCTGTGCCCAGCCTTCCGCGGCAATGTCCTTGATCCAGATTTCTTCTTCAAAGCTGACGTGTCCGATCACTTCAACGGCAGCGGCAGTGACCTCATATACATCAGTACCGTTCCGGTTCAGAATCTGGACCTTCCGGTAACCCAGCTCAGCCAGCTGTTCGTCAGTCAGAGGTTCAGCTTCAGTTTCTTCAGTTTCTTCCTCTTCTTCAGAATCCGCTTCGGCTTCTTCTTCGCCTTCAGCAGCTTCTTCATCGGTTACTTCATCTGTATTCTCTTCTTCAGAATCTTCTGCTTCGGTTTCTTCGGAAGTTTCCTCATCCGTATTCACTTCTTCAGATTCGGCCTCTTCGGTTTCTTCATCGGAAGTCTCAGCTTCTTCGGAAGTTTCCTCTTCTGTATTCGCTTCTTCGGATTCTTCAGCTTCGGCTTCTTCTTCAGAAGCTTCGGCCTCTTCAGAAGTTTCTTCTTTCTGATTTTCTTCTTCCGTTACCGCGTCTTCCTGATTCTCTTCAGCGGGTTCGGTCTCATCTTCGGCGCTTATTTCTTCAGCGTTTTCGCCCTCTTCGCCCTCAATAGAGACTTCGGTCTGTTTAGAAGATTCATCCGCTTTTTCGCCTTCTTCAGCGTTCACCTCTTCAGCAGATTCATCTCCGGTTTCTTCCTTATTATATTGTTCATCTTCAGAGGCATCCTCTGCGGGTTCTTCTGTCTCTGCTTCTTCCGCAGCCTGTTCACCGTCTGCGTTTTCAACCGGAGTCTCAGTGGGAACATCGGTAGGTTCTTCAGCAGTTGCCTCAGTGGGTGCTTCGGTCGGAACTTCAGTCGGGGCTTCGGTAGGTGCCTCAGTCGGAGCTTCAGTCGGGGCTTCGGTCGGGGCTTCGGTAGGTGCTTCAGTCGGAGCTTCGGTCGGAGCCGGAGTAGGTGCTTCGGTCGGAGCTTCAGTAGGTTCTTCCTTCTTCACCGCGAAAGAACTCAGCGTGAAGGAGAGATTCTGTTTTGCAGAGATGGTAATGTTGAACTTCCGGAATGCGATGTTCTTCAGTTCACAGATATAGGTACCATTTCCGGCGGGAGTGAACTGGGTGTCACTTCCTTCAATGGATACGCTCACAGCGTCGGGGTTTGCTTTCAGCTGCAGTGTGACGTTTTCATTCTTGCCGCACTTGATCTGAATCTTACCCTTCTGGCTGGCAGCAAGGTTATCGCTGATCTGATAGCCAACCTTCAGGGCGTCATAATTCTTATCGGCAGGCTGCACTGTTGGCGCAGGAGCGGGAGCCGGTTCAGCCGCGGGTGCTTCCGCCGGTACCTCTGCCGGTACATCTGCGGGTGCTTCTGCGGGCACTTCTGCCGGTACATCATCGGGAGCTTCAACAGTCACTTCCGCAGGAACATCTGCCGGTACTTCAGCAGGAGCATCAGCCGATACTTCAGTGGGAACTTCTGCCGGTACTTCAGCGGGAGTGGAAACTTCAACAGGTGCTTCTGCCGGAGCAGCAGGTTCTTCCGGAGCTGTTACAGGAGCCGTTTCCTCTGCGGGAATCGGCTGCGGCACAGGCATGGTCTCTTCAACCGGAATCGGCTGGGGAACAGCAACCGTTTCTTCAGCCGGGATCGGCTGGGGAACTGCTGCGGGCTGTGTTTCGGGAACCGCCGCAGGCGCTGCCGGGATCTCGGCAGGAGCCGCATTCACTGCTGCAGGTTCTGCAGCGGGGGCATTACTCTGGGCAGCGGGAGCTTCGGTCACTTCCGCGGCCTGCTTTTCAGTAACACTAAGCCGGAATGCGACAGCATCATAGGCAGAAAGGATAATCTCATGGGTACGGCCGTTCGGATTGGCCATTTCATATATATACAGTTTCATGTTCGGGATGTCGCTGTCAGCCGGGGTAAAGTTGACAGCCTTTCCATCCACCTTCGCATGAATGGCTGTATTGTTGGAAGCATAGAGCTTCATTTCAATGGGGGTTTTTCCGCAGCCCTTCAGGGTGATGATCAGCTCGTCTCCGATAGTAATGGCATCAGACATTGTCTGACCCAGGTTCATTTCAGCCTTCCGGATTCCCTTCATTTCATCTGTCATTTCAGGGACGTTCTCGCTGATGACTTCAGGATCCACATAACCCCAGTTGTCATCAATCTCAACCAGACCGTCGTCTTCTTCCACAACAGGCGCTTCCGTCGGAGCGGCAGTAGGGGCTTCTGTCGGCGCGGAAGTCTCTTCCGCGGGAGCAGCGGGTGCTTCTGTCAGCGCAGCTGTGGGAGCTTCAGTCGGCGCGGCCGTAGGAGCCTCGGTCGGGGCAGCTGTGGGAGCCTCAGTCGGGGCTTCCGTAGGAACAGCCGTCGGCGCCTCGGTAGGCGCTTCCGTAGGAGCAGCTGTGGGGGCCTCGGTCGGTGCCGGTGTAGGCGCCTCAGTCGGAGCTTCCGTGGGCGCAGGTGTGGGCGCCTCCGTGGGAGCTGCTGTGGGCGCTTCCGTCGGTGCTTCCGTGGGGGCTGCCGTAGGAGCCTCCGTCGGCGCTTCAATCGGAGCGGCCGTCACTTCGGTCACTTCATCTTCTGCATACGCCAAAGCCATGCTGGAGACCAGCAGGGCAATAGCGCACAGGATGGAGAAAACCTTTCTGAGCTGCTTCATCATATCCATACCCCTCTTTTCATATACCTGGGTGACTGATTGCATTATTTGCACACTTTAGACTCAGTGTTACATAAAAGTTACATCGATTGAAATCTTTAAGTGCTTTGTTAACCCCAAATGGGCATAGTTAACCAACAGAATCATACCACACAAGAAAAACCATTTCAAGCCATTTCTTTCCAATTTATAGAAATATGAATGAATAGGGACTTTCCAGAACATACAAACTTGTATACAATTTGAAATCCGTCTCATTTTTATGATTACTTACACCTATTCGTGTATTTGCATAATGTAACCCATATTTATACGTTTCTCCTCTGATTTTGTCATTTATACGGTATTTTTTTATGCAAAAGCTTTATGATATGGTTCGTACATTTCCCATTTTACACGTTTTCAGGAGGCTGCCGGCATCTTCTGTCCCTGCCCGGATCTGTCGGAACGCCCGTAATCATTGCGTTGGAATCGGTTCCGACTCTTTTTCTTCCTTAAATTTCCATTATTTGGTTTTTATTATACACGTTTTGTTGCATCTATATGCACATTATACAGTTCTCAAATGCTGTCAAAAGACAAAAATGTAAAAAGAACAGACATTTTTTGAAACGCTGTTCTTTTAGTTGGTTTTGTTCTTTTATTGTATTGATTTGTATGGTCTTAAGCGTTCTTTTTAGTTTTCTCCCATGCAAACCGGGCAAGGAGAAGTGCGCCTGTCGCCCCGCTTTTCGTTCCAAGTCCAGGTTCTGTGATATACTGATCGATATCATTCAGAATCTCATCTGCCTGTATATATGCATTCAGCAGATCAAGAGTCTTCCTGCGAATCAGCGGGAACAGCTGTTTCTGCTGCATCACGCCTCCGCCCAGGATAATCTTCTCCGGTGAGAAGGCGCAGATCATATTGACGCACATCTGTGCCAGATAGGCCGCTTCCAGGTCCCATGCCTCGTGGTCCTCCGGAAGCTCATATCCTTTTTTCCCCCACCGTTTCTCAATGGCCGGTCCAGCGGCCAGGCCTTCCAGGCAGCCTTTGTGATAAGGACAAAACCCGTCAGGAGTCGGATCCTTGGCTTCCTGCCGCAGCAGCATATGTCCCAGTTCCGGATGAACCAGTCCGTGTACCAGTTTTCCTTCTATCACCAGTCCAGCGCCGATTCCTGTTCCGACCGTGACATATACACAGCTGTTCAGTCCCTGTGCCGCTCCCAGCTTCCATTCTGCCAGTGCAGCAGCATTCACATCCGTATCAATCAGTGCCGGAACGCCCAGTTCATCCCGCATGGGCGGCAGCAGCGGCTTATCGCTCCAGCCCGGTTTCGGTGTTTTCGTAATCCAGCCGTATGTGGGTGAATCTGTCTTAAGATCCACCGGCCCGAAGGTTCCGATTCCCAGCGACACAATTCCTTTTCCCCTGAACCAGTCTATCATCGCCGGAATAGTCTTCTCCGGAGCCTCCGTCGGAATACTGGTCTGTTCCAGCAGTTCATTCTTTTCATTGCCTACAGACAGAACCATTTTGGTTCCGCCGGCCTCCAGTGTTCCAAATAGCATGTTCTCTTCCTCGCTTTCCATGCTTGTATGTTTGTCTGCCTGTATGGTTATTATACCTGATTCAGATACTTTCTGGCCAGAGCAAACTGTTCGTTCAGACTGCTGATGTTGACAGCGCCTGTCATATCAAAGCCTGTTCCCTCAAATGTGAAATTCCCCGAATACCCGGTTTCCCCGACAAAGCGGAAAAACCGTCCGAAGTCTATATGTCCTTTCCCCATCTGGAGCACCTTCAGGTTATTCCAGTCCATATATCCCCCGCCGTAATCATTCACATGATAGTGCCGGATATGTTCTTCCTTCCACAGCCAGTCATATTCAGGCTTATACAGCATCTCCAGCTGCTGGTGGAAATCCGCCATTTTGGTATCAAAAACAAACCGGATCTCCGGATAATGCTGATACAGTTCCACCCAGTGTGACATCGGATCCTTCCGGCAGATCACATTTTCAACCAGCAGCGTCAGCCCGTATTTTGCGGCTCTCTCCTGCAGATCAGGATATGCCTTCAGGTTATTCTCAAAACGGGTATCGGAAATAATCCCGTTCCACAGATGGAAAACCATCTTCTCTGCGCCCAGTTCGGCAGCAAGCCTGCAGTTGATCTCAAAAAGCCTGTGTGCCTCCCTGAGTTCTTCCTCCCCGCCTGCGGAAATATGCTCTGACAGCGTTTTTTCGCAGTGCATGACTGGAATGCTGATGCCGATGGAGCGCAGGAAATGTGAGAGTTCCTGTATTTCGTCATACCAGGTACCGTACAGGATGAATTCAAATCCGTCGCATTCCAGCTGCGGGCAGAATTGTTTCAGCAGGCGGTAATCTCTCCCGTTGGGTCTGCCGATCAGGGCGCCGGTCGAACAGAGGATTTTGTTCATGTTTTTTGTCTTCTCCTGAAAAAACCGGGCGCTGCGTACAGCGCCCGGCATGAATTACTGGAATCAGTCGAATGTTTCAAAGTCATCCCCAATGTCTGCAGCAGCAGGAGTTTCCATATTCTCCAGTGCGAAATACGCGGGGAGAATGGCCTGGGACCAGGTCACCTGTCCGGTAATGTAGTAATTCTGCAGGTACTCATTGAAGAAGTCGAAATAGATGTTCGAGTAAATCGGGATGGTGGGCAGTACTTCATTATAGCGTTCCTGGAAGGTAACCCACTTGGAAACATACTCGAAAACATCGCCCGGTTCCGTCCGGCGCATCGCCTTGGCGTCAATCCAGAGCTCTTCGTCATCCGAATAGGTGTTGTTCCAGATCTCGTGGTTCTTCGTGTTATCCGTGGAGTAGGTAATGGACGGGTCCACGATAACATGGAAGTTGGTCGCCAGATAGATCATATCGGTGGTGCGTTCCTTCTGCCGGTAGTAGGACTTCAGCAGTTCCTCCATCGGTTCGGGCACCAGCTCAAGCTTGATACCCACGGAAGCAAGGTTCTCCACAAAACTGCCCGTATTGGCCTGTACTTCAACAGCGTCTTCCGGAAGTGTTTCATTGCCGGTACGGACCGCGGTCTGCATAAGCTCTGCCATGTGGTTGCCGGCCGGATACATCATCTTCAGGTCCAGCGCCACAATGGAACCGTCGTCCATCTTCTTGCAGCGGACGTCGTCCACGCCTTCCTGGAAGGGATCACCGTTGCGGTTCAGCGTCCAGTCAGCCTTTTCCAGCAGCTTCTTGGCCTTGTTCAGGTCCACGGTATAAACCGTCAGCTTGTCTTTCCACTCATCCGCGAGGGCACCCCAGGCAGCCACAGCCTTTTCATAATCTTCCTGGGTCTCCACATACCGGTTCTTGTATTTCTTGGTCAGGTCTTCTTCCTCACCGTCCTTGGTCAGCACCTGGGGCAGGGTCACCTGATCCAGGAAGTTGACAGGATAGGACAGCTGGCCGGTCAGCAGCAGGTACTCCCACTGTTCAATGCCGTAATATCCGTCCACGCGCGTGGCAAAGGTCTGGCCGCCTTCCGCGCTGCCGCAGTACAGGGCGCCCAGCAGGTCGCGGTCCATACACCAGGCGATGGCCTGGCGGACTTCCTTGTCATGTACGGTGGGCCAGTCATAGGTGAAGGTCAGGAAGGAAAGGCCGATACGCGGATAAGGCGTGGAGCGGATCCCTTCGCCGGACCTCTGGATACCCTCCAGGATCGTCGGGCCGTAGGTAACTTTGTTGACCAGGTGCAGCTCGCCGTCAGCCAGCTGCTGGATCAGGGTATCGTTGTCAGCCACAACAAACTTGATTTTCTCAATGGTGGGCTTCACCAGCCAGATTTCATCGCCGTTGGCGTCCAGCTTGGGTGTCTCGTTGTCGACATCCATCACCTGGACGTAATTCGCCGGGCCGGAATAATCGGGACCGGGCAGGTTGTTGTGCATCCAGGCACCCTTGAAGTAGGGGTTGATCTCATAATGGCCTTCGCCGGTCGCCTCGTCCCAGGAAACCAGCGTGTAGGGGCCGGAAACCACGGAAGGATGAGAGTTGTATCCGGTTTCCGGATCCAGGATGGTTTTCTGCAGCAGTTCAGGGGTGAATACCGGCTTCTGGACATTCTGATCCGCGTTGCCGAGATACACGCCGAAACCGTCATCGTATACCTTGCATCCGGGAGCGATCACGTTGATCGGATACGGCACGGTCAGCAGCAGGCCTGTCTCGAAGAAGTAAGGCAGGAATTCGCCGTCCAGGTGGAACCACAGTTCATGGTCACTGTGCACTTCCACGCCGCTCAGGCTCCGGACATCATCGTCCGTCAGCTCTTCGCCGGCCAGGATCTTCTTCCGGGTGGCAATATAGTCGTCGTAACCCAGCAGATGCTCCGCACGGTAAATCTTACCGCCGATCTCTTCAATTTCGGGGCTCATCATCAGCAGCAGGGAGAACGCATAATCCCAGGCCGTGATGGGCGTTCCGTCAGAATAATACAGATCGTCGCAGAGGATCATCTTGTAGGTGTGGTTGCCCATTTCGTCAACCTCCACCGGTCCGATCGTTTCCACTACGCTGGGGTCAAACACGTAGGTACCCTGGTTCTGGTCCCAGTTGACCAGGTTATATCCGTGGATCAGAGCGCGGACATCGATGTCGGCGGTATCATTGCCGAACAGTTCGGTAAAGAAATCGCCCTTTGTAATCGTGGGATGTCCGACAATCAGTTCCTCGGGAGCTTGAAACTCAGCCGGTTCCGCGTCTGCCTGCTCCCCTTCCGCCACAGCGAGAAGAGGCGCCTGAACCAGCAGGAGTACAGTTAGCAGCAGACACAGGATTCGTTGCAGTTTGTTCACGGTGATCAGATCCTTCCTTCTTTAATCGAAACAGTCTCCGACGTGGTTGATGATAACTTCCACACCCAGAGGCGTATCATACTCTTCAAAGAAATACCAGGTTTCACCTGTGGTTTTCGGCGTCTTGCCTTCAGTCGGCTTTTCAGGTCTCTCCCAGATCGTGTTGGTGAAGGTCATGGAGTTGCCTTCTTCCTTCACGCCGGTCAGGGTATATCCTATGACTTCCTGTTCCTTCCAGCCGTACTTGGCAGGCTGGCCGTTCACAATGGTAGGCAGGTCGTTCACGGTCGTGGACCAGCCGTTTGAGGCGTCCAGAACAACCACTTTGACTACCTTCTGTCCGTCGGAAAGCGTCATGGCGATGCTGGACGGCCGGATGCCTTCAGCATTATCCTTGTCTACCCAGATCTTGGTCACGGAAACGCTCGTCACCTCGGGCTGGTACTGGTTTACGATGTTATAGCCGTTGATTTCCGCTGTGTACATCGGTACAGCGTCTTCATTCACTGTATAAACAATTTCCGTCTTGTTGTCTTCCTGGTAGCGGGGTTTCTCCGTGAAGGTGTAGGCCCAGTTCTCACCGGCTGTCAGGATATGGCTGTCTACTTCCACGCCGTCGGCATACAGCCGGACCGTGATCGCGGCAGGACGGTTGCCGTCCTTGTTGCCGTTGTCATTCCAGGTCTTGGTAACCGGGATATCCACAAACTCTGCGTCGGGTTCAGGCGTCGGAGCCGGAATGTACTGGTTGAACAGCTTCGCTGTCGCAGTGCCGTCCGGGGTAACCTCCAGCTTCATGCCGGTCACGCTGGCGCCGGTCAGGGTATAGTACTTCACCAGGGTTTCAGCATTCCGTTCCACAACGGTGTATACGCCGGGAACCAGGTCGCCCAGTTCATACTTTCCGTCCGTAAACTGGCCGTAGGTGATGGTCATGGGCATCCGCTCGTCCGGTCCGAGGATTTCGAAGCTCAGGGAGCCGATGTTGGCCATCGGATCATAATCTTCCTCCGCGTCTGACGCTTCCGGAAGCATATAGGCATATTTGAAGGTGAGGGCAGCGGATTCTCCCGCTTTCACCATCACGGCGTCGGATACTTTGCTGTTCGCCGTGTCCATGGTGTATCCTTCCGCCAGGGTATCTGCGTTGGTGCCGCGGACCAGGTAGGCGCCCGGCAGTACGCTGCCGAAGCTGAAGTTTCCGCCGGCCAGCTGTCCCCAGGTAAGGGTCCTGGGCATGGAGGGATCCGGCCCGTCCACCGTAACGCTCAGCGTGGAGAGATCCGTTCCTTCCGGCGCGCCGGTAACGGAAGCGTTCAGGCTCAGTGTGCCGGTCTGGAGGGTGTTGGTCACTTCAAGCCCGGAAGCGGCGGAAACATATCCGTCCGGAACCTGCAGCTGCTTCACGGTATATTCAATCCGGGTATCGGAATTGGGTTTAAAGACAGGCAGATCCTTCCAGGTGGCTTTCCACCCGGGCGTCCTGGCGCTCTGCGGTTCACCGTAAGCTTCCCCGTCGGCCAGCAGCATCAGCTGAACGGATTCAGGCCGGATCTTACCGGCATTGTCGGAATCCTCCCAGGCGACTGTGGCGGATACGGAAATTGCCGGAGCGATCGGGCGGCTGTAAGTCAGCACGGAGATCGCTCCCTTGCTCAGCGTGGCGGCGTATCCTTCAACTGTGTCATAGGTCCAGTCGTTTTCGGTATCAGAAGGAACCGAAACCACTCCGGTCCAGTCGTTCTCCTCGTTCAGCACAGCCTTCTGTCCGGCCAGAGCCGCGTCAACATGGTCAGGACGAATCCCGTCATAATTGTTCTCATCCGACCACCTGACAGTAATGATACGATCGTCATACTGTACGGAAGAATCTTCCGCCAGGGCGCACACGCAGCCCAGCGCAAGAGCCAGAACACACAGCAATGACAGGATTCGCTGAAGGTGCTTTTTCATGAGTGATTCTCCCCTCTGGTTATACCTTCGGTTTTCTGTTCTAACGCTTCATCCAATTATTACCATGCAAAAAAAGCGAAAACTCTTTTGCATGTATATACTTTCACAGATTTGATTATAGGTCTCTCATGGTAAAAAAGCAAGTAATAAACTGACTTTTTGGCGATGGATGGCAAAAAAGAAACCGGAAAAACAGTGCTGTGACTGAATCCGGCCAAAAATGTTTTTATATTGTTTTTACGAAGCTCCAAAAATGGTAACGATTCCAGCAAAATCAACGTTTGCAGCGTTTTTCAATATTTGCATTTTTTGTCTTTTTTTCAGTTTGTATTGTCTTCCAGATAACGTCTTTCTTCCTTTTCCCAGGTCCTGGCCGAGATAATATAGCGCGGGCGGCGTTTGGTCTCCAGATACGTCTTCCCGATATACTGTCCCAGGATTCCCAGGCTGATCAGCTGAATGCCGCCCAGCAGGCAGATAATGCAGATAGTGGAGGCCCATCCAGCCACGGTCTGGCCCAGGATCGCCCTGACCACAGCCCAGATCATCAGGATCAGCCCGATCAGGCTGAAGCCGATACCGGCCGTCGTTATCAGCGTAATGGGTTTCACGGAAAGGCTGGTTATACCGTTAAAAGCCAGCGCCACCATTTTTTTCAGCGGATAGTGGCTTTTCCCTGCCAGGCGCTCCGCCCGGTCATAGCTTACGGTTGTACTGGAAAAACCGACCAGCGGCACCATTCCCCGGAGGAAGATATTCACTTCTTCAAAATCAGCCAGGTGCTGCAGGACCCGGGCGGAAATCAGCCGGTAGTCGGCGTGGTTGAATACCACTTCGGCTCCCAGCGTCTTCATCAGTTTATAGAACCCTTCTGCTGTAAACCGCTTGAAAAAAGAATCCTTGTCCCGTCTGGCGCGCACGCCGTATACGATTTCTGCGCCTCCCAGGTAGGCGTCCACCATGCGGTCCATGGCGTTGATATCATCCTGTCCGTCACAGTCGATGGAAATGGTGATGTCGCACCGGTCTTTCGCTTCCATCAGCCCTGCAAGCACAGCGTTCTGGTGTCCCCTGTTCCGGCTCTGGCAGATCCCGATAAAATGCTCGTCCTTCTCCGCCATATCCCGGATCAGGTCCCAGGTTCTGTCGGAAGAGCCGTCATTGACAAACAGAACCCGGCTGTTTTCGCTGATCTTCCCGGCCTCTGTCAGTTCCCGGAGCTTTTCCCGGAACAGCGGGGCAGTGATAGGTAAAACCTGCTCCTCATTGTAACAGGGAATTACAATCCACAGAATCGGTCTGGCCATGTTGTCTCCTTGATCCAATGTTATTTCTTCTTCAGGTTCTCAAACATCTCATACTTGCCCAGCATGACCATGATTACGTCCGCTTCAATGGGCGTATCAATGTCCGGCGGGATTTTGATCGCGTTCTCATGATTGCGCACCGCGATCACGTTCAGGCCGTAGCGGGTGCGAAGCTCCATCTCCCGGATGGTCTTTCCGACCCATTCCGGAATGGGTTCCATTTCCACAACGCCGAACTCCTGGGACAGTTCAATATACTCCATGATGCCGGCATGGGTCAGTCCCAGCGCCAGCTTGTCCGCCACTTCGCGTTCCGGAATGATTACCCGGTCTGCGCCCAGTTTCTCCAGAATAGCCCGATATGTATCGTCATGGGCTTTACACAGGATAAACGGCACGTTCAGGCTCTTCAGGTTCATGGTGATCAGAGAGGACGAAGCCAGGTCGGAACCGACAGCCACCACCGCCCGGTCAAAATTCTCCACGCCCAGTTTCTCCAGCACGTCTATATCCCGTGCGTCCGCGGCCACTGCCCTCGTCACCCGGTCTGCGATCTTGTCGACCAGCTGGCCGTTCGTATCAATAGCCATGACCTCTTCACCGCAGGCATAAAGGCGGGTCGCCAGTTCCGCACCAAAACGTCCCAGCCCGATAACGACATAGGATTTCATGAATCGCAACCTCCTGTTATCCGATCAGCAGATCGGTATTCGCATACCTGTATTTCTCTCCGGAAGGTTTCTTCTTAAGGAAGCCGAAGCTGATCGTCAGCAGTCCGACCCTTCCGAAGTACATAAACACGATTATCATACACTTCGAGACCGTTCCAAGCCTCGGTGTCGCTCCCGCGGTCAGTCCCACCGTACCGATGGCGGAAACCGTTTCAAACAGACTGTCCGCAAATCCTACCGGGGAGGTGGCGCAGATCACCGTCGCGCCGGCAAAGGCCAGCAGCACCATCAGCATAAAGATGGTAATCGCGTTGAGCACGTGGTCGTCGGAAATCGTCCGGTGGAACACGCTCACCGTGTGCCGTCCGCGCATCCTGTTCCACAGGAACATCAGCAGTACCACAAACGTGACCGTCTTCAGGCCGCCCGCCGTGGATCCGGAGGATCCGCCGATCAGCATCATAAAGATGGAAACCGCCTTGCCCGCGGGGGTCAGCAGACCCTGATCCACGCCCGCGAATCCGGCTGTACGCAGGGTCATGGACTGGAAGAATGCCGCCAGCAGTTTCTGCGGTGCCGAAAGGGTCCCCAGCGTGGATGGATTTCTCCACTCCAGCAGGCAAAAGAGAATGGTGCCGCCCAGCAGCAGCGTGCCCGTGGTAATCATCACCAGCTTGGTATAAACGCTCCACTTTTTCGGGCTTCTCTCCCGCAGCAGCTCGTCCCATACCAGGAAACCGAGTCCGCCCAGGATCACCAGTGCGCTCAGGGTCAGACAGATCACCGGATCCGTCTGATAGACGATCATGCTTGCCCCGGGTTGGATAAAGCCCAGGACGTCAAATCCCGCGTTGCAGAAGGCGGAAACCGCGTGGAACACGCCCAGCTTCAGTGCCAGCGGAAACGAAAACTCCGTCATGAACCGGGCGGTCAGGATCACCGCGCCGATTCCTTCCACCGTAAAGGCGCGGATCAGCAGCCGTTTCTGGTGCTCCACCACGTCATTCATGTTCGATCCGATTGCTTCAGCCATCACCAGCTGCTGCTGGATGGAAATCTTCCGTCTCAGGCTGAAGTATGCCAGCGAGGCGGCGGACATAAATCCGAGTCCCCCGATCTCGATCATCATCAGGATTACCATCTGGCCCAGATTGCTCCACTGGCTCCAGGTATCCGCCAATACCAGCCCGGTCACGCATGTGGCCGAGGTGGCGGTAAACAGCGCCGTCATCACGCCTGCGCTGTGTCCGTTCCGTGAAGACGCCGGCAGGGTCAGCAGCAGCGTGCCGATCAGAATAATTCCCAGAAACGTGAAAGCCATGATCCGGCCGATACTGACTGCCTGACGTTTCTTTTTCGGCCTTTGGGCCGGTGTCGCACTGCTCATCTGCTTCCCTTCTTTCGGCAAAAAGTATACAC
>Ga0310695_10005765_pt1 | contig 21239 bp, 21 predicted proteins | sample RumenRJG_04DNA_FD_203882 | JGI IMG/M metagenome (GOLD analysis project Ga0310695, IMG submission 203882) | Bovine rumen microbial communities from Lethbridge, Alberta, Canada - RJG_04 (v2) (version 2) | ecosystem: Host-associated > Mammals > Digestive system > Stomach > Rumen | place: Canada...
TGCGCATGGCCAAGGAGTGGGCCAAGAAGCAGATTGACAACCTATGATTCATTACGGTTCTGATAATCCAGATAGTGAAAACTGCTAAAAAATCACAACATTGGCCTTGATGTCAAAAACATTTCGTATATTTGCACGTTTTGACAAAATAGGTGCTCTAGGCACCCTAGAGATTCCAAGCACTCTTGCAACTAAAAACTAAAAACTCGATAATAGTATGTCATTACTAGCACAAGTCCCTGCAGTGGCCGATACCGTGGCACAGGCCATCGCCGACACTGCCGTTCAGGCTGCACAAGCCGTTGCCGCTCCGGTGGCACAAGCCGCTCCTGCGGCCGAACCCGTTGTTAAAGACCTCTCGGTGTGGAATCTGACCATGGCCGGTGGTTGGTTGATGATCCCGTTGGCACTGCTTGCTGTGGTGAGCATCTATATCTTCTTTGAGCGCTTGTTCGCTGTGAGTCGCGCATCGAAGGAAGATGCCGCATTTATGGAGAAAATCAAGAACTACATCCATCGCGGCGAGGTCGATCAGGCCGCACAGTTGTGCAAGGACACTAACACCCCATACGCCCGCATGATAGAGAAGGGTGTCAGCCGCATTGGCCGCCCGATGAACGATGTGCTTGTCGCCGTCGAGAATGTGGGCAACATGGAGATTGCCAAACTCGAGAAGGGCTTCAACTGGCTGGCTACAACAGCCGCTGGTGCCCCGATGATTGGTTTCTTGGGCACTGTCACGGGTATGGTGCAGGCCTTCTTCCAGTTGGCCAGCGCCGGTCAGAATAGCAACGTCACCATCCTGGCTAGCGGCATCTATGAGGCACTGGTCACCACTGTGGGTGGTCTGATCGTTGGCATCTTGGCTCTGTTTGCCTACAACTACCTGACCAGCCGTGTCAACAAGGTGATGAACAAGCTGGAAGGCAAATCGATGGAATTCATGGACTTGCTCAACGAGCCGGCCAAGTAAACTCGCGCGACTATGGCACTGAAACGACAACACGAAACCCTGTCGATGTTCAGCATGGCATCGATGACCGATGTCATCTTCTTGCTGCTCATCTTCTTCATGGTCACCTCGACGTTCGTCTTTCCGTCGGCACTCGAGGTCAACCTGCCGCAGAGTGGACAGCAGACGGCTCTCAAGCCCACCACACGCATCTACATCGACGAGGAGATGAATATGTTTGCCACCCAGGGCGACAGCATCAGCGAGGGAGCATTGGTGCCCCTGGCAGCCGAGCAACTGGAGCCGTTCATGCAGAGCGTGCAGGCGGCCAATCCGCAAGAGTTCATCGCCCTCTATGCCGACGAGGCTGTCCCCTATGGACGCATTGTTGACATTCTGGACAAAGGCTCGAAGTGTGGCCTGAAGGTGGTGCTTGCCACCAAGCCTGCCTCGGCCAACTATGCCACCCAGCAGCCTGTTGAGCCGGCCCCGACCACTCAACCCCCTGTCCCTAACCCCTAACTTAATTGTGCACAATCAATGTGCTTGATAACATGGTTTTCAGTTACTAACGTCAACTGATAACTGATAACCGATAACCAATTGTGCATTAAAAATACAACGGTGAACGATAATAATAAAAGCAAAATAGCGGCTCTGTTGCTGACCCTGCTATGGACGGTGGGGACGGTGCTGGTGATGCTCTACACCAACCTGCACTATGAGTTCCCGCCCAAGGATATGCAGTTGGCGCAACTCCAGCAGGACACCATCATGTTCGGTGGCGAGTTTGTCGAGTTGGGCAACCTGCCCGACCTCTCGCAGAACGAACAGATGGATCTGGACACGCCCACGCCCAGCGAGCAGCAGAGCGACCAGCCCGATGTGGAAGGTGACGACCTGGAGGACGCTGGCGAGCCAGCACCCAAGCCCGAGCCCAAACCTGTGGTGACTGCCAAGCAAGAGTCGCCGATGAAGGTCAAGGAGAAACCCAAGGAGGAGAAACCGCAGAAGACTGGCCCAGCCAAGTCAGAGAAACCTGATGCCAAGCAGGAGAAGGTCAAGCGCGGCAAGGAGACCACCACGCCCAAGAACGACCGTGTGAAGGACGCCTTCGGCAAGAGCACCGGCACGACCACCAGCAAGACTGGTTCGCCCGACGGCAACGCCTCGCAGGGCGAGCGCAGTGGTCAGCCCGGCATCAGTGGCCTGGTGGGTTATACTGCCGAGTACTGGGGTCGTCCACACAGCAAGTGGACAGGCAAGATCAACGTGCAAGTGCGCGTCAATCCGCGTGGCAAGGTCATCGAGGCCCATGCCGTCAGTGGCAGTGGTGAAGCCTGGGCTCATCCCGAGGTGCGACGTTCATGCGAGCAGGCTGCCCGCGAGAGTGCCTTCTCGGTTCCCAAGAACCGCACCAGCGAAGGCATAGGCACAATCACCTGGCGCTTCATCTAACCCAACAACTCAACGAGCCACCCCATTGAAGGTGGCTCGTTAAGTTTATGCCATGTGGCCGAGAGAGTCGTTAATGGGTTGCGCGATGTTTGTCGGGAAAATGGGTGGGATTTTCTATTGATTTCGGGCTTTTGGTCTATCTGATTTGTGTTGGAGTGACTTTCTTAGTAATTTTGTAACGTAAAAAACTGTCTCTATATGAAGATAGTCGTTCTCATCACTGCGCTATTAGAAAGTGGAGCAGTTGGATGATTGTAAATTCGCAATTTTCAATTGAAATGAGATGAAAAGAAACTTTACAATACACATCTTGTGCTGGAGCATCGTGTTGTTCCTGCCGCTGCTGTTTTTCACCTCGCCTAACGCCTCATGGTCGCAAACTGTGATATGGTGGTTCCGCTCGTTGGGTGGGCCGTTAAGTTATATGCTACTGTTCTACATCAACTATCTTTGGCTCATTCCGCGGTTCTACTTCAACGGTCGCAAAACTGCGTTTTTTGCCATCAACGTGGGACTGATTGCTCTGGCTCTGGGCTTGATGGTGGAGTGGTGGCAGATGGTCAACAACTGGATGCCGGCTGGGGCACATAGGCCGCCGCGCCGTGGACCACGGCCACCTCATGTGCCCATGTACTTCTACAACACCATCTCTCTCATCCTGGTGGTTGGACTGAGCATGGCGGTGCGGCTGACCCAGCGGTGGCAGCACAGCGAGCAGGCGCGCCAGGAGGCCGAGAAGGCCAAGGCCGAGGCCGAGTTGAGCAATCTGCGCAATCAGTTGAATCCACACTTCCTGCTCAACACGCTCAACAACATCTATGCCCTCATCGCCTTCGATGCCGACAAGGCTCAGTTGGCGGTCGACGAGTTGAGTCGGTTACTGCGCCATGTGCTCTACGATAACCAGCAAGACTTTGTGCCGCTCTACAAGGAGGTGGCGTTTATGCGCAACTACATCGAGCTGATGCGCATCCGTGTCACCGACGGTGTGAAGATCGAGACCGACATCAAGATTGCCGACGACGACACCACGCCCATTGCACCGCTCATCTTCATCTCACTGCTCGAGAATGCCTTCAAGCACGGCATCTCGCCTCAAGGCAAGGGCCTCATCCGTGTCGAGATGAGCCAGCACAATGGGCAGGTCACCTGTGCCATCACCAACAGCAATTATCCCAAGCGCGCCAACGACAAGAGCGGCAGTGGCATCGGGCTGGAGCAAGTGAGCAAACGGCTTGAGCTCATCTACCCTGACCGCTACACCTGGGAGCGTGGCCTGCGCAACGACAACACCGAGTACTTCTCTCGCATTGTCATTAACAGTACTGAAGTTTAATCCACAACCCAACATATAAACTATGACCATTAAATGTATCATCGTCGATGATGAGCCGCTGGCAGTGGAGTTGCTGGCCAGCTATGTGCAGAAGATTCCTTTTCTCCAACTTGTGGGGAAGTACAATAATGCCACTGATGCACTCAATGGCGTGAAGGACAGTGATGTCGACCTCATCTTCCTAGATATCCAGATGCCCGAGGTCAGTGGCATGGAGTTGTCGCGCATGTTGCCCGAGGGCACGCGCGTCATCTTCACCACCGCCTTCGACCAGTATGCCGTTGACTCCTATCGCACGGGTGCGCTCGACTACTTGCTCAAGCCCATCACCTACGCCACCTTCCTCGAGGCGTGCAACAAGGCTCTGCAGTGGTTTCAACTGGTGCATCAGAGCGAGAACAAGCCCGAAGACGAGGTCAAGAGCATCTTTGTCAAGAGCGAGTACAAACTGTTGCAGATCAACCTCGACTCGATACGCTATGTCGAGGGTTTGAAGGACTATGTCAAGATCTATACCGACGAGTCACCCCATCCCATCCTGTCGCTGATGAACATGAAAGCCATGGAGCAGATGCTGCCCGCATCGCGCTTCATCCGCGTGCATCGCAGTTTCATCGTGTCGAAAGAGAAAATCCGTGAGATCGACCGCAATCGCATCGTCTTTGGCGACGTCTACATTCCCATAGGCGACAGTTACAAGCAGGCGTTCAACGACTTCTTGGGCCGCTAACCAAAGGCTGACGAGTTACGAGTTACAAGTTACGAGCTACAAGATACGAGTTACGAGCTACAAGGTACAAGTTACGAGTTACAAGTTACGAGTTACAAGATACAAGTAACAAGATATTGAGCAGTAATTCTCAATTTTCCATTCTCAATTCTCAATTAAAAAAAGAAAAAAGTATTACCTTTGCAGTCACAATCAAGTTTTGACTAGCATGGATGACAATTTTGACGACTACTTCATGGCCGACAACCATGATGCCGACAGGCACGAGCAACCGCAGCACCAAGAGACACCGCAGGAGCGCGAAGACCGCGAGATAGCCGAGGCTACCATCGAGCGGCGGCACAACACGGTGCGGCTCATGCTGATAGGTGCCATTGTCGCTATGCTCGTTTTTATCGCTTGGTGGGGTTGGTCACGTTATTATCACCCCTATGAGCAGGGGCAATACAAGGGGTGGGTGATACACATCGCCTCGCAGGGCAGTGTGTTCAAGACCTTTGAGGGCGAGTTGCTGGCCATTGCCTATGCCGACGATAGCATTGTGCGCCGCGACACGCTGCACTTCACCATCGACAGCGACACGCTCGCACGCGATGCCATGCGCTGGAATGCCGACGGGCGCCGTCTGGTCGTGAGTTACGACCGATACAAGGGCACCTTGCCGTGGCGTGGCAGTTCGCCGCTGGTGCTCACGGGCATCGCCATGGACAGCGACCGCATCGAGCGCCTCGCCCCGCAACCCGTCCCCGCAAGCGAGACCGACTGAGAACAACGCAGAGAGAGGATGTGACTCAAATCACATCCTCTCTTTATGTTATGAGCAATTAGTGCTTAATTTTTGAGGGCCTCCATGATCTTGGCCTCGAGTTCGTCGGCTAGTTCGGGGTTGTCAAGCACCATCTGCTTGGCTGCATCGCGTCCCTGGCCCAGTTTGGTGCCGTCGTAGCTGAACCATGAACCGCTCTTCTTGACGATGCCCAGATCCACGCCCAGGTCGATGATCTCGCCCTCCTTGCAGATGCCACGGCCAAACATGATGTCGAACTCGGCCTTGCGGAACGGGGGCGCGACCTTGTTCTTGACTACCTTGACGCGGGTGAGGTTGCCCAGCACCTGGTCGCCATCCTTGATCTGTCCCAGGCGACGGATGTCGAGGCGCACCGATGAGTAGAACTTCAATGCATTGCCGCCCGTGGTGGTCTCGGGATTGCCGAACATGACGCCAATCTTCTCGCGCAACTGGTTGATGAAGATGCAGCACGTGTTGGTCTTGCTCACCGTTGCGGTGAGTTTGCGCAGTGCCTGCGACATCAAGCGTGCCTGCAGGCCCACCTTGTTGTCGCCCATGTCGCCCTCGATCTCGGCCTTGGGTGTGAGGGCTGCTACACTGTCGATGACAATCACGTCGATAGCCGAGCTGCGGATGAGTTGGTCGGCAATCTCCAGAGCCTGCTCGCCATTGTCGGGCTGCGAAATCCACAGGTTGTTCACATCCACGCCCAGCGACTCGGCATAGAAACGGTCAAAGGCGTGCTCGGCATCGATGATGGCGGCGATGCCGCCCATCTTCTGGGCCTCGGCGATGGCATGGATGGCCAGTGTGGTCTTGCCGCTCGACTCGGGACCATAGATCTCGATGATGCGTCCGCGGGGATAGCCTCCCACACCCAGAGCGTGGTTCAGGCCGATTGATCCGGTGGGGATGACATCGATGTTCTCGATGTTGTCGTCGCCCATCTTCATGATTGAGCCACGGCCGAAAGTCTTGTCTATCTTGTCCATAGCCACTTGCAGGGCTTTGAGTTTCTCGGGGCTCACTGCGGGGCGTTGGGGCTGTGCGGGCACGGCAGGCTGCTCCTGCTGGGCCTCGTTGTTAATCATAGCGTCTTCCATATTCGTTATATTTTTTTGTTTAAATTCTTTTGATGATGCAAAGTTCGAGGTAATGAGTGCCAAATGATGGCACATCGTTGTTAAATATCCTCAAACTCGGCGTCAATGACTTGCTGCTCGACAGTGTATTCCTCCTCGATGATGGTCTCGCGTGGGCCAGCAATCTCTTGGTACTCAGCATCCTCGGCATTATCTTCGATGTGGCTGGCGCGTTCTTGGGTTCGCTCTTGTGCCCGCTGCTGACGTTGTGCCCGTTCACGGGCTTCGCCCACCTGCTCCTGATACTTGCGATGCTGGCGGCGTACCCACCATGCCAGAAGCCACGGAGTGGCTTTATACAGTAGGTACAGGACGAGGATTGTGAGTAGAAATGACATCATGGCTGGGTGGGTGCTTGCTGTTGGGGTGCGCGTGCGTTGTTGATGACCGAGAGAATCACATATAGGGCGATGGTTGCGGCCAGACCGCTCAGACCCAGCAGCACAATCAGCACGATGGCACCTGCAATGAGCAGGTATTGAGCCCAGTTGTCACGTGGACTGAGCGAGTGCAACTTGAGTGAGAACATGGGCAGGTTGCACACCATGAGCCACGAGAACAAGACCACGAGTGCCACAACAATCCACGGGCTCATCGTGTGGTGCGTGGCATAGAAGTGAGTCATGCCAATCCAGAAGATGGCATTAGCGGGGATGGGCAGTCCGATGAATGAAGTCGTTTGTCGCGTGTCGACATTGAATCGTGCCAGCCTCAGGGCACCGAACACGGGCAGCAGTACGGCTGCGTAGCACAATGCACTCTCGGGTTGAGCGGCATGCATCACATTCAATATCATCATGGCAGGAGCCACGCCGAAGCTCACCAGGTCGCTCAGTGAGTCGAGTTCCTTGCCTATGCCGCTGACGGCATGTAGTAGTCGGGCCGATAGGCCATCCAGAAAGTCGGCCACAGCAGCCAGAGCGATAAACACGGCGGCCAGTTGGTAGCCCGACAGTCCCCACAGGGTGTCGTCAACGCCGTGAAAGGCCGCAATGATGGCCAGTGTGCCACACAGGCAGTTCAGGCAAGTGATGGCATTGGGTATGTTGTTTTTAATCACTTCGTTCGATCTAGAATTGTGAATTGAAAATTGAGAATTGGGTCTGTGCCTGCGATTCTCAATATTGCACTATCGCTTGAGGCGTGCCACAAGGGTCTCGCCGCCCCAGGTCTTGTCGTGCAACTTGACTTTGACCTCGGTGTCCAGCGGCAAGAAGATGTCGACCCGCGAGCCAAACTTGATGAATCCGATGAAGTCGCTGATGTCAACTTCTTCGCTTTGCTCAACATAGGTGACGATGCGCCGTGCCACGGCACCGGCAATCTGGCGAACAAGAATCTCATCTCCGCCCTTAGTCTTGATGACGATGGTCGAGCGCTCGTTGTCGCTGCTCGATTTGGGCAAATTGGCGGCAAGGAAACGACCACTGTGGTGCTTGACATACTCAACGGTGCCAGCAACAGGTACCCAGTTGGCATGTACGTTAAACACGGTCATGAACACCGACAACTGGATGCAGTTGCGGTGCAGATACTCATCTTCATAGACTTCCTCAAGAGCCACAACAGTGCCATCGACGCTCGAAACCACTGCAGTGCCGTCGCTGTTGTCACCCTTGAAGTGACGACGCGGCAAGCGGAAGAAATTCAGCACTAGTGCAAAAAGCACGACCGAGATGACAAGGAAGGTGATAGATATGGCTTTGAGGTCAATAAACGCCATCGCCGCTGCATTGATGGCTATCAATATCAGCAGCACAATGATGATGATGTTCTGTCCCTCGCGATGTAGTTTAACTTTCATTTTGCATTTGTCAAAGTCCTGTAAATTTGCAAAGATACAAATTTTTTGTTAATTGACAACGATGTTTAACAAAGAATTTACGATTTATCATTAAGAACACAGTGGATGAGTGCTGGTCTGCTCTTCATTGTTAATGTTAGCAAGGATGGCACGCGACTTGTCGCGGTCGCGCGTGAGTTGGGCCCGCAATTCCTCGATGCTGCCCAACTTGAACTCCAGCCGCAGGAACTTGATGAAGTCAAGCGCGATGGGCTGGCCGTAGATGTCGTCGTCGAAGTCAAAGATGTTGACCTCGATGCTCAAGTGTGTGCCGTTGTGCAACGTGGGGCGGTTGCCCAGGTTGACCATCCCCTGCAGCGTGTGGCCACACACATGCACCAACACGGCGTAAGCACCGTTGTGAGGCAGAATGATGCTAGGGTCTAGTTGCCCGATGTTGGCAGTAGGGAACCCGATGCCTCGACCATTGTGAAAACCGTGCACCACGGTACCCTCGAGACGGTAGGGGCGACCCATGCAATGCATGGCGTCGTCAACCTTGCCTGATGCGATGAGTCCACGCACTATGGTGCTGCTCACAGGAGCATATTCGCCCAGATATTCGGGAGCCTTAATCACATCAATGCCCAAGCGGTGCCCGGTGGCGACATAGTCGGCAAAGGTCTCATTGCGATTGTGGCCGAAGCGGTGGTTATAGCCCACGATGAGTGCAGCGATGCCATAGCGGTCGCGCAGCAGTCGCATGAAGTCCTCACTGCTCAACTGCGACAACTCGCGGGTGAACTCAAGTACAGCCAGGTGGTCGGGAGCGAACGACTCTAGGGTGCTCAGGCGCTGCTCCAGCGTCTGCAACATCTTCAACCCGCCACCATGCAACACGTGTTGTGGGTGTTGGCCGAAAGTTACCACCAGCGACTGCAGGCCTCGGGCATGAGCCTCTGACTTCAGAGCCTCGATGAGTGTGGCATGACCCTGGTGGACACCGTCGAACATGCCGATTGTGGCCACCGTTGTACCCGCCGGGAGGCGGTCAGCGTCAGTGAGTCTGTTCATCAGGCAGGTGCTTCTTGAGGATGCGCATCGTGTCGTTGCACAACTTGATGAACACATCGCGATTTTTGAGCAGCGAACTGGTTTTGATTTGGCTCGAACTGCCCTGGAATACAAATCCCGTGTCGTTCGACTCAAGAGCACGCATTGTCGGCGTGATGCCACTCTCGGGGTTGGGGAATGGGTTGCCGATATAGTCGGGAGCGCGCTCAATCCAGCGGTGCAGTGCCAGCACGCTCGAGTTGATGACGCCAGGGTTGACGCAGTTGACGTTGACACGGCGGGTCTTCATGGTTGTGCTCATGTAGATGCTGAACAAGGTCAGTGCCAACTTGGCCTGAGCGTACGAGCCGATCTGTGTGAAGTTGCTCACGGCAGGGAACTCGTAGGGCAGCGACACCAAGCGACGCGACAGGCTGGTCGACAAGATGATGCGTCCATTCTCGGGCATCAACGGATAGACCAACAGCGACAACAAGGCTGTGCTCAGGAAGTTGACTTGCACCGTGTGCTCATAGCCGTCGGGCGAGATCTTGCTGTGGCGTGGCAGCGTTCCGGCATTGTTGACCAGTGCGAAGACCGGGCGATCAAGTGCCTTGAGGCGGGTGACAAAGTCTTTGACCAGGTCAAAAGAGCTGAGATCCAATTGCAGGCACTGGATGTCCTTGCACTTAGTCTCGGCCTTGAGCTGGTTGGCATAGCGCTGCGCCTTCTCGATGTCGCGGCTGGCTAGTAGCAGCGACTTGCCTTGCTTGGCCAGTCGACGTGCAATCACGCTGCCCATGCTGTCGGTAGCACCAGTGACAATGTACAGCGGTGGCAACTGCTGAGTGGGGTTGTTGTTATCTTCCATAGCGGGTATGTTGTGTTAGAATCCAGGAGTGCTCATGGTTTTTGTGATCCATGTGAGTCCTCTGGGATTGTAATTGTTAATTATCAAGGGTCTTGACGGTAAGTTTGACGAGTTCGATGCGTGCAGCAGTCTTGCGGATTACCTCGAAGTCGTATTGCTTGGTTTCGATGCGCTCGCCCACCGACGGTATGGCCTCATGCAAGTGTAGTAAATATCCGGCGATGGTCTGGTAGTCATCGCTCTCGGGCAGATCCAGGTGAAACCGCTCGTTGATTTCCTCAATCTCCATGCGGCCGCTCAACTCGTAGGTGTTCTCGTCGATTTGGCGGGCTGTCAGTCGGTTGCGATCGTGCTCGTCCTCAATCTCGCCGAAGATTTCTTCGACCAGATCCTCCAGGGTGACCATGCCGCTAGTGCCGCCGAACTCGTCGAGCACAATGGCCATTGAACGCTTCTTGTCCAGCAGGTTCTGCATCATCTTGCGGGCAAGCAAGGTCTCGGGGGCAAACAGCACAGGTTTGATGCGCGTCTTCCAGTCGACCTCGGGTACAAATAGTTCGCTCACCTGGATGAAGCCGATGACCTGGTCAATCTCATCGCGGTAGACCACAATCTTGCTCAGGCCCGACTGGCTGAAGAGGTTGACGAGTTGGTCACGGGTGGTGTCGGTCACATCGACGGCTACAATCTCGTTGCGTGGCACCATGCAGTCGCGCAGATGCGTGTCGCTGAAGTCGAGCGCGTTTTCAAACAGTTTGACCTCATGTTCCACCTCCTTGTTCTCGTCCTCATGTTTGTCGATGTTGTCTTGCAGATAGGCATCGAGTTCGTCGACGGTGATGAGGCCTAGTCGTTCTCTCTGCACCTTGATGCCCAGCAAGCGCATGAGCCATGCCGAGAGCAACTGGGTGAATCGTGAGATGGGATAGAGCACGCAGTAGCACACGAACAGTGGCAATGAGAATGTGCGCAGCGAGTAGTTGGGATTGATGCGGAACACAGCCTTGGGTAGGAACTCGGCAGTAAAGAGGATGATGACCGTCGAGATGACGGTGATGATGAGCAGCTCCATGAAGTCATTGTTGCCCACTAGAGGTTTCAACGGCTGGGTGAGTAGTTGTGCCATGGCAATGCTATAGACCACATTGACAATGTTGTTGCCCACCAGCAGAGTCGAGATGAACATGTCGCGATGTGAGTAGAACACATTGATGACACGGTCGATGACCCCGCCGCGAGCAATGTCCATCTCGGCCTTGACCTTGCTCGATGACACAAACGCGATCTCCATGCCCGAGAAGAACGCGGACAACGCAATCGAAATCAATACTATGATTAATGGCGCGCTAAACATCTTCTAATAAATAATAAAACATTGTTCATTGAATTAGGGGTGCGGCATCTTGCTCTCATCGATGGGGAAGATCGCCTCGACTCGACGCAGGGTGTAGGTGGTGAACTTCTCGTTGCTCTCGTATCCATATCCCTCGATGACGCGACCCTGCTTCTCGACATGGATGAATGCGTCACTATAGAGTCTGTGTTGCCCCTGATCCCAGTAGAGTTGGTCGGTCATGATGACATCACCATCATCGTTGGTGATGCGCACGTTGCCGTTCAAGTCCCACAACTGCTTGTGCTTGTCGTAGTAGGCCGAGTCGCACTCGATGGTGGTGATGATGGCGTAGGCCGAGTCCATCTCTTCGGCTTTGACACCTGCGGGAAATATCCAGTGTGGCTCTCTAGCCTCCTCAAACATTAGCCAGCGCTCGGTGGTGATGCGATAGCGGGTGTGGCCGTCATCGCTGATGATGGTCTGCACATCGTTGGTCGCCATGGTGGGCACTCGTTCGGGGTCGGTAGCATGATCCACCACGCTCTTTAACTCCCCGTCCTTGCACCCCACCAGGCACATCAGCACGATGGCCGGCAGCAAGTAGTGCGGCACGCTCAAGCGGATTAAGCATTGTGCATTAAGCATCGTGCCTTGCGCTAGCGTATCTTATTCTTCCAGAACCACATCTCATTGACATTCACGCCAATGGTGATGTTGAGGTAGTTCTCCTTGATCATCGACACCGGTGCGCTGTAGCGGTGTTTCCACTCCAGCCCGATGTTGATGGTGGTCTTGCCGTTGGGCACGGGCAGGCCAATGCCCACCGATGCTCCATAGTCACGGACATTGGAGCCACGGATGTTCATGTAGTCGTGGTTGTAGAAGCCGCCCACACGGAACATCATTGCCCCGACATACGAGCCGCGGCGGTTGGGGGTGTACTGTAGTCCGGCTGCGACCTTCCAGCGGTTGTCAAACTTCATGCCGCCTTCCTCGAAACCCTGCAGTGGGGCATACTTGGCGTCGGCCCACTTCTGGTAGGTGAAGTCAACTTCGCCCAGCAGGCGGTGGTTCCACTCATAACTCAGACCCACTCCGATGCTGTGAGGCATCTCATATTTGCCCTTGAGGCTGGTATAGCCGATGGAGTCAAACTTGCTGTCCTGCAAGTCGTAGATGGTGCCCCATGTGTGTCCATGCAGTGACTTGTTGGGCTGGTAGGTGGCACCGATGACCAGACGGTCGTTGGCACCGATGCGCTGGGCATACTGCAGACCCACCTGGATGTTCCAGTCACGCACTTCCATCACGCGGTTGAACACCGCGCTCGACTCGTCGGTCACCGAGGTCGAGTTGGTTGTCGTGCCGAACATATAGGACACATTGGCTCCCAGGCTCAGACCCTTGAACAGCTCATAGCCTGCGCCCAGATAGAGTTGCGCCAGTCCGCCCGAACCGCCGCGATACTCTTCGCCATTGTCCAGTTTGTTGCCGAAGGTATAACCTACCGACGAGAACGGTATCAAGCCAAAGGAGCCGCCCAGATGCTTGGTGATGCGGAACTGCCCAGTCAGGTAGTCCAGACCACCACCGAAGTTGTAGCCCGTCTTTGAGCCTTCTTCCGACCACAGATTGGTCAGGCCTACACCCACATCCCACATGAACGTCAGTGAGTCGACCTGCGAGTAGCTGGCTGGGTTCATTGCGTTAATCACTCGCCCGTTCTGCATGGCGTAGCCCACGCCACCCATCGAGCGCTGGATGCCCGAGGCATTGTCACTGAGCAGGCCATAGCCCACACGGCTGTAGGGGCTCGATGTCGAGCCTTGGGCCGAAGCCCCCACTGTAACGGCCATCACGGCAATGGCCAGTATTGTACGATATATCTTCATTTTCTTTGCTAGTAGGCAAGTAAACAAGTTGTTGAGCCGTTTTGGCTCAACGGCAAAATATCTTGCAAAGATAAGTGTTTTTCTCGGCATTTGATCGTTTCGTTTCAATTTTTTTAGAAAAACGGCCATAAATGACCCGAAGAACAAGTCTCCAGGGCTGCCAAATGCCTGTTGCACCCAGTGACTGAGTTGTGTGTGGCTCGTTTCGGCCAATCTTGCACCGGCCGAAAATAGTGTCGCCCAAAAGTGGTATTTTGACACACTTTTGGGCAACAGTCAGCAATGATTCAGTTGTTTGCTATGGAATAATCACTTTGTCACTCGATGTGCTGCCGTCGACATAGGTGGTCAACTTGATGTTGACGCCATTCCAGGGTCGGCTGCTGCGCATGCCTGCCAGATTGATGTATTCAACATGGACAACTTCTTGATTCACTATGCCAAGGTCTGTGACCGAATTGGTCTCTCCCGGCAAGTGGCTGTTGAACCACTCGATGTTGGCCAGTAGTGATGATTTGAGCTTCTCGACTCTCTGGCTCAGCGTGGATTGGTCAGTAAAATTCCATAGGGTTTTTTCTTGCTCGTAGGCTGTACTGCAAGGCAGCAGGTGCTCATCGATATAATCCATCCACGGTTGCACCTGCTGCGGATAGAATTTGCTCCACTCGCGTCGCACGGCGCGGCAGAAGTCCTCATCCTGTATCAACTCGCCTATCCAATGCGGGACGAAGGTGTAGGTGGTCTTCATCAAGAAAGTGTAGTCGGTCTTCGCTCGCTGGTTGCACGACAGGTCCCAGAGTGGACCTGCGACCCAGCGGGCATCATCGCCCTTGTCCTTGTGCAGGTAGAAGCTGCCGTGGAAGCCGTCGCTGTTGTCCAGCACCTCCTGGACGATGAAATAACGTGCCATGGCATCCACGTCGATTTTCTGTTCCCAGGTGCTGTTGGTCTTGTCCGCGTCATAGATGGCGGCGTTCATGGCCTTGAAATCTTCGATGAGCCACGATCGCTGCGCCAGCGAGAGCGAGTCGGGAGAGTGGTAGGTGACCTGTAACGTCCACTTGTTGTTTTCTGCGATTTTGATTTGATTGGTCTCGATGTAATTGTCAATCTCGACGAGCCAGCCGTATGGGATGGTGTTCACGTCTTCATTCCAGTTGGGCTGCTCATAGATGTTGAGGCGCTGCTTGCCGATGCGGTTGGTCTCGGTGAGCAGATACAGCCCCTGGTAGTCGCCATTGAGGATTACCTCTACTGGTCGGGTCGAGGCAGTCCAGTCCATACCCATGATGTTGCCCAGTTGCAACCCGGCCACTGTGGGCTCATAGAATCGGAGCAGCGCCCAGTGCCTGTGCTTGTTCATCCCCAGCAATGAGGCTTTCTCGCCCAGCTTGAGTTTGTAGGGCTTCTTCACCCCTTTCCACGACGAGTGACCCCTGCCGCGTATCTCAAGTGGCAGGGGCGAGTCTTCCGAGCCAAGATTCATCTCCGGATTGTTGTTGTCTACAACAAAATAGGTTCCGGGAATGTACACTGTCTTGGATGTGATGGGCTTATGCCCCTGAGTGTCGATGTGGATGACGGGTAATGTGCCAGTCTGTCCGTGCAGGGTCAGTACGGCCAGCAATAGCGCAGTAATCACTGTCACACAGGTCCTCGTCTGCATACGATGATTGGCAGAAATTGTGAAAAGTGTCTTGAGCATGTTGTTTTTTTAATAGTAGACAACCATGAATGCCATTCGCTGCATTGACCGGTATTTTTTATCGGGAGGCTGCTAGAGAGTCTTAACTCTTTTTCCGCAAGTGGCCGAACAAGGCCAGGTTGGCGGCCAACAGCAGGATGATGAAGATGGCAAGGATGGCTGTGGTGGCCACGGTCTCGGTCTGGTGCACCTCTTGTGGGTCGTAGGTCATCTCGATGGTGTGATCGCCGGCGGGCAGCTGCATGGCACGCAGCACATAGTTCACACGACCGATGGGTGCCTCCTTGCCGTCGATGGTGGCGTGCCAACCCCAGGGGAAGTAGACCTCGCTGAACACAGCCAAGCCACCATTGGCACTATGACTCTTGAAGGTCAACTTGTTGGCGGCGTATGTGGTTTCGATGATGGTGTCGCCGGGTTGCACGGGTCGGGTGGCCTTGAGCACATCGCGGAACTGCTCGTCGGCCACAGCGACGTGTGCCACAGGCAGCGAATCGAGTGCCGCCATCTCCTCATCGGCATTCTTGACCCACACCAATGAATCGACAAACCAAGCGTTGCCCAGAGCACCGGGATTGACTTGTGCCGTGTTGTCGTCGACGATGATATACTTGGTGTTGAGCATGTTGATCACCTGCTGGTTGTTCTTTGCAATCTGGCGGTTGATCAAGTCGTTGTAGCGTGTGAGTTTAGCCGCATGATAGCCGCCCACGGTCTTGTGGAAGTAACTGGGCATGGCATCGGCAAAGTGCTGCAGGTCAAGTACGCGGTAGTTGAGTTGCTTGTCTTGCTGAATCTGTGTATCGACGGGACGGGGCGCAAAGCCACGTGCCATCTGCACCTGTTCGGCAGGCACGAAGGTCTCACTGTCGACATAGCGTTTGTTGACCAATCCCATGTCGAGCAATACCACTGCAGCAAGCACCAGTGTGGTGACCATAGGGTTGATTTTGCCCTTATAGTAGACAAATAGCACAGCGCACCCCAGCACCAGGAAGATCAGACTGCGCATGGCATCGCCACCGACCATGGCACCACGCACCGCACGGATGGCTGCATCCACTGTGGGATACATCTGCAGTTGACCCGTGGCGATGAGTTGTTCATGCTCTTGTTGGCTATAACTGCCGAATATGCTGGGAATGAGCCATGTGATGAGGCATACCGCAGCGGTGAACCCAAAGGCTCCGATAACGGCCCACTTGTTGTTGCGCCAGAAGTCAGCCTTCTGTTCATACATTTCCTTGAGCGCTAGTACGGCCAGCAGTGGCATGGTCAACTCGGGCACCACCAGCCAACTGGCCGGTGCGCGGAACTTGTTGTACATCGGGAAGTAGTCAATCATCAGGTCGGTGAGCCACATCATGTTGTGCCCCCACGAGAGGAAGATGCTCAGGATGGTGACAACGACGAGCGACCACTTGACAGGCCCCTTGACTACAGCCACGGCCAGCAGTGCTAGGGCAAAAATGATGACACCTACATAGACGGGGCCATTGGTCATCGGTTGATCGCCGAAGTATTGTGGCATCTGTGCCAGCACCTGCATGTCTTGCCCCGAGATGGAGCCTTTCTGACTCATTTGTTCGGCCTGGCTGGTTTCGGCCAGGTTGAGGAACTTGTTGTCGCCATGTTCGGGCTTGATGGTGGCGCCTCCCTTGACATTGGGTATCATCAGCGTGAAGGTCTCGTCCTTGCCATAACTCCACTGGGTGATATACTCTTTGTCAAGGCCGCCGTCGGTGAGCTGTGCGCCCGGCTCGCCCTCGATGGGTGTGAGCTCGCTGTGTCCGCCGCGGATGCTCTCCTTCTGATACTTGTAGCTCATATAGAGGTTGGGCGAGTTGGCTGCGACTGCTAGCCCACCAGCCACCAGCAGGGCAACGGTAGCAATCAGCCACTGGCGCACTTGCTTGTCTTGGATGGCTTTGATGAGATAGCCGATGACCAGAGCCACGATGACAAAGCCGAAGTAGTAGGTCATCTGCACATGGTTGCTGAACAGTTGCATCGCTCCTGCCAGTGCGGCCAGTCCGGCTCCAGCCAGATACTTGCCGCGGTAGCACCACACGATGCCCGCCAGCGTGGGAGGCACATAGGTCAGGGTGACCAACTTCCAGATGTGGCCGGCTCCGATGAGGATGAAGAAATAACTTGACAACCCATAGCCGATGGCACCCAGAACCGCCAGATACCATCGCACCTTGAATGCCAGCATCAGGATAAAGAAGCCCAGCATCATCATGAATATCCAACTGACGGGTTCGGGGAAACCGAGAGAATATACTTTGTTGACCCAACTCAGCCACTGGTTGGTCGAGTAGGTGGGGCGAATCTGGAAGGTGGGCATGCCACCGAACAATGCGTCAGTCCAACGTGTGATTTCGCCTGTCTGCTGCTCGTGCAGCACGCCTTCCTGGCCATTGGCCACGCCTTGCATCACATCGTGCTGTTGCAGCACGTCTCCATTCACGTCGCTGGGATAGAACATCAACCATGCTACCACGGCCATCACCACCACGCTGATGGCTATGTAAATTGCCGAACGCAAGCCACTTGCGCTCGTCTGAGTCTTGTCTTGTTGGGTATTCATTGTTGTCTTTAATATTTTTCGGGCGGTAAAGTTACAACTTTTCTATGACCCGCACAAGTTTGGCGGGCGAGGATTGTTGAAGTCACCCCTAAAGCCCCCTAGCCACCTAAAGGGCGAACTACTGTTGTGGCAGCCACTTTGTACACCCCCTTTAGGGGGCTTGGGGGCTTCTTTAGAGGCTTTTCTAGAGGGCTTTTTAGGGGGCTCTCAGCGGCACAGTTCTCTCGCTGTGCGGGCGGCGAGACGGGCGTTGTTGAGCACAAGTTGGATGTTGGCTGCCAGGCTGTCGCCGCCAGTCAGTTGCTGGATTTTGTCTAGCAGATAAGGCGTGATTTCCTTGCCGCGTATGCCCAGGCGGTTGGCCTCGGCAAGCGCATCGTCAATGGCACGGTTGATGATGTCGGCTGGCATGGAGTACTCCTCGGGTATGGGGTTGGTCACGAGCATACCCCCGCGCAGGCCCATCTCCATTTTGGCCTGGAATGCCTGGGCCAGTTCTTGTGGAGTGTCGATGCGGTAGTCGACCATGAAGCCGCTGTGACGGGTGTAGAAGGCCGGTAGCTCGTCGGTGCCATATCCGATGACAGGCACTCCCTTAGTCTCAAGGTATTCCAAGGTCAGCCCCAGGTCCAGGATGGCCTTGGGTCCAGCGCAGATGACCATGACGGGTGTTTGGGCCAACTCCTCGAGGTCGGCACTGATGTCCATCGTGTTCTCGGCGCCGCGATGCACACCACCGATGCCTCCTGTCGCAAACACACGGATGCCCGCCATGGCTGCAATGATCATCGTGGTGGTGACGGTGGTGGCACCGTCTTCACGGCGTGCCACCAGCACGGGCAAGTCGCGGCGTGAAGCCTTGGTGACCTCAGTGCCTTTGCGGCCCAGATGCTCGATTTGGTCGGGTGTGCAGCCAGCCGTGAGTTGTCCGCCAATGACGGCAATGGTGGCGGGAACGGCACCATAGTCACGGATGGTCTGCTCCACACGCATGGCCGTCTCGACATTTTGGGGATAGGGCATGCCGTGCGAGATGATGGTTGACTCTAGGGCGACCACCGGTCGTCCCGATTGCAATGCCTGCTGTACTTCAGGCGATATTGATAGGTATTTGTTCATATGTTGTATTTAGTTTTCGGTTTTCAGTTCTCAGTTTTCGGTTCTCAGTTTTCAGCCACAACCGACAACTGATGACCGACAACCGATGGCCTTTTTTGCGCTCTGCATGATGGATGTGATGTCGGGGTTGACGGTCATTGGAGTGAGCAGGGCAGAATGGGCAGCAAGTTGAGCCCAAGCACCGCATTCGGGCCAGTCGATGCCGTTCATGAAAGCATGGGCCAAACCGGCAACAAAGGCATCACCGGCACCAGTGGTGTTGACCACCTGGGTCGTGATGGCTGCTAAATGCTCGTGTCGTGTGCCGTTGGTACAATACACTCCTTCGCTTCCCAGTGTGATGTAGACGTGCTGAACACCCAGTGCGGCAAGTTGCGAGGCAGCGGCCTCGACCGTGTCACATTCAGTCATTGCCAGTGCCTCTTGGCGGTTGAGTTTGAGTGTGTGCAAGTGATGGGTGGCACTCTGTTGCAAGGCTTGGGCGATGCGTGTTGCCTTGGCGGTACTCACGGTATCGACCATGAGCGGCATCTTGCAGTGGTCAAGCAGATATAGCAGTGAATCGGCGGCTATGTTTGTGTCGGCAATAACCACTGCCGACTGGTTGATGGCGTCGATGCGCTCAGACAAGAACTCGGGGTTGATGCGTGACACGATGTCCATGTCGGCCACTGCGGTCACCATGTCGCCCTCTCGGTCGTTGATGCACAGATACAGGCCATTGCGCATTTCATCGATGCGCTTGGTCAGCGACAGGTCTAGCCCCAGTTCGGTGCACTGCTCATGGCAGATGCGACCGAAGATGTCACCGCCCAGTACACTCACCAGGCGCACATCATGCCCTAGCAACCGCAGGTTGTGGGCGATGTTGCGAGCCACGCCACCGCTGCTCATCGTCACCTGTCCCGGGATGGAGTCACGCTCGACCAGCGGTGCCGTCATTGTCGCCGAAATGTCCATATTGATGCCGCCAATGACTGTAATCTTGTTGCTCATAATTGATGTCCTCGTCTTCTCGTCGCAAAGGTAGTGTTTTTCTCTGAGGTATAGCCAATTTTTGAGGCAAAAAAATCTTTCAGCGCACCATTAACCAGCACAGGGCGCGACCACATTGCTGGTCGCGCCCTGTGCTGGTCATACTGAGGTAGTGGTTGTCACCAGGTGAGTGCATCGGGCAGGATGTTGCCGTCGGTCATCGGGCTGTCGGCCTCGGTGAAGGCGTTGGCGCGATACTGGATGCAGAGCATCACTAGGTCGGTCGTGCCGGTGTTCTTCAGGGCGCGCTTGCCGTCGGGCGAAACGCGGATAATGGTGCCCTCGCTCACGGCAAACTGCTCACCATCGACTTGATACATGCCTTCGCCCTTGAGGATAAAGTAGAGTTCCTCGTGGGTCTTGTGAGTGTGCAGGAAGCCGCTGTCCTGGCCTGGAACTAGGGTTTGGAAACTCAGTTCGCTGCCAGTGGCACCCAGTGCCTGCCCAACGAATACTTTACCCTGAATGACATTAGGCCCCATGGGCAACTCGTGCTCGATGATCTGATCCATACGTCCCACGCTCACTGCGGCATAGTTCTTGCCTGCCTTGATGTTCTCAATTGTTCTCATAATACAGTATTTTTTATTGTTAATTAAATGTCTTTTTGCGCTGCAAAGTTAGGAAGCATGTGCAGATTGTGCAAGTATAGACGATTTGGTAATCTACTTACTAAAAAGTTTGTTTTTCTGTAAATAAGCATATTATAAAGCAAAGATTAACAATGATTAACTAGGAGAAAAATTATTTCTATCAGATAGTTGCTTACTTTCAGAAACTATGCTTATCTTTGCAGCCATGAACAAACAATTGCACACCGAGTATCTGTCGTGCCCCATCAGGCACGTGATTGACCGTTTCGGCGACAAGTGGTCGCTGCTGGTCTTGTATGCCTTGTGGCGCAGCGAGGGGGGTGTGATGCGATTCGGCGAGTTGCGTCGGTTCATGGACGACTGCTCGCAGAAGATGCTCTCGCAGACACTCAAGTCGCTGGTAGGCAATCATCTGGTTTCGCGCAAGCAGTACCCCGAGATTCCGCCTCGTGTCGAGTATTCCCTCACGCCTCTGGGCCGTTCGCTCATGCCCCATGTCGAGGGCTTGATTGGCTGGAGTCTAGAGCACTTCGTCGATGTCACCGACGGTAAGGTCATCGTCAAGTGACCCTCCAAGGCTAATTAAGAATGGGAACTATATACCTGTTGTCCTCAGTAGATAAAATAGGTTTGTTAACCGCATAGAGTATCGTCGCCGGAGGCGACAATTTAAGTAACCGAGGGTGGAGCGAAGCGACACCTTCGGTTACTGATAAACAAACTACCTCGCTGAAAGCGAGCACCTTGTAACGCAACCAAATCTTGTGCAAACGAGCGCAATGATGCTTGCATCAATTGCCGTATTATAGGAAATGTACAAGCATTTGACGGTTAATAAATGTGAAATTGAA
>Ga0310695_10005767_pt1 | contig 21236 bp, 15 predicted proteins | sample RumenRJG_04DNA_FD_203882 | JGI IMG/M metagenome (GOLD analysis project Ga0310695, IMG submission 203882) | Bovine rumen microbial communities from Lethbridge, Alberta, Canada - RJG_04 (v2) (version 2) | ecosystem: Host-associated > Mammals > Digestive system > Stomach > Rumen | place: Canada...
TCGATACGGGCGACGGCAGCGCGCAGATCGCGAACCTGCTTCTGGAGGCGGACTCGAAGTGGACAGTCGCGATGAGCGGCGGAATAATCCAGTCCGGCCACAACGTGGCCACGCTCGACCTCGGCGGGCACACGCTCACCGTGCCGATCACCTCGGGCAAGACCTTCTGGCTGCACAATGCCGATGTCACGAACGGCCTGGTGAACATCACGAGCGGCGGCTGGCTGAAGGTGAACAAGACGTCGTGCCGCGCCACGACGGCGGACTTCCGCATCAACTGCGCGCTGAACATACAGGTGCCGATGGACGTCAGGGACTACATAGCCGTTTACGGATCCAACGCCAACGACGGCAACGGCATCATCAAGGTGCATGGCACGTTCGTTCCCAGCGAGACGCACAACTACTTCCACGGATGCGAAATGCAGAACGGCTCGACCATCGACTTCGGCGCGCGCACGAACGCGCTGAACGCCACGTCGTCGTTCACTTCCGGAGCAAAGACGCTCAGCTTCGCCTCCGGCGCAACCGTCACCGTGGACCTCTCGAAGCGTACGGACAATCTCCGCAAGTTCGCGAAGTCCGCAGATCCTTTCCTCATCGTCTGGACGACAGCCCCTGATGATTCGGTCAAGTTCATTGTCGATGAAGAGACTAAACGCAAGGGACTCAAGGTGAAGCCCCGCACAATTGAGATTCCTGTCGAAGGGTCCGAGACGCCCGTGACAAAGAGCGGCCTCGTGCTTATGGATGCAGGCGCGTTTACCCTGTATGTCAGGTGAGACACCCGCTAGCCACTAACAACAAGCCGACGATGATGGCATCCGCTTCAAAACCGGCTTTACCATTCATATCAGGTAATCGGTTTTGGGGGCGTTCCCTCTCCAACTGTGGTATAATATTTGGCAGAGGGAAAGTATGGAGACAGGATGGAGACATTGTGGTGCAGGGAGCATGGCCGTCGCGGCGGTCCTGCTGTGCGCCAGCATCTATCTGCCATGCAAGAAGGGTCGTCGCGCCGGACTCTACGACAAGGTGCTTGGCACCATTTCCTTCTCCTACAGCGACGAAAATTTCATCGCCGGCCCAGAGCTCGTGACGGAGCCGTCCGACGCTGGTGCGTTTGTCAGGGTCGTGATTGGAGTTTCCGCGCCCTAGCGGGCGGGACGGGAGTGACTGGCGAGACGGGCGTTAGGGAACGGGACGGCCAATTTGTTTCGGGCCAAGACCGAGCAGGGGCGGTCGTAGGCAAGGGGGCGTCCGTCGCAGTCTGTGACCACGCCGCCGGCCTCGGTGACGATCAGCGCTCCCGCCGCGAAGTCCCACGGCGAGAGGAACAGCTCGAAGAACAGCTCCGCGCGCCCGGCGGCGACTGAGCATAGGTCTAGCGCCGCGGAACCGCTGCGCCGGATGTCGAGGGCCTTCTTGAAATAGTCGTAGGCGAGCTGGAACGTCCTCTCGCTGAGCTCCTCGTGGTAGGGGGCCGTCCCGAACACCACGATGCCGTTCTCAAGCGGCTCGTCCGAGACGTGCAGGGGCCTTCCGTTGCAGAATGCGCCTTGCCCGCGCTGCGCCCAGAACATCTCGTCCGCGTAGGGATTGTAGATGACGCCGAGCTCCGCGGCGTTGTCGACGACGAGGGCGACGGAGATGCTGCTGAAGTTGTAGCCCTTGACGAAGTTCGTCGTGCCGTCGATGGGGTCCACGATGAAGAACTTGCCGACTGGGGCGAAGGCCTGCGTCGAGCCTTCCTCCCCGACGAAATGCGCGTCGGGCATGATTTCCAGGAGACCCTTGCGCAGGCGTTCCTGCACCTCTTTGTCGTATTGCGTGACGAGGTCCGCGCGGCCGCTCTTGGCGTCGACGTGCAGGCTCTCCCGGTCGATGTCCTTGATGAACAGGCCGCAGGCGCGGACGAGTTCGCGGATTGATTCGGCTGTGCTCCGCCAGGCGCGGCGGCGCGGACGAGGGCAGATAGGAGTTGAATGTGTCATGGCTACATTATATCATATTGCGCAATTTCACATTACGCAATTTCACATTGCGTTTTTAATGCCGAATCTGGTATAATTCACTATGTCGGGTTGTGCGCGGCGGATGAAGGTGGCCGCGGAAACGCCGGACAGATGGCGGATCGAAGAAGACTTGATGATGATTACGACAGCAAAGAAAGAGAGGCATGAGATGATGAATGCTGAGACAACGAGGGACACCCTCGTGAAACGAGGAAGGCTGGCGGCGATTGCCGCGTTGGCGTGCTGCGCGGCGGCGACCGCGACTATGGCGGAGACGGCGAAGGCCGCCCGCCCCGTGCCGCGCCCTGCGCTTGCGGAGCGCCTGAAGGCGGGGCCTGAGATAATCGGAATCGTCCACTGGGGACTCAACACATTCACCGACAAGGAGTGGGGATTCGGCGACGCCGATCCGAAGCTGCTCGCGCCGGCGAAGTTCGACGCCGACCAGATAGCGTCCGCCGCGAAGGCCGGCGGCCTCGGCGGGCTCGTCATCGTCTGCAAGCACCACGACGGATTCTGCCTCTGGCCGACTAAGACGACGGAGTACAACATTACCAAAACTCCGTTTTGGAAGGGGACTGGGGAAAGTTGGAGTCAAAAGTTGGAGTTGGAGAAAGGAAAGATACCACTCTCGAACTCCAACTCGAAACTCGAACTAAAGCGAGAAACGGGGCGCGACTACGTGAGGGAGATGGAGCAGGCCTGCCGCAGGCACGGACTCAAGTTCGGCGTCTACGTCTCGCCGTGGGACCGCAACAACGCGCACTACGGAACCGAGAAGTACACCGAGATATACCACGCGCAGATCAAGGAGCTGCTGGGTGGGGCATACGGCGAGGTGTTCGAGATGTGGTTCGACGGCGCGAACGGCGGCGACGGGTACTACGGCGGTGCGAGGGAGCGGCGCAAGATAGGGTCCGCCGACGGCTACTACCGGTTCTCCGATGTGTTCCGCTTCGTGAGGGAGCTTCAGCCCAAGGTCACGATCTTCGCCGGCGAGAACGACGCCTCCGACTTCCGCTGGCCCGGCAACGAGCAGGGGATACTTGTGCCGGATTCGCGCGCGACGATCGAGACCGTCGGCGGGTTCGCGGGCGGCAAGTATGGCAACCCCAACTATCGTGCGCAGATCAACTGCGGTTCGCCGAACGGCGCGTACTTCCGCGCTTGCGAGGCGGACTTTCCTCTCCGCCGCGGCTGGTTCTGGCACAAGCGGGAGGACGGGACCACGAAGAACGCCGCGTACCTCACCAGGCTGTACCTGTCGTCCGTCGGCAACGGCGGCATAATGAACATCGGCCTCGCGCCGAACGCCGACGGGCTTCTCGACGCGGCGGACGCGCGTGCGCTCGCCGGGTTCAACACGATGCGCAGGGCGTTCTTCGCCAAGGAGGTCACGAAGGACGGCGAGCCGTTCAACGTCGTCGTCCTCTCCGAGGATCTCACGAACGGCGAGCAGGTGGACGGCTGGAAGCTCGTCGGCGACGGGAAGGAGCTGCTCGCGGGCAAGGCCGTCGGCCGCCGCCGCATCAGGCTGCTCGCCGCGCCCGTCGCCCCGAAGACGCTCTCGTTCGAGACGACGGCGGCCGGCCCCGCGCCGTTGCCGGTTACCGTCAGGCGCTATCTCGCCGACGGAGATCTCGTAAAGGCCATCCTCGAGGCGAAGGCCAACGGAGGCGAGACGGACACGGCGAAGTGGATGCAGGCCGGGCTTGAGGACTACGACGTGATCGTCGCGGGCGGCGGTCCGGCCGGGATCGGCGCGGGCTACATGGCCGCGAAGCGCGGCGCGAGGACGCTCGTCCTGGAGAAGAGTGGACGTCTCGGCGGCATGGCGGTGTCGGCGATGGTGAGTCCGTTCTCGTTTGCCACGGACAGCCCCATCGTAAGGGAGATCGCGAAGAATGTCGGGTTCGGCGGCAGCGTCGACTTCCACGCCGCGGACGTCCGCGCGTACGACCTCCTGAAGGAGACGGGGGCGGACGTGATGCTTCACGCGGATGTGCTGGGGCCGGTGATGGAGGGGAATCGCGTGGTCGGTGTACGCGTCCACTGCGTCGAGGGCGAGCGCACGTTCAAGGCGAAGGTCGTGATCGACGCCACGGGCAACGGCGTGGTCGCGGCGGCGGCAGGCGTTCCCTACGAGGAAGGGCGCAAGAGCGACGGGCTCGTGCAGCCGATGAGCATAATGTTCACCGTCGGCGGGTTCGACCCCTCGAAGAGGTTCATATGCGTCTCCGAGGAACACGCCCGCAGCAAGCGCTGCATCGTCAACGGACGCAAGTGGGAGGACATTGTGCAGGACGAGATCAAGGCGGGGAACCTTCCGCCGGAGGTCGGCGTGATTCGCCTCTACCCCGGGCGGACCAAGGGCCTGAACGTCGTCAACGCAACCCAGGTGAACGGGCTTTTCGGCTCGCGGTCCGCCGACCTAACCAAGGCGGAGATCGCCACGCGCAAGCAGGCGGCGCAGATCGTCGATGTCATGCGCCGCCATCTGCCGGGCTACGAGAACGCCAGGATCGCCGAGATGCCTGCCGTCGTGGGCGTCAGGGAGACGCGCCGCTTCGAGGGCGTGGACAGGCTTACGACCGAGGACGTCCTCTCCGGCCGCAAGCGCGAGGATGCCGTGGCGCGCAGGTGCAGCTTTGTGATCGACATCCACAACCCGGCCGGCGCTGGGCAGGCTGACGGACACGACAAGGCGGTCACGGGCGGCGCGCGCCGCGTGAAGCCATACGACATCCCCTACGGTGCGCTCGTTCCGAAGAAGGTCGACGGGCTCCTGTTCTGCGGACGCTGCATCTCCGCTTCGCATGAGGCGCTTGCGAGCTGCCGTGTGATGGGTCCCTCGATGGCGACCGGCATCGGCGCTGGGGCCGCCGCCGCCGAAGCCGTGAAGAAGGGCATAGAGGTCCGCGCCGTCGACGCGAAGGGACTTCGCCTCTTCGACAAGTGACGGCGTTCCGGGCTGACGCAGGGGCTCGATGCAGAACTTGACGACAGTCGCGGCGCAGGTCGGCGTGCTGTTCGCCCTGATGGGCGTGGGGGCGGCCTGCCGCTGGTTCAGGCTGGTCGACGACAGGGCGATAAAGGGCATTGTCAACGTCCTCGTCCTTGTCGTTACGCCGTGTCTCGTGGTGGACGTCTTCCAGCGGCCGTTCGAGCGCGCCGCGCTTGGCGCGCTCGGGGCGGCGTTCGCGATAGCGTTCGTCGTGCACGTCGCCGCCATTCTTGCGTCTCGCGCGGCGGCGCGCGGCGGCGCGGACTCCCTGCCGGTGCTCAGGCTGGCGATGGTGTTCTCGAACGCCGGCTTCATGGGCGTTCCGCTGGAGTACGCGATCCTCGGCGACGCGGGCGTGTTCTACGGAATCGCATACGTCGTGATGTTCAACCTCTTCATCTGGAGCTGGGGCGTCTGGGAGATGCGAAAGAGGGGTGGAAGCGATGGCGGGGGCCTGACGGGCTGGAAGTCGATACGGCCGATGGTCGTGAACCCCGGGACGGTCGGCCTCGCCGCGGGGCTGCCCCTCTTCCTCCTGTCTGCCAGGCTCCCGGCCGTGCTTGGCGCGCCGGTGCACCACATGGCGGGCCTCAACACGCCGCTTGCGATGCTCGTCATCGGGTTCTACCTCGCGGGCGCGGACTTCCGGAGGGTACTGGCGACGCCCGCCGCGTACGTGGCGGCGTTCGTGAGGCTCGTCGCGTTCCCGCTCGCGCTCGTCGGCGCGCTGTGGCTCATGCGCGGACACCTCGACCGAACGATGTCGCTTGCGATGGTGATCGCGGCGTCCGCGCCCGTCGCGGCGATGGTGACGATGTTCGCGGCGAAGTTCGAGCGCGACGTGGACCTCTCCGTCGGGCTGGTGAGCGGCACGACGCTGCTGAGCATGCTGACGATGCCGCCGGTCATCGCGCTGGCGATGGAGGCGTTGGAAGGGTGAGACTGGCGGGACTGGCGGGACGGGAAGGGACGAGAGGGGATGGATGAATTTGTTCTTGCGGCGTGGCGGACGGGATGATATAATGTAGACATGAGCAAAATCATCTGGACTGTCGGAGCGGCCATCGCCGCCGCAACTATTACCGTTTCGGCGGAGGTGGTGTCGTTCAAGGACGCCGCGAAGATCAAGAGCTGGGACGCCTGGGGCGACAATGCGCCGCCCAGCGCGTCGAACGCCGTCGCGAAGGTGCGCAAGGCGCGCAAGGAGAAGCCGTGCGTCACGTGGAAGCGGCTCAACGCGCTCAACCCCGGCCTCAAGGAGATTGGACGCCTGGCCGTGCGCGACTCGAAGGACGTGAAGTCATCGAAGTGGTCCGTCGGCTGCGAGACGATGGACCGCGACTACGCGAACTGGGACGCCTACAAGCACCTGATCGCCCCCCTCGGCGTGAAGCACGGCCGCCTCTTCTCCGGCTGGGCAAAGACCGAGCAGGAGAAGGGCAAGTACGACTTCTCGTGGTTCGACCCGCACGTGCGCGAGATGGCGGCGATGGGCGTGAAGCCCTGGATATGCCTCGCCTACGGCAACCCCGTCTATGGCAGCGACTTCCGCCTCGGCATGAAGGTGAAGCAGGTAACGGACAACCCGGAGTCGTTCGACGCGTGGATCAAGTACTGCGTCGCGTGCGTGGAGCGCTACAAGGACGTAGTCGACGAGTGGGAGATCTGGAACGAGCCGTTCGGGCAGGGACCCGAATACGCGGAGATGTTCTACCGCACTGCGAAGGCGATCCGCGCAGTCCAGCCCAACGCGAAGCTGTACTGCACGGCCGTCTCGTACCCGAAGGACTACAAGTGCGTCCTGGAGAAGCTGAAGAAGGAGAACGCGCTCGACCTCGGCTCGTACTTCATCTACCATCCGTACGATCCGAATCCAGACACGACCTACGAGAAACGCGTGCCGGAGCTGCGCAAGCTCGTGAAGTCGTACAGCGAATCGTTCGAAATCATGCAGGGCGAGGTGGGGTGTCCGTCGCAGCTGGAGTTCGGCCACGCGCTCAATAAAATCGAGTGGAGCGAGTACGCGCAGGCGAAGTGGCTCCTGCGGCGCACGATCGGCGACGCGGCGCGGCACATCCCGTCGAGCGTGTTCACGATGATCGACCTCCAGTACACCTTCATGCTCCAGAGCTTCGGGCTCGTGCGCTCCAACACGCTCAAGGAGTTCGTGTACCGGCGCCCGTCGTACTTCGCGATGCAGAACATTTTCGGGCTCCTCGACGACGAGGCGCGGCCGACGAAGATATCGATACAGCCGAACTTCAAGGTGACGAAGAGGGCAGATCCGCGCGACAACCGCAAGCGCACGCTAACGTCCATCAGGTTCATACGCGACGGCAAGACGCTGCGTTTCCTCTGGTTCTCGGACTCGCGTCCGTCGTCCCTCCTCGAGTTCGACCACGTTACGGTGAACTTCCCGGGGAAGAAGGTGGTGGACCCCGTGTGGGTTGACATGATCACTGGCCGCGTGTTCGAGATCCCGGCGGAGAGCGTGAAGTACGAAAATGAATCCACTGTTCTTAGCAATATCCCTATGTGGGATTCGCCTGTCATGATCACGGACAGGCTTTCCGTCACGATGCGCAAGGAGTGAGCGAACACGACGCGCGGTGCGCCGTATGCCCGTTCTGAGTGTCCGACATTTGAAAACCAGCAACCAACCGAAAGGAAACACAAAGATGAGTATTAGCAGACTTATGACATTCGTGGCAGCCGCGGCTGCTTCGATGTCCGCCATGGAGGCGGATGCGGCGAAGCGTCCGTGCTCCGAGATCACGTTCAAGGAGATGCCGACGCTGATGAAGTACGGCGACACAACGCGGCGGGGAGAGGCGCATTCGTTCGCGAAGGACCCCACGGTCATCCGTCACAACGGACGCTACCTGATGTACTACAGCGTGTGGTCGTACGACAAAGAACATCTCCCCAAGGACTTTGGAAAGAGGCCAAACGGCTGGTGGGGCGCGATTGCCGAGAGCAGGGACCTTGTCCACTGGAAGCGCGTGGGCGACATCAAGGCCGACGGACTGGACGTGCCCGGGCAGCTGGAGATGTGGATAGCGCCGTGCGTGAAGAAAATCGATGGCAAGATACACATGTTCGCGCAGTGCCGCGTGCGGCAGCATGCAGGCAGGAACGAATGCCTCATCTGGCACGCCACCAGCGAGGACGGGCTCAATTTCAAGTTCACCGAGACGCGCCCGATGTTCACGCCACAGAACAAGTGGTCGTTAACACGCGCCATCGACGCGGAGGTGTACAGGGTGGGCGACAGGCTGATGCTCATGTACGCCACGCGCGAGACGCCCGGGGCGCAGATCCAGCGGCTTGGCATCGCCTGGGCGCCTTACGCGAGCGACTGGGCTGCGGACAAGTGGACGGAGCTTTCAATCGAGAAGCCATTCTTCGAGCCGGAGCTTCCGTGGGAGATGAAGTGCATTGAGGCGCCCACGGTGGTGGAGCACAAGGGGATCTGGTACATGTTCTACGCGGGCGCGTACAACCACGAGCGTCAGCAGATCGGCGTGGCGTGGTCCGCGGACGGCGTGAACTTCAAGCGCTACCGCGACGAGCCCGTGTTCCCGCACGGCAAGCCCGGTTCGTGGAACGCATGGGAGAGCGGACACCCCGGCCTCTTCGTCGACGACGACGGGCGAGTCTACCTCTTCTACCAGGGCAAGGCCACGCATAATGGCGACTACAGCCTCTCCTGCGTGGAGGTGGTCTTCAAGGACTGATTCAAGAAGTGAGGTGGATGAAGATGACGAGGACCATCCTGATTGGGGCGTGCCTTGCCGGCGCATTCGCCGCGGCGAGCGCGCACGCGGCGCGTCCGGACTACTGGAAGCCCAACTACGACAAGTCGAAGATCGCGCCCTACACGCTAGAGGATCCGCTCACGTTCGTGGACGGCACGAAGGTGGCGACGCCTGCGGACTGGGCGCGCCGGCGGCGCGAGATACTCGGCATCTTCGCGCGGGAGATGTTCGGTGAGGAGCCGCCCGCGCCGGAGGCGGTCGTGGTCGAGAAGATTGAGGAGGGCGTGACGCTCGCCGGCTTCGGGATCCGCCGTCAGTACCGCATGTGGTTCAAGGCGGACAAGAGCGGCCCGGCGATCGACTGGCTGGTGCTGCTGCCGCGCTGGGCGAAGAAGCCCGCGTTGCCCATCATCTTCCTGAACTACGGCGGCAACTACGAGCTCATCCGCGACAAGCAGGTGGTCACGCCCGACATGTGGATCGCGCTGCGTCCCGCGCACAAGTGCGTGGAGGAGCTGCGCGGCAGGTACGAGGACATGAACAGCGTGGAGTTCGTGTTCCCGGCGCACATGATCCTCGCGCGCGGATACGCTCTCGTCACGGCTTGCTACGCGCAGGTCTCGCCCGACGTGAGCCCGAACGCCGACGGCTCGGTGCCAGGCGGAAAGCCTTCGCCGTGGTCGGGGGTCTTCGACCTCTGGCCGAAGCGCGACCCGGGCCGCGACGACAACACCACGTCCATCGGCGCGTGGGCGTGGGCGCTTTCGCGCGGACTCGACCTCGCCTGCAAGATCCCCGAGCTTGACGCGAAGAAGGCGATCGCCGCCGGATACTCCCGCCTCGGGAAGACGGCGCTTCTCGCCGCCGCGAGGGACGAGCGCTTCGCGGCGTGCGTGCCCAACCAGACGGGCGGCGGGGGGTGTCCGCTCGCCAAGCGCGACTGGGGCGAGAACGTGGCCACGGAGATGCGCAGCTTCCGCCACTGGTACTGCCCCGCGTACAAGAAGTACGAGAAGGACCCCGCGAAGCTGCTCACCTTCGACCAGCATCTGCTGCTGGCGTCGATTGCGCCGCGCAAGCTCTTCGTGCAGGGGTACGACGTGCAGTGGTTTGACCCGGAGGGCGAGTACCTCTCGTGCAGGGCGGCTTCGCCGGCGTGGACGTTCCTCGGCAGGAAGGGGCTCCCCGACGTGCCGTACCCCGCCGACTATTCCACCGCCTGCATGGGCGAGGACCTCGCCTTCGTGCGCCGGACGGAGGGGCACGGGTATTCCGCGCACGACTGGACGTGGCTGATGGACTTCTGCGATTCGCTCAAGGACAGGGAATGAGGCACTGAAGGAGACTGAAGGAGAAAAGGGCATGGTGATTGACAAGGCATGGAGATCCGCCGCGGCTTGCGCCGCGGCTTTTGTGGCGGCGTACGCGGCGGCCGAGCCGGGGAAGGGGAAGCTTGCGCAGTGGTTTGAAGGGCTCCCGGAGGGGACGGACCCCGCGACGATTTCGCGGCGCGTGACAGACCAGTTCCTCACGACGCGCCCTGAGAACTACAAGCCGGCCGGGTATTACGGAAACAAGGGGTATGGCTGGAACCGCATCGTGCAGTATTCTGTGGTGTCGCTCTGGATGAACGCGATTGAATGCGCGCGGCTGACGGGCGACGAATACCGCGTGGGCAGGCTGGTGCGACTTTTCGACGACTTCCTGCCTGGCGGCGAGAAGCACAAGGTTTGTTCGAGGCCGCGCCACGTCGACGACGCGATTTTCGGATCGCTGCCCTTTGAAATCTACATGCTGAACAAGGACAAGCGGTGTCTCGACATGGGGCTGAAGTATGCCGATACGCAGTGGTGCGAACCGTGCGAGGCGAGTTTCAAGGAGCGCGAGAGCGCGCCGCCGGACGTCCAGCGCGAATATTACGCGAAGGGTCTTTCCGTGCAGACGCGCCTCTGGATAGACGACATGTACATGATCACGGCGCTCCAGAGCCAGGCGTACCGCGCGACGGGTGACCGCAAGTACATTGAGCGCGCGGCGGCGGAGATGATCTTCTACCTCGAGAGGCTTCAGCTCAAGGACGGCCCCGCGAAAGGGCTCTTCTACCATGCGCCGGACGTGAAGTACGTGTGGGGGCGCGGCGACGGCTGGATGGCGGCTGGTATGGCGCTTCTGCTGGAGCACCTTCCAAAGGACAGTCCGCACCGCGCGCGCATCATGGACGGCTACAAGCTGATGATGGAGACGCTCCTCAAGTACCAGCGCAAGGACGGGCTCTGGAGCCAGCTCATAGACATGCCCGACGACCCGCGCAACTGGGGCGAGTCATCCTGCACGGCGATGTTCGCGTATGCGTACCTCGTGGGCGTGCGGCGCGGCTGGCTCGATGGCGCGAAGTACGGCCCCGCGGCGCGGCGCGCGTACGACGCGCTCTGCGCGCGCATGGACAAGTGGGGCAACGTGGCGGGTACGTGCGAAGGCACGGGCAAGCGCAACAACCTCGAATACTACTTCAAGCGCCGCCAGGTGAACGGCGACCCCCATGCGCAGGCGCCTATGCTCTGGATCGCCTCGACGCTCCTCGCGGACGGCGCGGGCGCGGTGAAGGGCGTGAAGTCGCCCGCCACGTCCAAGCTCTTCGAGACGCGCGTCGATCCCGAGAGCGGCGTCGTCTCGTACGCGCTCGTCTACGGCGCGCCGGACGACAACCGCCAGTCGCTCTACTTCATCACGAAGTCGATGACCGAGGACGGACGCTTCCTGCTCTTCAACTACACGGTCGGCAACGAGAAAAAGCCGAAGCGCAGTCCGAAGATACTGATGGTCGCCGACCTTCTCGACGACACGGTGAAGCCCGTAGCCCGTGCGGAGAAAATCAGCCGCGAGAACATCGAGAGCCGCACGCCGTTCGTGGGAGATCCCTTCATCGAGTGCAAGGAGAACTACGTCGTGTTCGGAAGCCCAAAACTCGGCGGGTTCTTCCGCTGCGATCTCGCCGAGCCGTCGAAGGCCGTCAAGCTGTGCGGGCTTCCGAAGGGGCTTGACGACGAAGAGTACAAGGCCGAGCGCTACTACACGCACCTCACGCTCACGAAGGACAGGAAGCGCGCGTTCCTCGACACGTCGCTCGTCAACGCCGAAGGGAAGCGCCGCTGGGTGCAGGGGATGCTCGACCTCGCGACAGGGGATTTCGACAAGTGGGGCGAGACGCCGTTCTGCTGCAACCACGGCCAGGTCAACCCGGCGGACGACACGCTTGCGATGTGCGCCTGGGAGGCGTGCTGGGAGAAGGACGGACGCGAATACCGGAAGAAGACCGGCTGGTATCCGCGTATGTGGCTGATGCGGAAAGGCTGGCGGGAGATGATTCCCGCGAAGGACCGCAACTTCGCCTCGCACGAGATCTGGGACGACGACGGGAAGGGCTTCAGCTGGTGCGGACGGCCAGGAGACTATGTCTATCACCATGATCTTGCGACGGGTAAGCAGGAGCGGTGGTGCGGAATCAGCGGCGCGCGGCACAACAACGTCTCGCCCGACAAGAAGTACGTTGTCTGCGACGATGCTCCGGAGAGGTGGTGGCGCGGCTGCAAGTGGCGCGTCGGGTTCTGGAACCGCGAGACCGGGAAGCACGTGTGGCTCTACTCCACGCGTCCGCCGCTCATGCCGCTGGACAAGCAGAGCAAGATGCACCCCGATCCGCATCCGCACTTCGTGATGAAAGCGAAGTACGTTGTCTGCACGGCCAACAACGCGGACGGCCACATGGACCTCTACGTAACCCCGGTGGCGCAGATGGTGGAGATGACGAAATAAGGGGGCGCGGGAAAACTGATTGTTAACTATTGCGCTATGCCTGTGAATATGGTATCATATAACAACAAAATATGAAGATACTCGTCACAGGCCATGCCGGCTTCATCGGCTTCCATGCGGCGCGGGAGTTCCTGCGCCGAGGGTGGGATTTAGTCGGCGTCGATAACTTCTGCGACTACTACGACGTGCGGCTGAAGCGCGAGCGCGCCGCGCGCCTGGAGTCGGAGAGGTCGGTCGGCGCGTACCTTTCGCTTCGCGAGCTCGACATCTGTGACATCGAGGGGTTGAGGAAGGTGTTCGCCGAGGAGTCGCCGGATGTCGTCCTCAACCTCGCCGCCCAGCCTGGAGTGAGATACTCCATAACGCATCCCTTCGTCTACCAGAAGGCCAACCTCGAGGGGTTCCTCAACATCCTTGAATGCTGCCGCCACGCGGCGAAAGTCCCGAAGCTAGTGTTCGCGTCGTCGTCGTCGGTATACGGCGGCAACACGAAGATGCCGTTCGAGGAGTCTGACCAGGTCGACGCGCCGGTGAGCCTCTATGCCGCGACGAAGAAGGCGAACGAGCTGATGGCGCACACCTACGCGCACCTCTACGGGATGCAGACGATAGGTCTGAGGCTGTTTACGGTGTACGGCTCGTGGTACCGCCCCGACATGGCGCTTTCGCTTTTCGCGGACGCGATGCTGCACGACAGGCCGATCAAGGTGTTCAACAACGGCGACATGCTGCGCGACTTCACGTACATCGACGACATAGTCGACGGGATCGTCCGCGTCGTCGAGGCGGGCGGCCTTCCCCGCTACGACATCTTCAACATCGGCAACCACAGGAGCGAGAAGCTCCTTGATGTCGTCAACGTCCTCGCCGACGCGCTGGGTGTCGAGCCGAAGATGGAGATGCTTCCCATGCAGGTGGGCGACGTGTACGCGACGTACGCCAGCGTAGACAAGCTCAACAAGGCGGTGGGCTACGAACCGAAGACGACGATCCGCGAGGGGATCCCCGTCTTCGCCAGGTGGTACCGGGAGTACTACGGAAACTGAGGCAGTCCGCGGCGGGCGGCACATCCACTTGAAACACAGGAGAACCGGCAGATGAAACAGGAAGAAATTCAGCGCGGCGCAGAGTGCGATGGAGTGAACCCCCGCGTCAGCGGCTGGAGGGCCTTCGCGTACGCGGCGGCCTCGGCGGTCGTCGTACTGCTGCCGATAGCCAGGATACTGGCGAAGAAGGTGCACGACTGGTTCCTGGTGGATCTCGCGGCCTACTGCGCCGTTTCACGTGCGCTTTTCGACGGGAACAACCCGTTCCCCGACCGCATGGAGTTCGTCAATTTCCTGCTGAAGGTTGATCCCAGCCGCACGGACGTGCCGATAGTGTACCCGGGGCAGATGCTGCTCTTCGCGTGGCCGAGCTACTTCTACGGGAATGCATTCCAGGCCATTTATGTGCTGGTGAACATATTCCTCGTGCTGTTCGTCACCGCCCTGACCCTAAGGAAGGCATGCGGATACAGCTGGCGCGACATCGCGCTTCCCGGGAAGCGGCAGCTGGTGTACGCGGTATGCTGCTTCTGCTTCCTTTCGTCGGCGTGCGCGATGCAGACCATGCGACTCGGGCAGATCACCGTGATACTGGTGTTTCTCTTCTACGGGATCTTCTGGTTCCCGAAGAGCGCCGTCTGCCGCACGGTTTCCTTTGCGGTGATCGCGGTCACGAAGTACAGCCTTCTCCCTGTCGTCGCCCCGCTGCTGTTCTTCAAGCGGCACAAGCTGTTCTGCATCACCGCGTTTGCGCTGTTCGTAGTGCTCTCCATATCCCCGATGTTCTTCGGCAATTCGCTTGTCGAAGTCTACAGCGGGTATGCGCAGGCCGTGAGGAACATCATCCAGCCGGGTACCGTAAACCACTACAGCGTCAACTGCAACTGCTGCCACCTTGCGTTCTTCAGGTCGGACGTCCTGAACGCCGTGATGAAGGGGCTCGTAGTCTGCGCGATCGCGTGGCTGCTGTTCAGGGAACGGAAGACGACGGGGATATCCGACACGCTGATGCTCCTTGCCTTCTCCCTGACGTTCCTGGTCTCGTACCACGGGCACCACGACTACACGCTTGTGTTCCCGCTGTTCTTCATCCGGCTTTTCGCATTCGCGAAGGAGAGGAAGTGGGCGCTCTTCTGCGGCACGGCGGTGTTCCCGGCGTATTTCCTCGTCCCGAGCAGGATCGTGGAGAAGGTGGGGTCAAAGATCGGGGCGATTCCCGGGCTTGACTCAATATTCTGGCTTGCGCCGTCCTGGGACCGCCAGATACCGCACATCTTCCCGATAAACGGATTCCTCACGGTGGCTCTCTTCTTCTGGAGCCTCTACCTGTACTTCCACGTGGAAAAGCCGTATGTGTTCGACATCCCGTCGCGGCACGCCGACAGAGATCCAGACAGATGAAGCCGTTCTTCTCCATAGTCGTCCCATGCTGCGACGTCGAGCAGTACGTCCGCGAAAGCCTTGATTCCGTGTTGAACCAGGGGTTCGCGGACTGGGAGTGCGTCATCGGGGTGGAGACGTCGAAGGACAGGACAGAGGAGGTCGTGCGCGAATACGCGGCGAGGGATCCGCGCTTCAAGGTGTTCACCGGGCCGCGCAGCGGATCGTGCTCGGCCTCGCGCAACACGGGCGTCGACATGGCGACGGGCGAGTACGTCATCTTCCTCGACGGGGACGACACGATCGCCGAGGGGGCGCTCCAGCGGCTCCACGACAGGATCGCGGGGCGGCCCGGCGCGGACATATACCAGTGCGCGATGCTGGCCATCAACGAGATGACGGGCGAGCGGGAGCTGCGCGACAATTTTGTGGAAGGCTCCCCCGAGGAGATGACGGGGGTGAGGGCGACGCTTGAGATCGACAGGCTGTGGGCGGGGAAGTTCTGCCCCATGCTGCAGCTGTCGGTGTTCCGCCGCGAGTTCCTCGTTGCGCACGGCCTGAAGTGCGTGTACGGGCTCCGGCGCCAGGACAGCGAATTCACCCCGCGTGCGCTGTACTTCGCAAAGAGGGTGGTTCCGCTGCACGAGGCGTTCTACGTCTACCGCATCCGCGAGAACTCGGTGTCGACGGAGGCGAAGGGGCGCGGGCACTTCCTCAGGGACTGGGCGATCATCCTCAGGTCACTTCTGGCGTTTCACGCCTCGGTCTCGAAGGATCCCGGATTCGACCGGCGGGTGGCAGTATGCTGGGCGCGGCAGTGGTTCGCCTTACTGTCGTACTTCTGGTTCGATCCGACCAACATTAGGAAAATTCCTCGGGCGCGACGGCTGGAGACGCTCAAGGCCCTTTTCTCCGGCGGCTTCGACGACTTTGACGCCCTTCTCTCTGTGGCTACGCTTCCAAAGAGGATCATGGGGATTCTCGCCAAGGCATTCGTCCTCCATCCGTTCCTGCGCGGCGTGGCGGAATTCTTCTTCAGGCTCTACTTCCACATCGCAGAGGCGAGGCACGCCTGACGCACCGCATCATGAAGAAGGTCCTTCTCTACTACAACTTCAGCTTCTCGTTCGGCGGCGGCGAGCTCCTTCCGCTTTCGTTCATCTCCGAACTGCAGAATACCTGCGACCTCACCGTCGCGCTCGACACGGCCGACGGTCTCCAGCGGTCGGCGGCGCTCTACGGCATCCCGATCGACCCGTCAGCCTTCAAGGTCGAGCAGGTCATGCCGAAAGACTACACGATCAAGCATCACAGCGCCTCCCTGTCCCTCTACAGGTCGCGGAGGCTGAAGGCGCTCGCGCGAAACGCCGACATCTGCATCTCGCTCTCGAACATCACCGACTTCGGCAAGCCCGCGCATCATTTCATCAACATGCTCGCGTTCGGGGACGACGATTTCTCTGCCTACATGAAGAACGGGAAGCGGACGCCAGGGAAGAGTCTCGTTGCCAGATGCAAATCCTTCGCAGGGACAGTCGCGAGATTTCTAATGGGACTGCGCACGAAACGGCGGATCATCTGCGACCCGCACGAACACGTCTACCCCAATTCCCGCTTCGTCGAAGACTGCATGACGGGCTTCTACGGGCCGTTCAACAGCACGATGTTCTATCCCCCCACCCTGTTCGCCGCAGACAGTCCGGGCGTCCGGCGCGATCCGCTGAAAGTGGTCTGCATCGGACGGATCCTCAGGGAGAAGCGCATTACCGACATCATTGACATTGTCAAGCGTGCCCGAGCCATCTCCAACAAGAACCTGACGCTCCACATCGCGGGACGCGTCGACCAGTCGCCTTCCTACGGCGAGATGTTGCGGGAAACAGCCTCGGAGGAAGGCTGGATCGTCTTGCCTGGCGCGCTCTACGGCAAGGAGAAGGAGGATTTCCTCACGTCCGGAACATACGCAGTCCATGCCGAGCGAGACGAGGCGTTTGGCATCTCCGTGGCCGAATACCTCGTGGCGGGGCTGGTTCCGGTCGTGCCGGACGAGGGCGGCTCGCGCGAAGTCGTGGGCAATCCCGCCGTGACGTACCGCACAAACGAGGAAGCCGCGCAGATGCTCGCGCGCCTTCTTGCCGATGACGATTTCCGCGCCAGGCAGCAGGCGTCTTGCGCAGCACGGGCCAAAGTCTTTTCTCGTGAAGCCTATCTTGACCGCCAGCACGAGCTGCTTCAGGAAATCTTGGCCAACCGTCCCTGAGCGACTTTATGACAACAGCTTCCGCTTCGCCTTAATTGCCCGCCAGACCCACGGCGCGGTCGGGGCGAGGCAACGGTAGAACGGCCACCAGCCGCGGCGGAGCGGACGGGGAACGTCCGCAGCCCCGACGAAGCCGTTTTCAACCAGCCAGTCAACCACCGAATAGACCTCATCGCGCCAGCGCGACGAATAGGTGTTCCACATCTGCCACGGCTTGGGGTTGTAGGCGAAGTGCGCAAAATATCTTGTCCTGTCCACGCTCCCGTTGGCCTTATAGCGCTCGGTAACCTTCGGTGCGTCGGGATCGAAGCAGAGGAGGCTGCCGAGGACGCTCTCGTCCGTCTGAAAGTAGGCGGAATGTTTCTGCCACGGCGTTATGACATCCGGCGCAATCACGCGTTCCGTTTGAATGCGCCAGCGCTCCAGAAACGGGCGCCACTTGCGATGCAGGACAATGAACGGGTTGTTCACGGTCGTGTCGCCGAGCCGACTCTTCTCCAGCGCCTTACCACAGAGGCTCTCCACGTCGCGCCGCCAGACCGCCAGGGTCTCAGGCGTCAGCAGGGGCGGCGGCGGCGAACACATGCGCACGACAATCTCGTCTGGATCGTCGCCCACCAGCCATTCGGAGCAATCGCCGACGAAAGCACCATCCGCATCTGCCCAGCAGACCCATTCCGTCTTCACCTCATCGCATCCCATGAGCATGGGCTTTTGGCAGGCCACGCACTGCCTCGAGCTGGGAAGCTCACGGATCGTTACGTCTCCCAGGGCGAGCAGACGGTCTTTCATCGTGTCGGGCCAGTCCATGGCGCCGACTACGGCCGGGTGGCACATGCCGTTCCGTCTCATGCTAGCAACCAGCAGATACGCGCCCCAGGCAAAGGCAGCGTCGCCGGCCGTCACAACCGTCGTTTGGATGTCGGATGATTTTTCCATGATTTGCCAGATCCTTCTTATGACATTTGCTCTCTGTCCGTGAAATGAGATTTTCAGCCGCGCCGCCGCACACCATGCAGGAGCTTCTGGAGGGGGAGGAGCCTGCAGCGGATTCCGAGCTTGTGGGGGATCTTCACGCGCCTCCCGGCGATCGACGCGAGAAGGTCGTCGAGGCAGGCGCGGTGCTCCGCCGCCATGCGCAGGAAGGCCTCGCGTATCTCCTGCGGCGGGACGGGGTTGGCCTTCCAGTGCTCGACGCCCTCGGCGACGGACTCGGGGGTATCCTCCGCGCGGAACTCAGAGAACTCCGGCAGCATGAGGTCGCGTCCGCCGATGTTCTTCGTGTTCACGACCGGGATGCCGCAGAGGGAGTACTCCCCGCAGACGAACATGGCACCTTCGGTGGAGGAGAGCGCGAGGCCGCAAGAGGCGTTGGCCATGCGCCGCCCGATGAGCCTGGAGTTCACCTTCTCGTCCCAGCGGGCGTACGGGACGGTGCGCATGATCTCCTGGAAGTAGTCCTCCTCGCGTTGCGAGTGCGCGCCGACGAGGTGCAGGTTGGGGGCCTTGGCCGCCAGGGCGTGGCGCTTGAACGGCGTGATGCGCGCGACGTATATCGCGTCGAACTGGCGCTTCCCGGAGGCGAGAGGATAGCGGTCCGGGTCGAGGAATGCGTTCTGGTGGCACCAGACGCACTCCGCAGAGTCCTTCAGGATCGGGATTGCCTCCTTTTCGTTGACGAGGAAGACGATCCGCGCCTCGGGGAAGAGGTCGTGGGCCCTGGCCATGCCGGTCTTCAGCTCCTCGGCGAACTTCGGGACCAGGACCGACCAGCCCGTCTGGAGTAGCATAGTGAACGGCTTGCCCTGCGGAAGCGAGCGCCTGAAGGCGTCGAGGTTGCGCAGGAAGTCCGTGTCGAACGCGGCGATGATGCGCGGCGACCGGTTCAGCTCGTATGCGGGCAGGTAGTTGAAGAACGCCATCCTACGCCTCCTTTCCGGTGTTGCGCCTCCGCCGCTTTGCCGCGATGAAGAGCGCGAGGAACGCAATCCCTGACGCGAGGGAGACGATCTGCGAGAGCCGCTGCAGGCGGGTCGCCTCGTAGCGGACGGTTACTGCGCCGTTCGCGCATGCCTTCGGGATGCGGACGGAGAGAAGCTTGTTCGGGCCGAGGCCTACCTTGAGCCTTTCGACCGATCCGTCGGGGCTCCGCAGTTTCGCAACGTATCCGTGGTAGGGGAGGAGCGGCAGCTCCACGTCGTTGTCGGCGGCGTTCCCCGTGAAGTCCATCTGAAGGACGTCCTTCTGCGGGCGGGAGAGCTTCACGCCGACGGGGTGCGCGGCGGTCGCGACGTCGCCGCGCCTGCGGATCTCGGTGTCGAGAAGTCCGTCGCGGATGAGGTAGTGGATGCCGCTCGCCTCCTGGGGGCGTCCGCCCTGGTAGGAGCGGATGAAGTCGCGCTCGGAGATTCTCGCGGCGTAGAAGTACCCGACGTTGACGAACCAGGCAAAAGCTGCGCTGCACACGACAAGCCAGGCCCAGGAGCGCTCTCTCTCGCGGTCCTCGCCGACGAGCGTGGAGAGGGAGAGCCCTCCGCCGAACGCCAGGAAGGCGGTGGCGGGCCCGAAGAAGCGCCAGGGGAACTGGACGACCGCGAGCGGCTTGAAGGCGCCTTTCCACGACGGCATCTCCGTCGCCATGAGGAGGCACCCGAGGCCCGTCACCAGCAGCATGTCGCGGAAGACCTCCGGCGCGGTCCGCCGGGACGCCAGCCTGAAACGCTGCAGGGCGGCGACGACGAGCATGATGCCGATCCCCGGGGGGATCCAGACGTCGGCCTTGCTGGTGGGGATCTCCAGGAAGAGCTTCAGGAGCGGCATGCAGTGCGAGAGGATGTCGGCGTTCTTCTCGACCTCTATGTGGAAGTGGAGGTGGGCGAACTGCTCGTACATCGGCAGGAGGTACGCCACTCCCACGAGGATCGTCGGGATGGGCGCAAGCGCCAGGTATAGGATGCGGCGCGGCTCGCGCAGGAGGCGGACGGCGTTGAACGCGACGAAGACCGCGCACACCGCGGCCATCATGAGGAGCGAGAGGCTGTGCGCGAGGACGAGCCCGGCGAAGCCGAAGCTGAGGTACGGGAAGCGGCGCGGGTCGCCCAGGACGGTTTCGTAGAGGCCGAGGACGATCCACGGCGCGAACACGAACATGCTCCATTCGCCAAACGCCGCGCGCACGAAGAGGTCCGCGGCGAAGTAGCTGCTCCACGTGTAGAGGAGGGCGGTGGCGAACGCGCCGAAGCACGTGGCCGAGAGCCTGCGCGCGCAGAAGTACGCGCCGTAGGCGGTGGCGGCGACGCAGGCGACGACGAGGAACTTGTAGGCCGCGACGATTCCGAGGCCGCACTTCATCAGCAGCACGGCGGGGTACAGGAAGAAGTCGGGGTAGAACAGCCCAGACGCGTAGCCGTAGCCGGCGAGGGCCTCGTGGTTGATCATTGAGGGGAACTCGCCCAGGCTGAAGTTCACGCCCATGGCGTGGAGGCGCGAGAGGTGGTAGTAGAGGTCGTGCCCGTTCGGGATCCCCGGCATCAGCAGCGGGAGGAGCCCGGCGAGGAGGAGCGCGCCCAGCATGAGGGGGTAGAATCGTCCCTCCCCCAGCCTTTCGCGCATGGAGTCGAAGCGGGATGCGGTCCAGTCGACGATGTTCAAGAGTCGCCCTCCTTCTGGGGATTGCCGTCCTTCTCGCGCTGCCAGGTGCGGTCGCTTATGATCGCGCGCGGGCGGTGCTTGGTCTCAAGGTATATCTTCCCGATGTACTCCCCGATGACGCCCAGCGAGAGAAGCTGGATGCCGCCGAGGAAGCAGACGCAGAGGACCTCGCTTGTCCAGCCGCGCACGACGGTACCGCGCATCCAGGAGACCAGGCTCCAGACGCCCATGAAGAACGAGAGGAGCGAGACGATCGCGCCGAAGAACGTGATGAGGCGGATTGGCTTGATGGAGAGCGAGGTGATGCCG
>Ga0310695_10005768_pt1 | contig 21234 bp, 17 predicted proteins | sample RumenRJG_04DNA_FD_203882 | JGI IMG/M metagenome (GOLD analysis project Ga0310695, IMG submission 203882) | Bovine rumen microbial communities from Lethbridge, Alberta, Canada - RJG_04 (v2) (version 2) | ecosystem: Host-associated > Mammals > Digestive system > Stomach > Rumen | place: Canada...
CATTCAATTTTTTGGAATAGGTCATAAAATAATGATATAAAAATTATAAAATGTGTCGTGTCACATAGAATTTGATTAATAAAATGTATTATCATTTTGTAAATTAAATTTTTTAGTAAAAGCGCGGCAAGCATTTAGGAGTAAGTAAAGTGGATAAGAACATCAAGATCCTTATCGTGGATGATTTTTCAACAATGCGCAGAATTATTAAAAACCTATTACGTGATTTAGGATTTACCAATACCCACGAAGCTGATGACGGCAATACGGCTTTACCTATGCTGAAGAGTGGAGATTTTCAGTTTGTTGTTACCGACTGGAACATGCCTGGCATGCAGGGTATCGACCTGCTGAAGGCCATCAGAGCGGATGAAAAACTGAAGACTCTTCCTGTTCTCATGGTTACTGCGGAAGCAAAGCGTGAACAGATTATTGAAGCCGCACAGGCCGGCGTCAACGGTTATATTGTTAAACCGTTTACAGCTGCAACGCTGAGTGAAAAACTGGATAAGATTTTTGCAAGATTATAAACGACGGGAAGTCTGTTTTGGTTTGCGTAAGAATTTAATGAAAATATTAATAAGAAACTGACTTGCAATAAGCAGTGTCTTGCACGGGAGCACATAACATGGCGTATGATGGAGTAGATGAGGAAATATTACAGGACTTTATCGTTGAAGCTTCAGAAATTATAGAGACCCTGAACGAGCAGCTGGTTCAGCTGGAAGAAAGTCCTGAAGATCATGACCTGTTAAATGCTATTTTCCGCGGTTTCCATACGGTAAAGGGCGGTGCCGGTTTCCTTAGCCTGACCAACCTTGTGGAAGTTTGTCATGCGGCAGAAAACGTATTTGATTCATTGCGTAACGGAAAAGTGTCGGTAAATCCTGTGGCAATGGATATTATTTTGCGGGCGTACGATTGTATCAAGGAGATGTTTGATCACGTAACCAATCGCGAGGATTTTGATCCTGCTCCCAAGGATCTGCTTGCAGAGCTGAAACAGCTGGCAAACGGATCACTGCCTGCCAAAGCCGCGGCAACTCCTGCTCCGCCTCCTGCACCACCTAAGGAGGAAAAGCCTGCTCCTAAACAGATTGTCATTCCGGCAGGCAACCCTGACGATACTATAACAGATGACGAATTCGAATCACTGCTTGATCAGCTTCACGGTGTCGGTCATGCTCCGGGATCCGCAGAAGATCAGCATAATCAGATTGTTACCAGCGATGTGACGGATGCCGAGTTTGAAAAGCTTCTTGACGGGGTTTCCGGTGCCGGCACGGCCGGTGAAAGTGCCGAGTCAAAGGAAAAAACGCCTAAGCATCAGCCTACCGTGGAAGAGATTATGTCCAATCCGGATGATACCATTACCGATGACGAGTTTGAGGCTCTGCTTGATCAGCTCCACGGAAAGGGGCATGCACCAGGTCAGGACGACAAGACCGGTTCAGCATCTGCCGCGAGTGCAGCAAAACCGGCAGCTTCAGAGACAGTCAAAACCGATGCTGCTGCGGCTCCTGCAGCCAAGCCTGCTGCCAAATCAGCACCTGCGGTTCCGCCTGTTGAAAGTACTGTTCGTGTTGATACCAAGATACTTGATACCATCATGAACATGGTCGGAGAGCTTGTTCTGGTAAGAAACCGACTGATCAGTATCGGATCCATGCACAACGACGATGAACTGTCGAAGGCGGTATCCAATCTTGATGTTGTAACAGCAGACCTTCAGGGTGCTGTAATGAAGACCAGAATGCAGCCTGTGAAGAAGGTATTCGGTCGTTTCCCACGCGTTGTACGCGATTTGGCACGTAATTTAAACAAGGAAATTGAACTTGTTATGATCGGCGAGGATACCGATCTTGACAAGAACCTGGTCGATGCTCTGGCCGATCCTATGGTTCACCTGGTAAGAAATTCATGCGACCACGGTATTGAACTGCCGGAGGCACGTATAAAAGCAGGAAAGCCGCCTAAGGGACAGATCAGACTCGAGGCCAGCCAGGAAGGAGATCATATTCTGCTGCGCATCATTGATGACGGTGCGGGTATGGATCCTGAAAAGTTAAAGAAAGTTGCTCTTGATAAAGGAATCATCAATCAGGAAACCGCAAGCAAGATGAGCGATTCCGAAGCATTTCAGCTGATATTCGCTCCGGGATTTTCAACCAAGAGTCAGATTACCGATATTTCCGGTCGCGGTGTCGGCATGGATGTGGTTAAGACATCAATTACCAAACTTAACGGTTCTCTGCATATTATTTCCGAAAAGGGCGTAGGCACCACACTTGAGATCAAGGTTCCTCTCACACTTGCGATTCTGCCTACACTGATGGTTATGGTAGGCGGTCAGTCGTTTGCCCTGCCTCTGACATCTGTAAACGAAATATTCCATCTTGATCTGAGTCAGGTCAAGGTTGTTGACGGTCAGACAACCATTGTGATCCGTGAAAAGGCGATTGCACTGTTCTATCTGCAGGACTGGCTGATTCGGGATCCGAGCAAGATTGTACGACCTACACAGGGACATGTGGTTATTGTTCAGGTTGGTCAGCAGCAGATCGCGTTTGTGGTTGACGGTCTTATCGGTCAGGAAGAAGTTGTTATTAAGCCTCTTGATGATTTACTCAAGGGAACGCCGGGCATGGCAGGTGCAACCATTACCTCGGACGGCGGTATTGCCCTGATTATTGATGTACCGAATTTACTGAAACATTATGCACATCGCCAGTACAGAAATATGGCAGGTCTGTCGGGAGCTCCGGGAAGACTGTAAACAATATTGCTGTAGAATATGACTTTATTGATATTAATGCAATGATAAAAACTGCTGCAATGCATAATGAATAAAAAGATTAATTAAAAGTAAGGTTGCTATGGCTATAAGAGTTCTGATTGTTGACGATTCAAGCTTCTTCCGCAGAAGAATCAACGAGATTATTTCCTCCGATCCGGGGATGGAGGTAGTCGGTTCCGCTGCAAACGGCAAAGAGGCTGTGGCCATGGTGGCGGAACTGAGGCCTGATGTGGTTACCATGGACGTTGAAATGCCTGTTATGGACGGCATCAACGCGGTAAAGAACATCATGTCCACCAATCCTACTCCTATCATTATGTTTTCATCTCTGACCAAGGAAAGCGCCGATATAACCTTCAATGCACTGGAGGCGGGAGCTCTTGATTTCATTACCAAAACATTTGATGAAATAGCAAGAAACAAAGAGCAGATAATGTCGGTTATCCGTGACAAAATCAGGGATATCTCAAGAAAAAAATACCAGGTTGTTTCCTTTGCCAGAAGTAAATACAACTACGGCCGGATCGGCGGAGCATCGTCTTCCGGAGATGTGAACCGCGGTTCTTCGGCAGCAGGCAGATTTTCAGAAACAGGTCATGGATTCAATAACGGCAGAAATGTTTCCGGTTCTGTTCATCCTGCCGGCGGATATTCGACAAGACCGGCACCGGGAATTGTTTCGGGAATTGTTCATAGAACAGGAGGTTCCCCAGGCGGCATATCAGGAAGATATACCGGCTATCACGGAACCATTTCATCGGGAAGCGGTTCTTTTCCGCACCATGGAACAGGTATTTCAACAGGTTTTGATTCGGGGCATCATGACCACATTGAGCCTGAGCAGAAGACCCCTGTTCCGATGTCCGTCAAAGAATTGACGGAAATAACCTTCAAACCTACAGGAAAAAGTTATTCCGTAGTTGCCATCGGTGCTTCAACCGGAGGTCCTATAGCTCTGCAGAACGTACTGACGAGTCTGCCGTCGGATTTTCCGCTGCCGATAATTCTGGTTCAGCATATGCCGGGAACCTTCACAACGTCTTTTGCCGCGAGACTTGATAAACTATCAAGAATCAAGGTTGTCGAGGCGCAGAACGGCGAACCGCTTCTTCCCGGATGCGCATATCTTGCTCCGGGAGGCAAGCAGATGTATGTTGAAAACAAAGATCATCACAACTTTTTCCTGAAAGTTACGGATTCTGATCCGTCTATTAATTTTAAACCGTGCGTGGATTTAACATTTGCTTCCATAAACAATGCATATAAAGGCAAGGTTCTTGCAGTGATACTGACAGGAATGGGTTCCGACGGATGCAAGGGATGCCGTCTGCTCAGGCAGAGCGGTGCAACCATCTGGGCGCAGAATGAAGAAACCTGTGTAATTTACGGTATGCCTCAGGCTGTTGTCAATGAATCCACTGCTGAAATTACTCTGCCTATCCAGGATATAGGCAGGTGTATTGTCAAGGAAGTAATGTCTCATTAGGAGTTTTTTGTGAGTTTATTAGGTGTCTTAATTGCGCTGGCTTCAATCATTACCGCCAACATAATCGAAGGCGGCAACCCTCTTGCCTTAATTGATATACCTGCGTTTTTTATCGTGCTTGGTTCCACTCTGGGTGCGGTTATCGTGCAGTTTCCTATGAAGACCCTGGTTGGCGCCGCGAAGGAGCTGAAGTGGATGATTGCACCGCCTAAACCTGATTATGCAGGTCTGGTGGAGGTTCTGGAAAATATGGCATCCACCGCGAGACAGCAGGGTCTGCTGGCGCTGGAAAATCAGATCCCGAGTGTTTCCGATCCGCTGACTCAGGCCGGTCTGCAGATGATTGTGGACGGTGTTGACAAGGAACAGCTGGTTGATCTTCTGGAAAAACAGATTTCATCTGAAGAATATCAGCTGGAGCAGAATGCAAAGGTGTTTGAAGCATACGGCGGTTATGCGCCGTGCATGGGTATCGTAGGTGCTGTGCTTGGTCTTATTCACGCCATGGGTCTGCTCGATCAGCCTGAACTGCTTGGTCCGTCCATCGGTGTAGCCTTTACAGCGACCATTTACGGTGTGGTGTCTGCAAATACCATATTCCTGCCGATGGGAAACCGCTGCAAGACCTGTAATCATGAAATTATGAAATTCAAGGAAATGACGCTTGAGGGTCTGATTTCCATTGCATCAGGAGAAAACAGCATGCAGCTGAAACGCAGACTCGAACCTTATCTGCCGGAAGATTTAACTGGAGAAAAGAAATAGTTTATGGCCAAGAAACCAAAAATTCCGGAGCATGAAAATCTTGAAAGGTGGATGGTGTCCTATGCCGATCTGCTTACGCTTCTTTTTGCACTTTTTGTTATTCTTTACGGTTTTGCCCTGTCTGCACAGACAGAGGTTAAAAGCATTGTTCAGGGTCTGGTGCAGAGTTTTGCCGATATGGGATTTGTAACTGCAAGACCAGGATCTTCTGCTCTTGTAGGAAATATGGGCATTGACGGTACCAAGTCGTCTGAATATCTGAGCAATGTTCCGCCGAACGAGGTTCCGATTGTAAATGCGCCGGTGGAAGGTGCCGGAGGTGTCCTCGACTGGGGTGCAAGCATCAACAATACAACGTCGCAGCAGTCATCCGATGATAAAACCGAGGCTGATGCCGAGGCCGAGAAGGATACCGGAAGCGGCGCATACGGACGTGACATGGAAACCCGTAATGAATCCGATATTGATTCCGTGGTTCCAAGCGATTCGATTAACGGTGCCGCGCTGGATTCGATTCAGCAGGAAATTTCACAGAATATTCAGGAACTGCTTGATGAAAATCTTGTGGCAATAACCCGCCAGGAGTCGTGGCTGACCATCGATTTCAACGCATCGCTGATGTTCCCTCAGGGAAGTGCAACAATCCTAAACCGGTTCAAGCCGATACTGGATAAACTTTCTGAGGTCCTCGGCGGGGTAAAAAACTATGTACATGTCAGAGGTTATACCGATAACAGATATTTAGGGGATGAACTGTATAAATCCAGCTGGGAACTGTCGGCTGCAAGAGCGATTTCAGTTCTGAACTATTTCACAGAAAAGGGAATTGAGCCCCGTCGCATGGCGGTGGAGGCATATGGTGAATTTTCTCCTTCCGCTTCAAATTCAACCAAGCGCGGACGAGAGAAGAACCGCAAGGTGACCATTGCCGTTTCAAAATATGCATATAATCCTAAGCCGCTGCCGATCATCGAGGATGATGATATTAAGGTAATGGATAAAGATCAGAGCAAGAAAGACAGCTTTCAGCCTGAAAATTATGATCTGATCCGCCTGCCTGATGGTACAATGCAGCTTAAGTCAAAGGAGAATTAACGATGATTGTTTGGACTACTGCTAATCAGAAAGGTGGTGTCGGCAAAACAACAACTTGTGTAAGCCTGGCAGGCTGGCTGGCAAAGGACGGAAAGAGAGTCCTTCTGCTTGATACCGACCCGCATGCGTCATTGACAAATTATTTCGATTACGATTCGGACGAGCTTCCTCATACCTTGTTTGATGTGTTTTTAAATCCTGATCTATCCACACAGGAGCTCCTGCAGATTATACTGCCGACAAAATATGAAAATATCAGCATTATGCCGGGCTCAATTGCTCTGGCTACGCTGGATCGAACACTTGGAGAGCAGGACGGTGTAGGTTTGATTCTGAAGAATTCCCTGGCAAAACTGCAGGATTATTATGATGTGGTTCTGATTGACTGCCCTCCGGTATTGGGAGTAATGATGGTAAACGCACTGGCTGCAAGCACGCAGATCCTGGTTCCGACCCAGACTGAATTCCTTGCATTGAAGGGTCTTGAAAGAATGATGAAGACATTTGAGATTCTTCATTCCACGGTGGACAAACCATATAAATACATAATTATTCCGACCATGTATGACAAGCGAACCAAGGCTTCCATTCTCAGTCTGCAGAGCATCAGGGAACATTACCATGATCAGGTCTGGAAGAATTATATTCCGATAGATACCAAATTCAGAGATTCGAGTCATAAGCATGTTCCTCCTGCATATCTGATCCCGGATTCACGCGGAACACATGCTTATTACATACTTCTTCAGGATTTATTGAAAGAAGAAGGAAAGCTGAATGAGAAATAATGATACTCAGTATGAGGCAATGGCTTCATACTTCAAATCGATGCTTACTCCCGTTTCAGCACAGGAAATCAGGGAGAATCTGACCGATAAGCTGAGCAGTTCCGGCATGGTTGCCGAAGGCGTGACCAGGGAACGTAATGAGGATGTTCCTGCGGTTCAGACTGCTGAATCAGCGGCTGCTCAGGCGCCGGAAACTTTGCCTGAGGTTCAGGATATTGCGGATGCATCCGCCGAAACTGAAAAATCAGCGGTTACGGATTCATCTGCCGGTGAGCAGGATTTCAATGTGCCTGAAAATACTGACAGCAGTGTGTCTGCAGCGCAGGACGAATCAGAAACCGCTGCAGTGAGCGGTGATGCGGACAGCTGCAGGGAAGAAGAGACAACTGTTCAGAATGCCGATGCTGCGGAGGCGTCGGAACAGCAGCAGGCGGCAGGCAGTGAAGAACCGGTTTCTGAAACATCTGATGCCGTTCAGCAGGACAGCGCGGTGCAGAATGCTGAAATTACCGAGCCTGCAGTTCCGGCCGGACAGAAAGATCAGACGGTTTCCGGAGAAAATCCTGAAACGGAGCGGAAATCAGAAAAATCCGAAGCAAATCCTTCCTCTGCCGAAGGAAAGGATGAGAACAGGTTTGAATTCAGCAGTTCATATACACCTAAGGAAAATGATTCATTCATCGATCGTGATGTAATTCATTCAACATTCGATGCTCCTCCTCCTAATGTTATCGAGGCAAAACTGCAGAGTGAAATCAAGACTGTGAGAGAGCCTCAGATCCAGATTCAGTCGGCAAAACAGCCGGAGGTACGCCCTGTACTTGAACCTCGTCAGGAGACAATGGCCAAACTGTCACGTCTGATCGGTCAGGTTAAGCCGGAAACAAAGGTTGAGACCAAAACCGAAGTCAAGACCGAGGTTGTTACCATTACCGCTCCGCGCGTAAGAAATTTTGCAGCTGCAAGGGCTCTCGAGGAAACAGCATCAGACGTTAAAACAGAAGTTAAAACCGAACAGAAGACAGTGACGGCCCCTCCTGCTCCTGCTGTTGAAAAAGCGTGGGCGAATATTGAGACTGCCGATGAATTCCAGGCTCTGTTCTTTGTGGTTGACAGGGTAACCTTTGCCGTACCGCTCGTGGATCTGGGCACAATCAACAATATTGACAAGATAACCGCTTTGTTCGGCAAGCCGAACTGGTTCATGGGAATGATGAATGTACGTGATGAAAAAATTCAGGTTGTAGATTTTGCCAAGTGGGCAATGCCTCAGATTGCTGTTGATCCAGAGAAATTCCAGTATGTGATCGAACTCGGGGCGTCAAAGTGGGGTATTACCTGTACCGAACTGATCGGAACCCAGACTCTGAAGAGAAATCAGGTTCAGTGGCGTTCAAATTCAGGCAAACGTCCGTGGCTTGCCGGTATCGTTAAGGAAAAAATGTGCGCTTTGATCCATGTAACAGAATTGGTAAAACTATTTAAAAAAGGTGTTGATATCGATGGAAATTAGCACTGTGTTATGTTTTTTTTTAATAAAATCCTGTAAGATCAAGCAAGGTGAATTTTAGAATTATATTTTTATATTGGTAAGGAGTAAATCGTGGCTGGAAGTCAGAATATTGCAGGTTCAGTAAGCGATAGTGAAGTTTTTCAGTGGGTTACCTTTCAGTTGGACCGTGAAACATATGGTGTCAACGTAAAGCAGGTTCGTGAGGTTCTTCGTTATACTGATATTGCGCCTGTTCCAGGTGCACCTAGATATGTTTTGGGAATCATCAACCTGCGCGGTAATGTCGTTACAATCATTGACACAAGACTTCGTTTCGGTCTTGAAAGTACGGATATTACCGATAATACCAGAATTGTGATTATCGAGGCAGAAACTCAGACTGTCGGTATTCTGGTAGACAGCGTAGCCGAGGTTGTATATCTGAAATCATCGGAAATCGACGTTGCTCCTAGTGTAGGTACCGATGAGAGTGCCAAATTCATTCAGGGTGTATGCAACCGTGATGATGATCTGCTCATTCTGGTTGATCTTAACAAACTTCTGACAGATGAAGAGTGGAATGAATTAAGTCAGTTACAGCAGTAATGGATAATCTTAATTTAACCGTATATTCCTATCTGGTGCTTGGTCTTCTTGGTGCGGTTGTTCTGCTTGTATGCTGGGTGGTGTACCTTCATATGAGCATCAGTCAGATCCGGAAGACTTTGTTCTCTGTTTCCGATAATTTCAATGACATTGACAGCGTAATCAATATGGTTCACGGTTTCGGCAAGCGCTGGGATTATGTTACCAAGGCCATCAGCGATTTGCAGATGTCCCAGGAACAGAGTTCTGTCCAGCACACCGGCGAGCCGCAGGAAATCGAGGCTCTGATCGCCAGAATCGAAGAGCTGGAACATCGTCTGGAGGAACTGCAGATGATGGATCCGGAATCAAAAATGTACAACCGTGCCGTGAAGATGGTAAAGGCCGGTTCGTCCATAGAAGAGGTTATGGATGAATGCGAACTGCCGAGATCCGAGGCTCAGCTGCTTTTTTCCATTCATGGCAGGAACAGTTAGCGTATCATTTTTAATTGTAAAAGACCCGGATGCCGCGCAGGATGCTTTGTATGAACAGTGCACCGGCGCGGCTTCATATTTTTCGATCTATTGCAATTGAGCCGTCCTCGCGGCGCCACTTTTCCGGGATCTTTCCCTGCAGCAGATAGGTATAGGACAGAATTTCAGCCATTATCAGATAAAGTTCCCGGGGAATGCTGGCTCCTTCGGGAAGACTGTCAAGATAACTTAACAGAACAGGATCCTTATGGATGTAGATTCCGGCCTCCTGAGCCAGTCTGATCAGCTCTTCGGCATCCAGTCCCGCAGCCTTGTCGGAAATCTCCGGAGCCACATGCTCTTCATTGTATCTGATTGATACCGCTTTTTTCTGATTGTGCACTGTTATACCCTCCATCCGTCGTCATTGCTGTCAGCCGCATTTAATTCCTGATCGTCGTATTCAGGATCTGAAGGATGAAGCACGGAGCCTCTGCGGCACTTGAAATCCTCTGCATTCAGCCCCAGTTCGCTGAAACGGTTTTTCAGCAGATGCAGAGTTTCACGGATCCGGTTGTATCCTTCATAGCTTTCAGCTGTGGCGCTAAGTTTTATATCAGGTTTGTTGTAGTTCGCCCTGATGCTTACTGCTCCCAGAGACGGAATTTCAAAGTAGAATCTCAGATCAAGCCCGTTATCCCTGTTGTCATCGCTTTCTGAATGTTTAAGCGTCATGCAGTTTTCTCTTTTGTTTTCCTGCGGAGTAGGAAGAGGCAGATAAAAAGGCCAGGGATTGTTTTCGCTTCTGGAGTTCTGTGCCTGATTATGAAGCGAATCCACATGCTGCGCCAGATTGTCGAGCATCTTCTGCGGCCATGTTTCGCTGTCTTTTACTCCGACAGAATCCTGAAATTTCTGAAGCATTCTGGTCTTTGGTGAATCCTCACTGCCGGGAACCCTGATCCCCAGCTGTTTCAGTCTGATTGCCACCAGCATTGATGCCCATGCCCTCAGTGCCTTTGACATGCCGCTGCTGCCGGACAGAGGATTATCCACGTAATTCAGCCACTGCAGAACAGACGGTGAATCCATCAGAGCCGTACTGAACATCTGTTCAAAATTTTTTGCCGCTTTCTGCATGTTTTCCGGCAGGAGACTGCTGCCCAGATCCTGCATCATTGCGGTGATATTCGAATTGGTGAGATTTCTGGCGGAAACCGAGGAAGATGCCGACGGAGTTTCGGTTCCTGAGGTACTGCGGATATACTGCTCCGCCGTTTTCTGTTTATCGGGTGCGGCTGGATTTTCAGCGGTTTTTATACCTGCGCTGCTGTTATCAGACCCGTTTCTGCTGAAAAGACCGGTTAATTTTCTGAACAGTCCGGTCTTTGCCGCGGTTTCGGCTCCGGAGGCTGTTTCGGCTGCGGTCCTGATGTCTGTCTGACGGGCTGCGGTGGAATTTTCTGCTGCCCTTCTGAATTCCTCAATGGTACGGTTCTGATCGCCTGAAATTTTGTGCTGCTGGTAAATCATCTGGGCGGTAGTGCGGTTCGGTTTCGCCTCGGCAGCGGTTATCGAGTTGCTGAACAGCCGTTCTGTGCTGTTTTCCTTCATGCCGCGTCCCTGGCTGTCCGTTGCTTTTGTTATGGCATCCTTTCCAATCATCCGGCCGCTGTTTAGTTTCTGCGTTTCCGCATCTGCCGCTTCCTTCCTGGCGGAGCCGTCTCTGTTCAAATCTCCTGTTTCGGCGGTATTGAGACCTGGTGCAGATGATTTCAGTGCCGCTGCCGTCTGTTCTGACGCATTCGCTGAAGCCGGAGCAGGGGTCTGCAGCTGCTGAGATCTGACTGCCGAATCCTTCGTTGAGGTATCCGTCGGAGGATTCTGAGCCGTCGCCTGTTTCAGAGTTTCAGGACTGACAGGTTCCTTTATCGTGCGGTTCAGAGGATCTCCGGCTGTATTCGGCATGGATTTCATCATTTTTTCGACGGTCTGCAGATCATCGGCATCTGGTGAAATCTGACCGTCCGGAACCGCATTCTGCACGTTCTGCATTTCTCTGAGCTGCTGCTGGAGATTTCTGATGTCGGCGACAGCCTTTTCAATTGTTTCCAGATTGTATGATTTATGGATAATATTGAAATTCCTTGCGATTTCCAGGTTTAATTTTTCCTGCCGCTCCTTTGCGGAAATATTCTGTTCCGTTTTTACCTGGTTTTCCCTGATCTGCTGCTGTTCGGTTTTCACAGCCTGTTCCGTGGTTCTGCTGCTTCGGGATGCCACATCAACCAGAGTTTCTTTTTTAACAGATGCATTCATGTTTTTTTTCAGATCCGCGTCGGACCGTCCCTGCTGTTCTCTGGCATACTGTTTCAGCAGCTGCTCGGCCTTGTCATATGACTCCTCGCCGAAATCATCATTTGCTGTCTGAGCGGACGTGGATTCGATAAGTCTGGCATTGACCGCCGAGTCTGCCGCGCTGGACAGCAGATCTCTTACTTTCTCCATAATGGCTGACTGTTCCCGGGGCGAAGGCTGATTTATGCCGCCTGTTCTGTTCTGAAAAATATCAAGATATGTTCTGGCTGCAGGATCTTTCGGTGCCGCGGAACTTACTGTTTCGGAACTGCTGTTCAGTCCGGCGGCAGTGCCGGCACCCGGTTTTATCACGGTACTGCTGTTCTGGTTTCTGTAAATAAAGGTAACAGTGGAATTCAGCAGACCTGAAATTTCACGCTGCTCTCTGGGTGTTGCCCCGTTGACTGCCGAAAGGTTGCTGCTGTCAATCTGACGCATCAGCGCCGGATTCAAATCAGCGGGATTCAGTTTACCTATGGCGGTCTGGGCAAAGAACTCCATCAGAGCTTTGCCGGCAGGTGCTCCCTCCTGGATTATTTTAGGAAGATTTGCCAGATTCTGGGAAATTTCCGCCGACAGCCTGTCTCCGGTCTGGCTGGATAATCCCTGCATGGATAATGATTTTCCTATTTCGGCATTAAGTTCCGGAAATTTGCCGATCAGTCTTGATACCAGACTGCTGAGCTGCTTTGCCGTGGGATTGGTGTTTTCCCCCAGTTCGGATTTCTGTTCGTTGTTAAGTGAGGTCATGTAACGGATAAGGGTATTCTGCTTTTCCGCAATGGCATCCGGAACCTTTCCCTGTGCCAGCGAAAGCGCCGACAGCAGATTTGCGGTTTCCGCCCTGCTTACACCCATAAAGGAACCGGATCCGGAAGATCCCGCGGCCGGTTCTGCTCTGGCGGATTCCCTTGCCGGAGCGGTTTTGCCTGTTTCTTTTGATATGTCGTTTGTTGCAGTAATCATATAACAGCTTCACATACAATTATTCCATCATACTTATTGTACAGAATCGGCCGTACCCAAATAGTAATGATGTTCAAATTTTTAACGATTGGTTGATCTATTTAACAACAGTGTGCGGACGGATTTTGTGGTACAATCTACAGCAGTGGATTTTTACGGTTTGAAAATTTCTGTCCGGAATCTGATTATGTGAATCTGACGGATGGCGGTTTATCCTTCGGTGTTTTAAAATGAACATGTTTAACAATGTATCAGCGAGATCGTACTTATCCGTTTTTTTTAATTTACAGGAACAAAATGTCAGAGTATAAATTTTTCAGCGGAATTGCTGTTGCATCGGCGGTATGTCTGATGCTTTCTTATAACACTTGTTATGCAAGCGGCGGTCCTCAGGTTCTGCCGAGTTTCAAATCAGATCGCGCCAGAGTGAAAAATCCTGTGCCTCGTGACAGGGTTCTGTACGGTCAGTCCTCGGATCCGTTTGAAACGGTTAACCGCGGAACATGGTCCTTCAACTATGATTATCTGGATCGCTATGCATTGAGACCTGTTGCTCACGGATATCGCGATTATGTTCCGAAACCTGTTGTTACAGGTGTTCATAATTTCCTGTCGAATATTCATGAAGTGAACAATACGGTAAATAATCTGGCTGTTGCCGAGTTCGGTGATTCAGCGATCAGTCTTGGCCGCTTTGTTGTCAACTCCACCATCGGAATTCTCGGTCTGTTTGACGTGGCATCCCATATGGGAATGGAACAGAAACGCATGACTTTCGGCACCGTTCTCGGAAAATGGGGAGTAAACAGCGGTCCGTACATGCAGATCCCGTTTGTTACCATGCAGACTCCGCGCAATATTGTTGGTGTTATGGTGGATGACTCATATATGCCGTGGAATCATATAAGCTGGGCATGGAGAATCGCGTACTATTCGCTGTCGGTACTGGATTCAAGAGCGGAACTGATCGATCGCGAGGAACTGATCGACAATGCCGTTGATCCTTATATTTCAGCCAGAGACTTCTATCTGCAGTATCTTGATGCACAGGTTGTCGGCAGGGAAGGAATTGTGGAAGCACAGAAAGCGAAGGATCGTGAAGATCAGAAAAATTTAGAGCAGTACATGGATGAGATTGACGATTAGGTGTTTTTATGAGTGAAGAATTGGATTTGGTGCGTCAGGGCATTGACGAAGTGGACAAGGAACTTGTAACTCTGCTAAAAAGACGCCTTCAGCTGGTTGCCAAGGTAGGCGAAATCAAAAGCCGGCTCGGGATCCCCGTATATGCTCCGGATCGAGAACAGGATATGCTGGCAAAACGAAGAAACGAGGCCAGGAAACACGGGATTTCCCCTCAGCTGATTGAGGATGTGCTGCGCAGAATTATGCGGGAATCATATTCAAGCGAGAGAGATGCCGGTTTCAAGTGTGTGAATCCGGCAGCCCGCAATATTGTGGTTATCGGCGGCAACGGACAGCTTGGATCGATTTTTGTGCGTCTTTTCAGACTGTCCGGATATACGGTTGATGTGCTCAGCCGTCGCAACTGGGAGCAGGATGCAGAAAGAATGCTGTCCAATCCCAGCATGGTTGTGGTATGTGTTCCGATTGATGTTACTCTGGAAACCATTGACAAGCTTGAGCATCTTCCGGAGGACTGTATTCTGACCGATTTCACCTCGGTTAAGGTAAAACCTGTGGAGAGAATGATGAAGGTGCACAGAGGCCCGGTAATGGGACTGCATCCGATGTTCGGACCGGATATTGCAAGCATAGCGAAGCAGGTAGTGGTGTGCTGCGAGGGCAGAATGCAGGATCAGTGCGAATGGGTGCTGTCGCAGATGAAAATCTGGGGAGCCAGAATTGAAAAGGTCACCGCCGTGGAGCACGATCGCGCCATGAGTTTTATTCAGGCTCTCAGACACTTTACCACCTATGTTTACGGTTATTATCTGGAAAAGTACAAGGTGGATCTGGATACTCTGGTGCAGTTGAGTTCGCCGATTTACAGGCTGGAACTTATGCTGGTGGGAAGACTGTTTGCCCAGGATCCTTCCCTGTATGCGGATATTATTCTGTCATCCGAACGGAATATCGAAAATATTGCCGCCTACAAGGACTGCATTGCAGAGCAGGTGGATATGATCAAATGCTATAACAGGGAAAATTTCATCAGGGAATTTCTGGCGGTTCGCGAGTATTTCGGAGAATATGCCGGACAGTTCCTCAAGGAATCCAAACAGCTGCTGGATCAGGCCAGGGACAGCATTGTTCACCAGACGCTGTAGTCTCCGTTCAGATTGATTTTTTACCCTGCGGCCGACATAATGCCGGCCGCTTTGCGTCGTACCGGGCACCGCTGCATTATTGAAGCAGACTGAATAATGAAGTAAATTTCCGGATGATGTATTTTCACTCCCACGTACCTGCATAGAAAACGTATTTCCAAATCTGTAGGTTATTTCACATTTATACTCTTGGTCCGGGTATTTTTATCGTTTTATTCCTTCCAAACTAGTTATAATGAACAATGAAGTATTTTGTAGAAATAAAAGGATTGAAAATGAAATTACGTTATCTTGGCGCTATGGTTTCGTTTATATCATTGGGAATGGCTGTGCCGGCAGCGGCTCAGCAGTCGGCCGCGGAAATTGCGGAAATTACCCGAAACAATGAATGCTTTCAGAATTTTAAGGATAAGAATTATGAAGCTGCCATGGACTCCTGCCAGAAAGCCGCGGATCACGGCAAACTTGAAGCGGTTAATCTTCTGGCTGCAATGTATGAAAACGGCTGGGGAACCGAAAAGGATATAAGTAAGGCTTTCGATTACTATAAATCGGCAGCTAACGGAGGTTTGTCTGATGCCATGGTTAATGTGGCTACAATGTATGAAAGCGGAGAAGGTGTTGCCGCCGACATGCATGAGGCTCAGTTCTATTATATAAAGGCCGCCAGAGCAGGAAATGCCGTGGCTGCAAGGAATATAGCAAATCTGTATCTTGCCGGAAAGGCAACAGATATTCCGGAAGGCGAGGTGATCAGTTATCTTGCGAAAAGCGCAGAGGCTGGTGATATAAAAGCCGCTGCCAGTCTCGGACAGATTTTTCTGAATAATAAGGATTACCAGCAGGCTGCCCGATATTTAACTCAGTCGGCGGAAAAAGCAGATCCTGCATCAATGTATAAGCTGGCAAAACTGTATCAGGAAGGAAAAGTTCCGGCAACCGATCCGAAAATTGCTGAAACACTGCTGAAAGGTGCCGCCGATAATAAATATGTGCCGGCCCAGGCCGATTACGGCATGCTGCTTGCCAAGACTGATGCCGCTTCAGCTCTTTCCTATCTTGAAGAGGCGGCAAAGTCAAAGGAACATCCTGAATGCACCGAAGAGCTTGCTTTTATTTATCTTGAGGGCAGACCTGGAGTTCCTCAGGATGCCAAGAAGGGTATTGAAATTCTCGAAGCTGCGGCAAAAGACAAGGATTTCAATGCGACCCGTCTTCTAGGCAATGTTTATTATGACGGTGAATTTACTGAAAAAGATCTGAAGAAAGCCATCGGTTATTATAAGACTGCAGCCGAGAACAAAGATGCTTCAGCTCAGAACAGTTATGCGGAAATGCTGTTGAATGGTGAAGGAACGCAGCCGGATATCGGCACTGCCATCTCCTGGTTTGAAACATCTGCCAGAAACGGAAATGCCGCTGCATACAGAAATCTTGGTGAGGTTTATTACGATCCTAAATACGGCAGAGTGGATATGGATAAATCGTATTCATATTTTATGAAGGCAAGAGATCTGGGAGATCAGGATTCCATAGTGATTATACTGCAGAGGGATTTCAGAACCAATAAATAGACCCTGGAACTGCATGTTCTGCAGAACTGTGTTTATGACTGAAAATTGAGAGGCGTGCGCGGATGAAAGCCGGCATGCCTTTCTTTTTGTTTGATCAAAGCTTTGAACCGCTGCGGGCGGTGTTTAACGGAACTGGATTTAATTAAAAATGTCAGTCAGCAGTACCGGCAGGCTGAAACACGTGATAAATTAAAAGCGCCAGCTCCTTGTGAAGAAAGGAATTCAGCCTTAGAATATGTATAAGCTTGAGTGTTCAACTTATAAGGTTCACTCAAGGCGTCAGACAATAAAACAGGTAAACAAAAAAGGATTGAGTCTCATGTGGCTTGATTTGTGTATAGGAACTCTGATTCCGCTGATTGGAACGGCATGCGGTGCCGCGCTGGTATTTTTTATCAGAAACAGACTGAACGACGATCTTGAAAGAACCATGCTGGGGTTTGCTGCCGGAATAATGACTGCAGCTTCATTTTTAAGCCTGCTGCTTCCTTCTCTTGAGGAGTCTGCTCAAATGGGCCGGCTTTCGTTTGTCCCGGCAGTAACCGGTTTCTGGATCGGTATTCTCTTTTTGTTTGCTTTGGATGAAATCATTCCTCATCTGCATTTGAAAAGCACCTCTCCTGAAGGTCCTAAAACAAAACTGGACAAGGTGTCCATGCTGGTTCTGGCCGTGACGCTTCATAATATTCCGGAAGGTATGGCGGTAGGCGCGGTTCTTGCTGGATGGATTGCTGACAGTTCGATAACATATATGGCCGCCATTTCCCTGTCCATAGGTATTGCGATTCAGAACTGTCCTGAGGGGGCACTGATTTCAGTTCCGCTTCGTTCTCTCGGTGTAGGCAGAATCAAATCATTTCTTGGCGGAATCATATCAGGTTTGGCCGGTGTACTTGGAACGCTGCTGATGTTCTTTGCAGCAAGCACTATCAGTTCATATCTGCCGTATATTCTCAGTTTTGCCGCCGGTGCAATGATTTATGTGGTAGTTGAGGATCTCATCCCGGAAATGTCAAAAGGAAAACATTCCAATCTTATGACACTGATGTTTGCTTTCGGTTTTACCTGCATGCTGATCCTTGATGTGGCTCTCGGATAGAGTTATGCAGGAGACGGTTTAATATCCGCGGACTTTTCTTCGAACTTCATTTGCAACAGATTGAACTGAAATGAACCCGTGCCGTCAGGCATGCGGGCCGGATATAAGGATATAAAAAAACGGTTCGTATCAAACGAACCGGTCCATTCTCTCAATATTTATTCCGCACGAAAGTTTTTATCTACTGATGAAAATAATCAACATCCGAACTGATAACACCGGACAGTTCCTCCATGTTTTCCGCGGTAGCCACCGCAGTCTGGGAGTTCTCTGTAATAACTCTGCTCATATCGGAAATCTGCTGGATATTGCGCGACATTTCATCGGCGGTAGCGGTCTGCTGCAGGGTTGCACTGGCAATCTGATTGATCTGTTCGCTTACACCGTTGACCTGTTCAATAATCGAGTTCAGCGCATCTTCGATTCCTGCGGTTCTTGATGCCACCTCGGTCATCTGTTCAGCTGTATCGGAGAATGATGATTTTGCCAGGTTAACTTCGTCCTGAATCGCCTGAATCATCTGACTGATTTCCTGCGCCGATTCAGCTGTTCTGTTGGCCAGTGCGCGAACCTCGTCGGATACCACTGCGAATCCTCGTCCGTGTTCTCCGGCACGGGCTGCCTCGATGGCGGCATTAAGGGCAAGAAGGTTGGTCTGACTTGCAATATCCTGAATTGTTGCAATGATGCTGCCGATATGATTGGTCTGTTCACCGAGCTTGTCAATAATCTTGGCATCCTCTGCAGTCTTGTTCTGATGTCTCCTGATTCCGCTTACCGCATCATGAACGGTATTCATGCTTTCAAGCGACGTGCTGTGTGTCTGTGCGGCGGCTTCGGCAGCTGCAGTACAGTTGCTGGCAATATCCTTTGAACTTGCGGTCAGCTGTTCACTTGCGGCACTTACGGTAATAGTCTGATTCAGAATTTCATTCATGCTGTCGGAGATTGTTTCATTGCCGGTCTTTAACTGGTGGGATGATTCCTTGATGTCGTTGGAATGCGCAATCATTGAATCAACAATATCCTTGAGCACCTCCACCATATGAATGAAGGAACGGCTCAGATCTCCGATTTCATCATGAGATTTGACAGCTCTGAGTTTTGCATTAAGATTTCCGTTTGCCACCTCGTTAACAGCAAGTCCGAGTTTCTGAATAGGAATGGCAATTCTTCTGGTCAGCATCCAGCTCATGATCAGGCTCAGAACAATGGCAACCACGATCATGATTATTACCTCGATATAATTCGATGCAAACTCATGAGTCTTTGTAAGATCAGATATCAGTTTTGTTGTTATTTCGGATATCTGATCGCTGTTGGCATTCAGCTGTCTGTTGAATTTCTGCAGCACATCATCAAGTTTATTGTCCTGAATGTCCTTCTGCAGATCTGAGAACAGTTCAATATTTTTTTCATTGAGGGCTGTTATGGCGTCCAGCAGAGAGGTGATGCCGCTGTCGTTCTGGAAAGCTTTTTTCAGTTCGGCGGCTTTACCCTTCAGCAGATTTGAACCGGCGGTGAAATTTTTTACATGCTCAGCTCTTGCCGCCGCATCCGCAACTGTAGCGTAAGCTTCGGTCTGCTGTTTCTGTGCAAGGGAATCAAGCTTCCTGATTGTATCTATGGCAGGCAGGGTTTCGGTTTCAGCCTGTCTGATATATCCAGCCATGTCTGACATCTGATATACGGAAGAAATACCCAGACAGAGTAATAAAATTATAATCACTGAAAAACATAATATAAATTTGAAGCGAAGTTTAAGATTGGTGAAAATAAACATACCTCATTCCTCTCGATAATATTGCAGTCACTGCTCCGGCAAATTAAATTTTTCTATATGATAACTCTAAGATTATGCGCTAACATAGACTGTTCAGTCACAAATTTAAAAAAAAAGTAAACCGTTGTTTCAGATGAAATATTTGCCGGGACAGCGATTGATTGATGTTCAGGAAAATGATTGTTGAGTGAAAGAACCGGCATATTTCGTAATTTCTGCTGAAAGAAATTGCGAAATATGCGTATTTATAAAGTTATATCTTTGATTTACCTTGTTTTTTTTTAAGCGTAAGTCTGGACTTTCCGGATCTGCGGGTGAGACCGCCGATAACTCTGAGCAGACGCTGTCTTAGAATTCTCAGTCCCATGAAGCCGAAAAATCCGTTAATGATTTTCTGATTGCCGAAACCGATAAAAATCTTTTCCGGATCTGCAACCTTTTTGATATTGAGTCTGGGAATTTTTACCAGACTGCTGCATTTGTTGAACATGAAACTCATTTCCATGACATTTCCGGTGTCCAGGGCAGGAAATTCGGACAGCTGTTCACACCCGCTTACAAACCAGCTTAAAGATGTAACTGATGATGTATCAAAGTCCGGCAGAGCTTTTAGCGAGGAACATCCTTCGAACATTCCGAACATGTTGGTTGCGGAGGCTGTGTTCCATTCCGGGAATCGTGCGAGTTTCACACATCCGTGAAAGGCGTTCTGAAAAGTGGTTACCTTTCCGGTATCCAGCATCGGAATTTCCTCAAGTGCGGTGCATTCATAGCATATGCTGTTGAAATCGGTGACGCTGCCGGTATCCATTTCGGGCAGAGCAGTGAGATTGCTGCAGCCGTAGAACAGACCCTCGAGAGATCTGCATCCGGGGCCGATGGTGATTTTAAACGGAATTCTGGTTAAACTTGAAATACCGCTGAATGGTGAACATGTTTCGGTAAACTGTCCGAACAGCATTTTACGGTAAACGCTGAAATTGATGACGATTTCGGATAAATCCAGTGCCGCAACTCTCAGTCTTACCACGTCGGTCACATCGTCGGGACTGTCCAGAATTATTTTCGATGATTTCAGGTGCGGAACAATGGTAAGTCCCTTGCATCCCTGGGTTATGCGGTCAAGCACCGCATCCTTCCTCGCGGCCAGCGGCGGAATATTAATCAGTGAACGGCAGTTTCTGAACATGCCGACAAGAGTTGCGGCGCTGTCGATCCTGTAGGTCGGAACGGTATGCAGTGCATAGCAGTTTTCAAACATCCAGTTGAGGTTCTCAACATGCTCAATGTTCAGTTCGGGTGCAACGCATAGTTCCTCGCAGCCGAAAAACAGCTTTTCCAGAGATTTGCAATCCGGCCCTATTGTGATTCTGAAATTGATCTCGCGCAGTGATTTTAAAAAGGCAAAAGGAGAATCTGTAACCACATCGCCGTCACTAGTCAGTGAATAATTGATAATCAGCTCATCAAGATCCTGCTGCTGAATCCTTTTTTTCAGTTCGACTGTCAAATCCCCGGCGGAATTCATGGTAACTGTTCTTGTAGTGTTCTTTGTTACTGTTTCAGTATTCATTGTTACTGTAAACGATCCATAATAACCTTTTAAAATTGACAAACGTCAAAAATCCATCCGTTTCTCTTTTCAATAAGAGTTAATTTTTTATATGTAATACCATTTG
>Ga0310695_10005772_pt1 | contig 21218 bp, 15 predicted proteins | sample RumenRJG_04DNA_FD_203882 | JGI IMG/M metagenome (GOLD analysis project Ga0310695, IMG submission 203882) | Bovine rumen microbial communities from Lethbridge, Alberta, Canada - RJG_04 (v2) (version 2) | ecosystem: Host-associated > Mammals > Digestive system > Stomach > Rumen | place: Canada...
AGCAAAAAACGAAAAAATCACTATTTTTGGAAAAAAAAACACCAAAAACTTGCAAGAGATAAAAAAATACCCTACCTTTGCACCGCATTTGAGAGTAAATGCTGCGGTAAGTCAACCGGAAAGGAAGTTTGGGTGAGTGGCTGAAACCAGCAGTTTGCTAAACTGCCGTACGGGTTACCGTACCGGGGGTTCGAATCCCCCAGCTTCCGCAACGCTGCTTGCGCCAGAACAACAACATGGTGGATTCATCTAATGGTTAGGATACAAGATTCTCAATCTTGGCATAGGGGTTCGATTCCCCTATCCACTACCAATAACTCCCTGTAAGTCGCTGACTTTCAGGGAGTTTTCTTTTTTCAATAAGCAACCAATAAGCAACTGTTGAACAATATAGAGCCTCTAATATTAGGGCTTATAAAAAGTCGAAGAGACATCATCCTCAAATTCCGGGTTTTTGAACATGCAAAATCTTCACCACAAAGAGTTTCGTTTGCAGTGAGTTCTTTGATTAAGAAAGAACTAAGATAAGGTATTATGAGATATTACGGGTCTTTTCGGGTTGTTTGTTCATCAAGCAGACCAGGCTCTCGCTTTCTTTCTTTTCGTGTGGACGGTGGTTTTATCGACCATCCATAATCTTTGAGGTTCACTTGGAGCACATAATCCATGATGTTGTTGCGCTTATACTGCTTGGTGCTGTTGGCGAACTTCCCCTGCCCTTCCTTTTCCTGGATTACTTGTATCACCTGGGCATACGTGTCCCTGAATCGTTTTGCCTGCTCGTCAATAATCCTCATATAGTAAGATGCTTCTTTCTTGGTGAGATACCTTGACAGCAACGTATATACGATACGGTCTTGATGCTCATAGTCGTGCCAGGGGGTGGAATGAATTTTCTGTGCAGATGTCTTTTTCTTCTTTGTGGCCTCTGTGGCGGGTACGGCAGACTCATATGGGTCAAGTTGGTCGTCGCCTTTTTGCCATGGCCGCTGTAGCCCTTGCTTGGGATGTTCGCGTGTATATATAAAAAGGAGAACAGAACTCACCTTTCCACCCTTCCCCGTTCTAGGCCCTGGCTGGAAGTCGAACCATACATCGGAAGCATCGTTTTTGTAGAGCCAGTACAATTCCTCCTGTGCCACTTTCAGGATGTTCACACGAATATCCTTGTAGCTCTTGAAGCTCATGGAACGCTTTGTCTTCCCCGTTCTTGGGTCTACCTGCTCATCAAGATTAAATAAAGACCTGATATTTTCCAGTTTGATGGGTACAACCCTTTTCTTGTATTTTATGCCTGATGCCTTGGAAGAATACCTGTATTCACCATTATACTTACAGCATATCTCGTACATCTTTTGCGAGTACTTCGACCTGAGCATCATGGCGGTGCCGATGTCAAACGACGTGAAACCATTGTTCAGATTGATAAGATAAGGCATAATTTCCGGCGATATCCTGACAATGTACTTCTTCGTCTGCTTGTCATAAAAGAAGGAGTCTACCCAGTGTACCTTTCCCTCATAGGTCTTTCCTTCTGGAGAGGTGTAGTTCACGGGGATGAACTTTTCCCCCAGACTGCTCAACGTCTCATACGTTCGTGGCACATTCTTCGAACCACCGATGATTCCTAGGTCCTTGTCCGTGAGGTAGAAATACAGTTCTTTCCAGTTTTCCGGCACGCCCAGCCCTTTCTCAACGAACTTATGCTTGACTTCGCCCGAAAGGAAATACATGGCGCGTCGCTCCATGAGACTATAGGAGATGGGCGAATTGATAATCCAATTGCTCCAACTCACCTTCTCATGGTTGATCTTCCCAAGGTCAATCAATCTGAATAGTTCGTCCTTCAATTTTGGCATACGCTGTTATGGCTGTTTCGGGCAAAAATAGTTTTTTCCTCTCATATATCAAAATCACATGGATATCATGCTCGACCATTCAGTGACGTGCGACCTTGCTGATGAAAAATGGCGCAAAACCTCCTAAGTTCAGCGCAAAACCTCCCAAGTTTCAGCGCAAAACCTCCTAAGTTCTTGCGCAAAACCTCCCAAGTAAATCCTAGAGCACATTGGAAATTAGGTAGTTATATCGTCCGTAAATAAAGCTTTAAAATATTATGAATAAATAAAGCTTTATGAGAAACTTTGGACGAATGGGAAAGAAGGATGCTGTTTGCCATTCTTATTTCACAATTAAGATGGTTTCACGTGACTTCATCGTGAACTTTTTATGTCGTCGTTCTCTTGTAAGGATTTTTCGCTACCGCACTTGTTTTTTTCATCTGCCGATATGCAACAGAAATGACAGCACCTTCATGACCGCCTTCAACACGAAGGCGATTACCGAGAAGATGACATGGAAGATGCCATAGAACAGCGTAAAGAAAAACATGAATATCATCATAGTCCTGTCTATATCGGTTATTGGCGTTTCAATTTGTATGGATGGGCACATCCCCTCCGACACTTCAAATATACAAAATTTTCCAGACATACGCAAACTCTTAAACAAGAATAATTGGTGATTTTTGTTTGACATAATTGGCTTATTCGTTGTTCTTTTTGTTTCCTGACTTTTGGCGTTTTATATCCTTCATCGACACTCTTAGACTACAATTTATAGACTTTGTAGAGAATTTCCATTATTTTTATGCCTACATTGTTCATCTATACAAACGAATGGATGAACGCACGATTTATTAACTCTCAAATTCTTAAATTATGACTTACAACAAAAGGTTTAGCCTGCGAGTCAAGATACTCGACGGGTTATTGCGAAAGAGACAGGGGGTAAGCATGAAAGAAATCCTCCGGGTGATTAACGATGTGCTTGAATGCCATGGCATATGTCCAGTCCTTTCCAAGGACACCATATTCCTTGACATGGATGCACTCTCTAATGAATATCATGTTGACATAATGAAAATCCGCGACAAATTTGACAACCGTGTCATCCGCTACCGCTATGAGAATTTGTCATTCTCCATCTTCAACAATCCTCTCCGTGATGAGGAAATCAAGGAGATAAAGGAAGCACTCGATGTACTCTCATCCTTCCGTGGCCTGCCTCAGTGTGGGTGTATTGACGAACTCTGTGTCCGATTCGACGTGGCTTGTGAGACCAACGGCCACAAAGTAGTTCAGTTCGAGGAATCCTGCATGAATCTGGGCATGGAGCATTTCTCCTGCATCTTCCGCGCCATCATCGACCAGAAGGCAGCGGTCATCACATACAAGAGGTTCGGCCACGATAAGCGTCAACATAAGGTGTTCCCCTACTACCTCAAGCAGTTCGATCATAGATGGTACCTGGTGGCACGCAGCACCCATCATCTTGAATCCATTTGCATCTTTTCCCTTGACCGGCTTTTGTCTTTCGAGGAGGACCCAGAAACTGAATATATCCCTATTGGTATCGACATCGACGAATACTTCAAGGATGTCTGCGGCATCACACGCCCCGACCACGGCATTCCCATCACCATCCGTTTCTATGTGAATGCCACTCGACTGCCGTACCTGATGACCAATCCCATTCATCAAAGCCAGGTCATCCGTGTGCAGAATCATATCGGTGCCATTCTTACCATCCACGTCATACCCACGCCCGAACTGCTGATGCGGTTCTTATCGCTTGGCAAAGATGTGAGAATCATCACCTCATGCCAACTGCGTCGGGAAGTAGTAGAAAATTGCAAGAGAGTCGTAAGAATGTACGGTTCGTCTACATAGGCTCGACGATTCACCCTTATTTTTGCACTTGTTTTTATAAATGGTAGCACTATGAATACGCATCAAAAACAGAATTACGGTTCGTTCCTGCATGATTCAGGAACCGACCAATGTGAAACGGGGCATATTGATGTCCGTATGTGGATGAAGTCCCAACAGAAGGACAAGTATGTCACAATGATGACCAACTGTTTTCAACACGCCAATGCCGACTGGAAGCAAGATGACTCCAGGCGGTTCGTCAATGCCGTGGAGCATTTGTTATTCCACGACATCGACACGTCTCTGTTGCTGAAAAAGCAAGTCAATGACGAGGGCGTTGTCTTCCAATTCCATCTTGTGGAGAATATCCGCAGTGATGAGTTGCTCGACATGCTGATGGAATACCATCCCGGCAAATGGCAGTTCATCCAGGATGCATTCTTGGAGGATGGCAACGTCGACCTTGTCTATGAAGACCGTTATGTAAGCAGTCCTTTGGGCTGTCTTCTGCTTGCGCAGTTCATCCGTCGGCTGAAAGGCATGTTCGCACTGTCCTTCCATTCCATCAGGATTGTGGTGTCAAAGTCAGACTTCCATGTGATGTTCGACGATGACACGCTGAAAATCGACCGTCGTTTCTCTCACGCAGAGAGCCGTGACCGTTTTCTTAGGCAATGCATGGATGAAATTGTCGGTGTTCCTTACAAGTTGGAGGTGAAGAACACCAAGCATTTCCGGTCTCTGACCCTCTGTAACAGTCGTTTTAGGCTCTCCATCCATCCCGACGGCGGTATCTCCCACGGCTGGGGCATCGAGAACGGCGAATACAGCCACCTGACCATTAATGTGCTGAAGCAACATCTTGATACCAACATTCCCTGTTTCAATCGTGCTGCTCACGAGTACGACAGAAGGGGAATTCCGTACGTTGTTAGTTTCTCCCCCATCAAGAATGAAGTGAAATAACCGGTTTGCTTGTAACAAGCAGTATTTCACTATTTGATTTTTGAACTTTCGGCTTCACTGAAGTCGCTCTATCTTGGAAATGGATGGAAAAAAGTGTTTTTCCTTTGCGTTTCACTCGACTTTTCGTAACTTTGTCGCGTCAGTGAGTGACAAGCTGTCGGCTCCTGATACCGTTTAGGTGTGCTTTTATCTCTGAATCTGTCCAATTCAACACAACAAAGCACAGCGACAGCCCTTATTGTGGGCTGTTTCACTGTGTGTTGTGTGCGCTGGACAGAGCGTAGAGATAACATAGTGGGCAGTCCACATTTTTCCTTTCCCCTTCCGTTCTTTCCCTGATTATACGATTGCATTATTAGCGTTTTACACGATGATGGATGCTGTATTCATTGATTATAGTATTCATATATTAACGTGAGTTCGATGAATTTAAAATAAAGAAAGCTGTGTTTCTACAGTTCTTTGGACATTGATGCATGGCTTTTTCGGGAAACAACAGTATGCAGCCAATGCTCCCAGTATGTTAACAATGAAGTTGTCAAAGCATCTGTGTCTGGAGTGTTCCACCTGTGCGATGTTCTTTAATTCTTCATTGACTGTCTCTATGATTGCTCTCTTTCTGAGCAGCAGTTTGTCAGAAACGCTCATCAGCGCACCTTTCATGTTGTTCTTCAACTTCGTGATGAGCTGTATGCCGTCGACGAAAAGCCTTTCAAAGAGATTCTTGCCGATATATCCCTTGTCCGCGACGAGTTTTCCGTAGATGAACTCCACGAAAGCCTTGTATTCGAGAGGCTTCCTGTCATCCACGTCTCCCGGTGTGGAATTATTCCTAATGGCAGTTGCTGGATTTTTGTGCATCTGTTTCTCTGTCTTTCGGATATGGATGTCACTGAATCCAAGTTTTCTCATATATCTTTCTACTGTTTTGGGGCTGCCGCAATGTTTGAAAAGAAGGTCACATGCATTGTTGTCGCTTTGAGCAAGAGACAATTCCAACAGTTCTGCATACGAAAATGCTTTATTGCCTTCAAAAAGCCTTAACATTGGCGACCATGTGTCTTGCATCAATTCATCCTTGCTCACGATGATGGTGTCATCTAAATCTAAGCCATTTCTCTTTAGATAATCTGCCACATACAAAGCCTGCGGAAACTTCATTATGCTATGCATGGCGAAGAATTCATTTTCATGAACGCCACTGATGACACCATCACGCATCACACATGCACCATATTTCTCTACGTTTTGCTGAGCAAAAAGCAGAGCAGGTATCACAAGTGCAAATAGCAATAACGTCTGTTTCATTTATTTCTGACTTATCCTTTATTTCCCTTATCTTTTGTCCTTTTGCTTTCGGCATTGCAAATGTATGAATACTTTTAGGCATCTGCAAGAATCAGGGACATTCTGCATAATTCTGTGACGAACGGCGATACTTGTAGTTCTTCAGATTCTCACAATAGATGAACATGCCCGTCGCTTCGGCAATATGCCATGTGTTGCCGCAGTAGTTGGTCTGCCTTATTCAGGGAAATAATATACAAGATACTGGAAGTTGGGCTCAGTTGGATAGTTGGTGAGTCGCCCGGAGCGTGTTATAAATGACAGTATGCCACTATATACGCCATTGCCAAATTTGAATTGGTCATCGTAGATGTTGATATAATGAATACGTCGGGCATCATAGTTCAGAAGCCGTTCTATGTCCATGACAGGCATGCCGTCAATCAAGACCAATGTGGGTAAAATCTTATTGTGCTGGTTTTGTGCTGTTTGGACAACCAACTGTTGCACGCCATCGACTTTTCTGTTCCATACGCAGCTCACATATTCAAGCAGCACCTCCCTGATGGTCAGAAACTGACGGTACTCGTCAAGATTGTAGGTCAGATAAGGGTGGATGCCATATATGGTTTCGTCATAGTCCAATGTCTTTCCTTCTTCAGCCGTGTCATCCGCGTTATCACCCAACTTAAGTTCACGTTTGGCAGGTGCAATAGCAATCTGATGCCGCTGCATGTCGATGGAGCGGGCTTCCACTTCGCTGCGCTTGTAATGGAAGACGAGATGAGGGAGCCGCTTGGGGAGCAAGGTGGCAAACGGACTTATCATTTCGATGGGAAGACTCTCGCCGGTAGAAGTAACGGCAGAGAGCACCAATGGCAGTTTGCCATGGATGCCGTAGGTGTAAAAGACCGCAATGGAGTCGTCTACCATCTTTCCCTCAAAATAATGTATCTGCTTCCCTATGATGCTTAAGGAAGGAAGAATCTGTCTGCCTCTGTAAGTCTTGCCGCCATAGACATTGCTGACACGCGCCTTGATGATATGTCCTTCGGTCTCGCGCTCATCTACGTCCTTCCGGCTTACCAAATCCGCAGTGAAAAGGTCTTCGCCTATTCCTTGTCCGCCGTCGCCAGCCTGTAGGCTTTCAACTGTTGAAGAATAACTCAACGAGTCGGGATGTGTGATTTCCACCCATTTGATATCGTCATCCCCACTCTTGCGAAGAGGATTCACGATAGCGACTAATCGATGGTCAACATGAGCGTTGTCGCGAGTATAGACTGACAACACATAATAACCGCTATGGAGGTGGGATGGAAGTTCAATAATGCCTTTCCCCTCCCCGCCTTCAAGACCTACCACAACACCGGCCGCCAAACCATGCGTGTCGCACAGTTCGGCATAGGCAACCTGGGCATTGGCAGCCGTCACGCTGACTTCCATCACCTCACCAGCAAGATACCAGGGGCGGTCGGTCTCCACTCGCGCAGCAAAGGTGCTCATGGCAAGCAACATCGCCACTGTCAGTGATAATATTCTGTTGTTCATCTTAATAACTATCATTTTCATCTAACGACCAATAGTCAGGCTCTTCGGTATATGCACCTCTCATCCTGACATCGAGTTGATAACCCGTTGCCCAAGCCGTATTCAACGGTCCTCCTCCCATCATTCTGTTATCTTCCCATTCGCATAGGTACATTCCCTGCTTGGCCATTCGCAAGCAGTCCTTCTCGGTACAGTCTTTGAGCCACACACGGGTGTCACCTTGATAAGGATGTTTGATAGAGTATTTATGAGGAAGGATGAAAAACCTGTATTTAGCCATATTCAACGAGCATCCTATAAAACCAATCACAGATTTGCGTGACGTGAGACAATGGATATTGGTAGGCAGGGCTGACGGCAGTGGTGTGAACAATCCTCCCATCTCTGAACTGGCTTGATGTCGCGCACGTTCATACTCATACTCCGCCTTTGATATGGCACGCTGTTGCACCAGTCCGCTATACTTGTAATATAGGCGCTCATCGCTATAACCAATGTCGTATAATTTGAGGTTTTGGATGTGCTGGCCATCATAATGGTTGCTGGCTTCAACCATAATCTTCGAGTCTATGGCATTCTTCCATCCACGTTCAGGAAACATGCCGATTGTATCGACCTTCTGCATTCGTTCTACGTCGAAATACACATAGGTAGTGTATTCTGGATGCACTTCCCAGGTCTCAATGTATGTCCAAGAATAGTAATTCGTCTTGTCAGCCTCATAGGGAATTTCGGGGGTGACGAGCACATCGATATTGCTTTCCGATGTATTCTGTACCCCGACAACGCTTGCTATTTTCTCTGTTCGAAGAGGTCGCTGAGGCTCTGACTCATATACCTCGCCATCCGCTTCAATATGCAGATAATACTCTACGTCAGGATCAAGATGGTCAATCCAGCACGAGTAATGGTCATCGGTTGCCTGCGCCTTGTATACGGAGCCATCACTCCCCTGTACAGAAACACTTGCTCCCATGACCATCCGAGGTCCAATGGAAGACTTGATATCCTGTGTACGGGACAGATAGAACTTATTCAATTCCGCAGAACATATCGTGCCCTCAACAACGAGCAAATTAGAATCCTCTGCAGAAATGTCGGCTTCATATTCTTCAACACAACTTAACAGTGTAGATGTGACAAGCACGAAGCATAGCATAAAATATAGCGTTTTTCTCTGTTTCATCATATCTCAGTTGAATCGAATATTAAGTGAAACATAAGGAATGGCAGTGCCAAAGACAGACAGTTTATACCCTTTTATTGTATTCCCTTCGCTGACATAATAGATATTATAGGCATTCTTGCGTGCGAGGGCGTTGTACACACCAATGGAGAACGACGAGTGAAGGAAACTGGTCTGTTTATGTGTCGGCTCGATATTGAATGCAAGGTCCAGACGCATGTAATCGGGAATGCGGTAGGTGTTGCGGTCGGAATAATAGGGCATGAATCTCTGATGGTACGAGTTGTAATACTTGCCGGTTGGCAACGTCGTCGGACGGCCGGTGGCATAGTTGAAGTTGCTTGAAAAACTATATCTCTCGGTAAACTTGAAGTTGAGCACAGCTTTCACCTCATGGGGTCTGTCGTATTCGGAAGGATACCAGTCGCCATTGTTCAGGGGGGCAGTCACCCTCTTGTCGTCCTGACGGAGCAAAGAGCGGGAAAAGGTATAACTCACCCATCCGTTAATCTTTCCTATTGGTTTCTTCGCCTGCAGTTCAAAGCCATAGGCTTTTCCCTTGGTGGAGATGACGTCGGTCTCAAGGTGAAAGTTCATCAGCAAGACAGCAGAATTGCGATAATTGAGATAATCGTCAATGTGCTTGTAGTACACTTCTGCAGAGAACTCGTATTTCTTGTCCGCTGTCTCGTGATAAATGCCGGCGGCAGCCTGCCAACCTTTCTGAGGCTTGATATTCAGGTCGGAAAGTTTCCATGTGTCTGTAGGCGACATGATGGACGTATTTGAAACCTTATGGATATACTGGTGCATCGTATTGAAGCCTACCTTCAGGGAAAGGTTTTCCTTGACGGCATATAGAGCCGAAAGGCGTATCTCTGGAGCCTGATAGGTTTTGATAATGCCTGTCTCATGTCGGGTTTCCAACAATGTGCTCTCTTCTGGAAGCCCATTGTCTTCATAATAATTCACGTCACGGGGACCAAGGGCATTGAAGATGGAATAGCGCAAACCGGCAGAAACCGACAACTTTTCTGTGAGAGGGCGTTCATAACTGAGATATGCTGCGCACTCCAATGCCTTCTCATGCTGCAACTGGTCTGTCTTTATGAAGGATGCCTCGCCCACCGGCTCATACTTTCCAGCCTGCACATTGTAGTGCTGCATGGAGAGGCCGTATGAGATGACCTGTTTTTCAGACAGGCGCTGACGGATGTGTAGTTTGCCCCACAACTGTTCAATGCCGAAACTCAGTCGGGCAGCCATGGAAGGAACGCTCTTGTCCTCGTTGAAATAGTCGTAGTGGTCAAGGCCGGCAGAAAGCGTGGCTGTTAAGCTTTCATTCAGCATAGAACGCCACTCTGCCGAAACGTTACTGTTCTGATAGCCGTAATTGTCATTTGTGCTGAATGAGAACTTGTCATTACTCCAATAGCCATATACCTTCAGACGGTGTTGGCTATTGAGTTTCCATGTGAGCACGCCACCTAAATCATAGAAATTTGCCGTACCGTTTTTGTAACCACTCTTCTCCGGTAACTTCTTCAGTATCCAATCACTGTAGGTAGTGCGGCCATTCAACAGCAGTGACATCTTTTCCTTAATGATAGGTATCTCAATATTCGCCTTGCTGGTGAGCGCACCAATACTTGCGGAACCAGTAAACTTTTGCATATTTGCCTCCCTTGAGACTACTTTCAGCACACTGCTTATCCTGCCACCATATTCTACAGGAATGCTTGACTTGAACAGTTCCACATCCTCAACCGCATCTGAATTGAATGACGTGAACAGTCCGAACAGGTGAGACGGATTAAAAACTGTACCGCCATTGAAAAGTATAAGGTTCTGGTCTGTCGCACCTCCCCGTACATTGTAACCGCTGGAAGCCTCTCCTACTGTGGTGACACCTGGCAGCGAGAGCACGATCTTCATGATATCCGACTCGCCAAAGGCCGACGGAATGTTCTTCAGCAGGATGGGTTTGAACTTCTCGGAACCCATCACCACGTTGTTTACCGCCGATGGCCTGCCACCAACAACCACAATCTCGTCAAGTTCCTGATCATCGGCAATACTTACCCTTGCCTTCTTCACCCCCGGTACAATATAGATTCTTGTCGTTGAAGGAGTATCTGTCCATGACACCGTATCACTGTCAAGGACAGGAATTCCACCAACAATAGGGATATTGGCAACCTCCAGGGTCTTGTCGTCGATGGAAAGCGGTGTTTGTTGAACCTTTATCTTGTCTCCCTCTCCTGCCCCCTTATCTTTGGATTTTGGTAATGGAGAGCCTGAAATGCTTTCAACCACTTTCGCAAGGCTATTCTCACGCTTTTTCTTTGAGAAAGATAGATGGTTTTTCCTCGCGAACTGCATGATTTGCTTTTTCTGTTCGGGGAAGAGTTTTGCCACATCGGATACCCGCTTCACATGATGTATTTCACCGTCTGGAGTAATGAGTGAATATTGCTCCAAAGTAAGGAGTGTACGCAGTAATTTCCTTGTTCCAAAATTCATGTCACCATTGTCAACCTTCCACACACTATGATAAAGCCGGATACCATTAGTGCTCCCATCACAAAGCAGGTACGCATATCGTGTGCTATCCTCCGGATCATGCACATACCTGTGACCATCCATCTCAAACCAGTCAATATGTTCTTGGTCTGGCAGACGTAAATAATTGCTCCCTGGGATAAGGACTACAACTCTCTGCATCAATTGGTCAAAACGAAGTTGTACTTCGTCATAGACCACGCCATAATAACTGACACAGCCTGAATACAGATTTTTAGTGTTATTATAATATGGGATGTCATGCCATAAATTGAGTTGGTACTGTGGTTCAAGTGCCCCAACATACAAGCGAGCAAAATCGGAAGCAGAGGGAATGTGCTCCTGTGCTCCAACATGCTGTATGACAGACATCATATAGACCAAGAATAATAAAATCTTTTTCACGTCTTCCAAATTTCCGAAGAATTATAGTTCTACCATCTTCATAAGATTCCAAGCAACCTTCTGTCGCTCAGAAGTTTACAATTTCCAAAATTCACTTACCTTAAGTGTCGCAAAACAAAAACAAGCAAAATCTTCAATGGCGTGGCAAAAGTAATAAAAAAACTGAAAAAAGCACCCCTTTAACTTCATAAAAGATATCAGCACAATGAAGAAGAAATATTTAAATCCTAACAAAATGCATCTGTTTTCACAGATTATGTGTACCTTTGCGCCATGATAAAGAACACCTTATATAATTAACGTGAGTTCGATGAATTTAAAATAAAGAAAGCTGTGTTTCTACAGTTCTTTGGACATTGATGCATGGCTTTTTCGGGAAACAACAGTATGCAGCCAATGCTCCCAGTATGTTAACAATGAAGTTGTCAAAGCATCTGTGTCTGGAGTGTTCCACCTGTGCGATGTTCTTCAACTCGTCATTGACAGTCTCAATGATGGCTCTCTTTCTGAGCAGCAGTTTGTCGGGAACGCTCATCAGTGCACCTTTCATGTTGTTTTTCAACTTCGTGATGAGCTGTATGCCGTCAACGAAAAGCCTTTCGAAGAGATTCTTGCCGATGTATCCCTTGTCCGCGACGAGTTTCCCGTAGATGAACTCCACGAAAGCCTTGTATTCGAGAGGCTTCCTGTCATCCACGTCTCCCGGCGTTATCATGAAGTTAAGCAGCTCGCCCTTCTCATTGCAGATAAGGTGCAGCTTAAAGCCGAAGAACCAGCCCATGGAGCACTTGCCCCGTTGGGCAACACCCTTGAAGACCTTGTGTATATGGATTCTCTGGTTCTTGCATACCCTGAGCGGTGTACTGTCAACGAAACTGATGCCCGTACATTTGCCAAGTAACACCTTCTTGATAAACAATGCCAACGGAATTGCCACATCATGCTCCAACTCAACAAACCGGTTGTATGAGACCACGTGCGGGAAAAGGTGGCGCATGTTTTTACAGACGGATTCCAGGTAGAAGTGCTTCAGGCAGCGGTAAACGGAGTCGTGGAAAAGTATCATGATAAGCATCACTTCTGACTTTGACATCGTCGAATCACGGTGATAATTGCGCTTTCGGGAGCTCTTTAGCGTATATTTAGCCATCATGGCATCAAAAAACTTACAGAAATCATCTGCAATACAAAATAATTCAGTAACTTTGTCCTCGGTGATCATAGCGATTATTGTTTGTAATACTTTGTAATTCAGCACTATAAAGTTACAACAATTTTCGCTAATCACCAAATTTTCTTACAATTTTATTTCGTCGAACTCACGTTATATTACATGTTCCTCGATACAGTAATATACGATTACATGAATGTACGAATAAATGCTTTTCGATACACGATTACGTGATTACTCTATTGCCTTAATAGATGAATACGTTATTGATATAATAGATCGACTGTTATTAAAAATCACTATGTCTCCTCTAAACAAAGAGTAAAATCACAAAGATAATATTTGTCCATGATGGCAGCAAATAACCTCATATCAGCCCTCATGATTCGCTGATTATGCTATAAAATGCGGAAACCCCGATAAATACAGAGTTTCCGCATTTCCTAATGGTTGTTAGTACGCCATTATCCAATAAATGGCAAAAACAGGATTCACATATCAAATACTCTTTAACCCAGATTCATTATTTATGAATCAGTCCAACAAAATTTTCGCTGATGTCAATAGATATGGTCTGTTTTCTGTTCTTGTTATAATGGTCGATGAAGAAGTTGGTGGGAACCCCTTTGCGTAGTTCTATGGGTTTTTCACATGTAAATTCCACTTTGCGGGTTGACGGATTAAGACGTGGCAGCGAAATCATGATGTATCCTTCGCTGTTGGCTTCAACCTCGACCGTTGATTCTTGCTGGCCAATCAGTTCCTGGCTGCTGTTAAACATATTGAAGGTGATGGCATATTTGACAGGCTTGTCTGTTGCGTTAAGCCATGACAACTTACCCAGGAGCGTATCATTACACTTGGTCTCAACAGGTAGGTCGGCATAGGCTTTAACCTTTTTGTTCACTCTCCCGATGTTCACACCGTCACTTTCCCTAAACAGTTCCAGTTTTTCATGTTGCTGGGTGAAATATACCTTGAACTCCTGAACTGTGAAGTTGTCCCAATTGAAAACAGGGTCTTTTTGTGCGATTTCAAAATACGCTTGATAGCACTGCCTTTGCGCTGGTCGGTCAATCGTAATATCCCTCTCATCTGAAAACACTAAACTTTTATCTCCATCTAAACTCCACAGTTCAAGGCGAATGCGACCGGTCCAGGTTTCGGCATTAGTTTCATTGTTAAAGGCCACGTATTTGATGAGTTCATAACTATAGCCTTTATCCAGTTGTACCTTTTTTATAAATACGTCATTATTATCTTTTATGAATCTTTCATACCATGTAGAGATATCGTAATCGTAGGCCGAATTGTCCAATTTACGGATGGCTGGATAAAATAATTCTTCACCATTGTATAAAAGAAGCACATAATTCTCAGTAAGTTTTCCTATCTTATTTTCTATATGTTCTTCTTTATTATTTCCAGTATGATTTCCTGTATTACTATCTCCACTTTTTTTCAATGTAAACTGTATTGATGATGTAATGAAATTAGGCATTTCACCAAATACGGTGTGTGAAGCAGGATGAAGATACCTCAGGTTATTACCGGCAAATTCTATTTCATCCTGTTGTAATGTGGAGTTAAGATTATCTGAGATATGAGAAGAATAGGCGAGATTGTTCTGGTCCTCATAATAGCTGGTTTTGGCAGAAAATATGGGCTTACTGCTAAGAGAGGTCTCCACCCACAACCCAAATTCACTTTTTTTGAAATCTTTCACATCGGTGAACGATATTTTTCTGCCATTTGACAGCTTGATGACAATATTAATTTGTTTTATTATCGGTTTCGTATTGATTTTCTTATCATTCAAACCTACAAACCTGTGCAGTTTGTTCTCAATGGTAATTGTGGTGCCATTTGTCTCACCTTCTGTTGTTACAATCGGTTCTTTTAGGGTGACGCGCCACACTCTTTTGTTTTGAAGTTGAATACCTGATATTACATATGGCTCGTTCTCTGAGGTAAGAGTGTTGACCATTGTCTCATATTCACTATTACCTATTATGTCGTTCAGTTCTACAAGAACAGCCTGCAATCTCTGATAACAATCACTAAAGTATTTTTCATAACTGGTTTTATCTTGGTAATTACCATAAGGAAAATAATAGGTGCCACCCTCTTCTATTGTTCCTTCACTATTTTTAATGGCTTTCTTCTCCACCTGAAAATAGGCGATTGCTTTATCAGGGCAACAAAGGAACAAATGATACATGAACTCGTTGTAATAGGCTTCCAGAGAAGAAATTGTTTTATCGTTTTCATCATTTAATTGATTAACGAGTTGTTTTGTTTCGCCTTCGCTGACTCCCTGTAGGTAGCCATTCACCCATATGTTGAAACTGCAGAAAAACGCATTGAATTTACCATTCTTCTGCTTCTCGCTTTGCGTCGATACTAACAGGCTCCTGAGTTTGTTGATGTAGCCCACGAAGTATGAGAAGTAGTTCTTTTTGTTGGGGAACATCTTCCAATTGTCCATACACAGCTTCTTGTAATACTCTGAAGGGGTATCTCCATATGTAGCACAAGAGGAGTATATGTCAGAATCTTGGAGTACGGTGCCACCCAGATAGGTTTCAAAACGCAGTGCGTGGTTGACATACCCTTTTGCAGTACCGTGCTCAAATACGCTGCATTTTGCTTTTGGATTGTATGTGAGAACGGGAGCCATGACGTATGTATAGAACATCTCATTCTCATATCCCTTCATAACCGCATCCCAGATGTTGAGATTGCGCCTTCTTGGGTATGTCTCAGGGTTAAGACCATAGAATGAGCGCTTTTGGACTGGATTATCGTTGGCAGAGCATACGTCTGAGAGTGGATCAGGTAAAGAAACGAAACCTCGTCTCTGCATCTCATCCCAAATCTTTGACATTTTAAGTTCTTCTAAAACATCGATATTGTAGAAACTATTCCGATCTTTGTCTATCTTCTTGAAATAATTATCACTGAAACGCCTTGATGACAATGAACGAGCGTCATTCCAGGGACCTTCGATATCACAATACACATAGTCCAGACCTATGCCAAGTGTATGGATTTCATTAAACAGATCTGTCAATAAAGATTGAATCCTCATACAACCGTTGGAGCCTTCCTTGATTCCCAATACGTTCTGCATGTAATATATGACAGCCTCCTGGATGTCATCCTTATAGGTTACATTCGTGTCAAAGAAAAGAAGGCTGCCGTTCACGGTAAACAGATCATCAACAATGCTGACTACATCATAATAATTATAGGGATCATACGTGTCCACTTTTTGTTTTTCGTCAAAAGCATGAGGAATGATGGACTCGATCTTAAATAGTGCGCCCCCCATGAGGAAGCCAAGACTGTTGATGTCAATCGAGAAACAGCGGAATCCTTCAGGCTGCTTAGCAAGTGCCCTGACAACATATCTGGCAGCATTTTCAGCAGTGAGCTTGGTCAGTGATAGCATAGACCTGTATATAGTGTCGGTGGATAGACTGTCCATCACATACGAGTAGGTATTATATGGATTTTCCTCACCCGCTTTAATGTAGGATTTCTTCACTTCATCGTCTTCATTACCGCTCTGCCACACATAGGCCGTTACGTCTTTTGCCCTTCCTTCGGAATTCTGCGAGTAAATGTATAGTTCAATTTCCGGGCAAAGATATGCTACGTTATTGTTACTGCACAGGAACATGCAGTCTGGTCTTTTCTGTATTTCAACTGTAGGACAGTTGGGGTCATATCTAAAAATAACGTCATTGCTCCATTCGTATTGGCCATCTAACGAGGTGTATTTGTCATTCATATATACCATGACACGGCCTAATATGATTTTGGAATCTTTTATCGACTGTCCTTTATTGATTGAAGTCGCCACTGGGAGATCATAAAAGAACGGTTTATCCTTGGGGAAATCGGCGATTTTTACTACTGGCTCTCCTTGTTTTTCCTCAGTGCAGATGCAGAGATAGACATAATCGTCAATATTCTCGAAGATTTCTCTTGGTACAACAATCCAATCCTTTCGATCAATCATTTCTTTTCGAGCGATGCTCCCGAAATGCCACATCAGATAAGATGTCCGGTAAGCCATTGAGGCTCTTGAATCCTCGTTTATATCCAAATAGACTTCTTTCAGGCTCTTATCATAAAACCCCATGGCATAGGAATCACCATTGGTTCGGGAGTATTGGGGAATTTGTACCTGTAATGCGGCGGTTTCCCCCGTGATTTTGTAAACATGTATGGAGTCGGTGGTGGAATCACCCCAATTGTCACCAAAACTACCGTCAGAGCGCATGAGCATGTCGAGAATTGTTGCCTCTTTATTCGATATCGGTTTCAGGGCAGTACCATTAGAATCTTGATTGTAAGGATTAAAGATGGCTGGCATGTCACCTCTAACACCCCAATCAAATCGGGGAAGAGGAGTGAAGTCGTTTTGATTTTCCATAATTATTATTGGTTTAGGGTTCATGATAAAAGCCCATTTCTCATGGTTTTTCGTACAAATATAGTCATTTATGTCATATCATGCAACAAATAAGCAATTTATTCTCTTATCCTACGATAAAGTATAATATTGCGATGCAGCACAAGCTAGTCTTCAAATAGTGTGACATAAGCAAAAGGGGACGATACCGCATACGATAATATCGTACTCCATGAATACATAAATAAACGAATATACGTTTACATGATTCATTGTTTATTACCACATGATTATATGTTTATAATAATATGTGAATAAATGAATTATGTATTTTCTGAAAGCATTATTTAACAATAATAATGTTCAGAAAATTTACATACGTCAATTCAAATGCTTACCTTTGTTTCCATCATAGGTGATGTGCACCTCGACATGGAAAACAAGGCTTCCCTATCCTCTGTTTTCATCATTCTATGTCTCCGAAAATGATGAAGAAGTTCCCCAGAACGGCCTTCGTCGTTATTGACAGGGGGAATGCGGCCATTTGTGGCTGCTGCTTGCAAGACTTTGGATAATTGCTTAGCAAGTTGTGTTTTTGTGCGGACGGACTTCGCCCCCCCCCTCTCAAAAACCACTTGCCTGCTTTCGCAGGGAGATTTATACTCGCAACTCGTATAATTTTCAGGATAATATGGCAAACAAGACAAAAAGACTATGGATTCGGCTGTCGCCGGAGGAGGATGCTCTCTTCAAGCAGAAGGCATCCCATTATAATAATGTAAGCGCGATGATTAGGGATGCCGTCCGGCAGTTCAATGACATCGGCACCGTACGAAAAATTGAGGCATTGAACGAAATGGCTGCTCTCTACAAGAAGTTCCAGCAAGATCTGGCATGGCTCGGTGGCAATTTCAACCAGGCAATGAAACGAGCCAATGAACTCGCCATCGGCGGTGAACTGTCTCAAGAGTATTACGAGAGGGTCATCATGCCGCAAGTCACCCACATCCTCCAGTTCCTGGAGAAAGTCAAGGACGAGCAGCATAAGATAATCACCAAATTGATCAAGAAATGAATATACGAATAAGGTAATGGTGCATTGTATTATTACCATATTACATGAATAAGGCAATCATATAATGAATGATTTGAGATACTATAATATACGAAGATGGTAAACCATTATTGCACGAATATGATATTCATATAATATGTGATTTGGAATCCCCTAATATACGATTATAGTATTCGTATAATCCCCAAATGATGGATTGGTATAATATACGATTGGGGATAGTTGAATAACCTATTACGATATTAGCATAATAACTGATTACGATAATAGATGAATAGATGATAGCGACGATACTTCCTTCAAGCGCCAATTTCCACGCTGTGGAATATAATGAACGAAAAGTGGCTCAGGGCAAGGCCGAATTACTGGAGATGACCAACTTCGGATTCATATCCTGCATGGAAACATACACATGGGAAGACCTGACAAGGTATCTGAAAGACTATACGTCGAGGAACACACGCATCAAACGTCCGCAGTTCCATCTGGCCATCTCTTGTCGGGGGGACGAATATTCCCAGGAAGAATTGGTCGATATCGCCCATCGCTATCTCAACGAAATGGGCTACGGCCAACCCGGGCAACCTCTTTTGATTTATGGCCATCACGACACCGACAACAATCACATTCATATCATCACCAGCCGGGTGGATCCCCATGGGAAGAAAATCAACGACAGTCTGGAAAAACGGCGGTCGCTGGAAACCATCGAGCGCATCATGGGTGTGAATGACAGTCAGAAAATAGGCGAAGCCGTCTCCAAAGCCTTGGAATATCATTTCTCAACGGCACCTCAGTTCATGGCCATCCTCGAAACTATGGGCTATGATTGCTATACCGAGGACGACAACATCGTTTTGAAACGCAATGGTATCGTGCACGACAAAGTAAAAATAGCTTTGGTGGAAAGCAAGTGCCGTAAGGATATGTATGATAAGAAACGTATGGCCCAACTCAAAGCCATCTTGAAGAAGTATCGTGACATGTCTGCCAATCGTCAGGAACTACAGGATGCCATGAAGACCAAGTTCGGTGTCAGCCTGGTGTTCCTCGGCTCCAAGGATTCCCCCTATGGCTACTTTATTGTTGACCACCACACCAAGTCCGTCTTCAAGGGCAGCGACGTGGTGAAAGTCAAGGAAATGCTCCAGTTCCAGTCCAAGGAAGAGCGTTTCAAACAAATGGATGCCTTTATCGACCAGATGTTGGATGACAACAGCAACCTGACCACCAAGGAACTTAACCGCCTCCTTCGCCGCCAGTTCGGCACCAAACTCTTGAACGACAGCGTCCGTTATGGCGATTCCACCTACCAACTATCCGAACATATCCTAACTATGTTGCATTCCAACGACCGTCGCGCCTGGCTCCAGTCGTTCTGCCCCACCAATGAGCTGGAGCGACACATCCTTTGTCAGATTGGCAAGTATCATCATCCTGAGCGCATTACCATCCAGTCCACCCCAGGATCCAATGTCAACAAGACGGTATCACAGCTGCGTCATATCTTCGACACCACTTATGATGACGCTCTCGTGGACAAACTCCACGAGGATGGCTATTTCATTACCCGTGTCGATGACCAATACTATTGCATCGACTTCGCCAACCGCACTATAATCAATATGAATGACTATGGCCTCGATGTGAAACGACTACAGCCCAAACAGACTCAGAAACGACAAGACCAGAGACAACAAATCTCCGGCCCTGGTGTTGGTCGCACTATCGACAAGGTGGCCAAACAACGTGGCGGTTCCAACGACAGCAACCGGGAATGGGAAGTCGGCAGCCGTGGCTATGAGATGGATGATGACAGGTCAATGAAAAGGTGATTATTTTGAAAAACTACTGATCAAACCAAAAGGGAAGTCCGACTGGGAAAAGACGTGTGATGAAGGAGGGAAGTTCTTCGGTGAGAACTCCTCCCTTTAAAGGAATCATCATTGACTATGGAGAGTGTAAAGTAAACTGTGTCAGGCTACAATAAAAGTAGTATAACATAGTTTATTTTATGATGACAAAGGAAGAGATTGATTACAAGTTGGCCGCCGAGCAGTTACGCACGGGCAAGCCATTGTTTGGAAAAGACGGTGCATTGGCGCCGATGTTGGAGCGGATACTGAATGCCGCTTTGGAGGGTGAGATGGACGCTCACCTGAGTGATGAATCCCGTTCTTCTGGCAACCGCCGCAACGGCAAGATGCCGAAGACGGTCCAGACGCAGTATGGTGAGGTGACGGTTGAGACGCCCCGTGACCGGGATGGGAGCTTTGACCCTCAGACGGTGCGCAAGCGTGAGACGATACTGGCAGAGGGAATGGCCGACCAGATTATTGGCATGTATGCCTTTGGCACGGGCACCCGTGAAATCAGCAAATACTTCGAGCGTGAGTTCAACACCAAACTTTCTGCAGAGACCATCAGCGCGATAACCGACCGTGTGCTGCCTGAGATCAAGGAATGGAAGTCCCGCTCTTTGGATCCTGTCTACGCCATCTGCTGGCTTGATGCCGTCCACTACAAGGTCAAGGACGACAGCGGCCGCGCCGTCACCCGTGCCGTCTACAATGTACTGGGTGTCAATAAAGAAGGGCACAAGGAGCTGCTGGGCATGTACGTTGCCAGGAGCGAGGGCGCCAACTTCTGGCTGGAGGTGCTTACGGACCTGCAGAACCGTGGCGTGGAGGACATCATGATATGTAGCGTGGACGGCCTGAAAGGCTTTCCCGACGCCATACGGAGCGTCTTTCTGCATATTCCGGCGATACCCGTTCACCAATTCCGATGATATCCGTTCACTCGGTTGGTGATTTTCTATATCGTCGGCAAAGTTAATATTTTTTTCTGAGACTTTCACCAGATAGTGAAAATCTCCT
>Ga0310695_10005775_pt1 | contig 21211 bp, 12 predicted proteins | sample RumenRJG_04DNA_FD_203882 | JGI IMG/M metagenome (GOLD analysis project Ga0310695, IMG submission 203882) | Bovine rumen microbial communities from Lethbridge, Alberta, Canada - RJG_04 (v2) (version 2) | ecosystem: Host-associated > Mammals > Digestive system > Stomach > Rumen | place: Canada...
GGTCAGTTCGTGGTTTTCACCACGGCCGAAGTTGGCGCTTACGCTACGAACTTTGAAAAGTCCGAATCCCGCCAGGTTTTCTTGAACGGCATTGTCGTGAACTCCCTCGACTGGGTTTCCAAGGAACTGAACGAAGAATCGCTTCATGATTACATGCTCGCCCAGAAGAAGGCTGGCATTGCAGGCGTCGATACTCGCGCCCTCACGCTCCACCTCCGCACCCACGGTGCCCAGAAGGCTTACCTCCACGTCGAAGACACGGAAATGACCGAAGCTGAAGCAATCGCAAAGGCAAAAGCTTGGGAAGGCCTCGACGGTCAGGACTACGCGAGCAAGGTCTCCGACCCGAACGGTTACGAATTCAACACCGAAGGCAAGTATCACGTTGTCGCTCTCGATTTCGGTATCAAGACGAACATCTTGAGAAACCTCGCCGCTCAGGACATGCGCATCACGGTCATGCCGATTGGCACAAGCTACGAAAAGATTATGGAACAGAAGCCGGATGGCGTATTCCTCTCCAACGGTCCTGCCGACCCGAACAGCCTCCCGCAGGTTTACAACATGGTCAAGCAGCTCCTCGGTAAGATTCCACTCATGGGTATTTGCCTTGGGAACCAGCTTTTAGGCCTTGCTCTCGGTGCTAAAGTTTCCAAGCTCAAGTTCGGCCACCACGGCTGCAACCATCCGGTCAAGAATCTCTTGACGGGCGCTGTCGAAATCACGTCGCAGAACCACAACTACGCCATTGACGAAACGTCTCTCCCCGCCGATGTCGAAGTCACGCACATCAACCTGAACGACAACACGGTCGAAGGCATCCGCCACAAAAAGTTCCCGGCATTCAGCGTGCAGTACCATCCGGAATCTGCCCCGGGTCCGAACGATTCCATGTACTTGTTCGAAGAATTTAAGAAGATGATTGAAGCTTTCAAGGGAGGCAAGAATGCCTAAGCGTACCGACATCAAGAAGATTATGCTCATCGGTTCTGGCCCGATTGTGATTGGCCAGGGCTGCGAATTCGACTACTCCGGCGTGCAGGCTTGCAAGGTACTTCGTCGTGAAGGTTACGAAGTGGTGCTCGTGAACTCCAACCCGGCAACCATCATGACCGACCCGGAAATGGCTGACCGCACCTACATCGAACCGCTGAGCGTCGATATTCTCCACGAAATCATCCGTCGCGAACGCCCCGATGCATTGCTCCCGACTCTCGGTGGCCAGACTGCCTTGAACCTTGCCATGGAACTCAACGAACGCGGCATTCTCGACCGCTACCAGGTGGAACTCATCGGCGCGAAGGCCGAATCCATCCAACGTGCCGAAGACCGTCACTTGTTCAAGGAAGCCATGCTCAAGATCGGGCTTGACCTCCCCCGCTCCGGTTCTGCACACTCCATGAGCGAAGCGACCGCCATCGCCCACACCATCGGCAGCTGGCCGCTCATCATCCGTCCGGGCTTCACCCTCGGTGGCACCGGCGGCGGTATCGCCCACAACGAAGAAGAATTCGAAACCATCGTGAACCGCGGTCTTGATGCCTCGCTCAACAACGAAGTGCTTATTGAAGAATCGCTCCTCGGCTGGAAAGAATTCGAAATGGAAGTCATGCGCGATAAGAAGGGCAATGCCGTTATCGTCTGCTCCATTGAAAACCTCGACCCGATGGGCGTTCACACAGGTGACTCCATCACGGTTGCTCCGATCCAGAGCCTTGATGACCGCGCCTACCAGGCCATGCGTGATGACTCCTTGAAGGTCATGGAAGCCATCGGCGTGGAAACCGGTGGTTCTAACGTGCAGTGGGCTATCGAACCGAAGACCGGCCGCCGCATCATCATCGAAATGAACCCGCGTGTGTCCCGTTCTTCCGCTCTTGCATCCAAGGCTACGGGCTTCCCCATCGCAAAGATTGCAGCACTTCTCGCCGTGGGTTACACCCTCGACGAACTCCGCAACGACATCACGCAATCGACCCCGAGCTGCTTTGAACCGGCTCTCGACTACGTTGTCGTGAAGGTTCCGCGCTTTACATTCGAAAAGTTCCCGAAGGCAGATTCCACGCTCGGCACCCAGATGAAGTCTGTGGGCGAAGCCATGGCCATCGGTACGAACTTCAAGCAGGCTATGCAGAAGGCTCTCCGTTCTCTTGAAACGGGATTCGGCGGATTCGGAGCCTGCGCCAAGTGCGAAAAGTTCAAGGAATACGACGACGAAACACTCGCCAAGGAAGTTGCACGCCCGAGCGCAGAACGCATCTTCGTAGTCTACGAAGCTTTCCGCCGCGGTTGGGACATCGAAAAACTTTACGAAGTCACCAAGATTGACCGCTACTTCCTCCGTCACCTCGAAGAACTCGCCTGCTTCGAAGACGAAATCACCGCTGCAGGTTCTCTCGAAAACCTCGCCAAGGATAAGGCTCTCTTCCGCCAGGCTAAGGAATTCGGCTTCAGCGATATCCAGATCAGTTACCTTTTCCACAAGACTCCGGAAGAAGTCATGGCAGTGCGTAAGCAGATTGGTCTCGTCCCGAGCTACTACTCCGTCGATACTTGCGCCGGCGAATTCGAAGCTATCACGCCGTATTACTACAGCTGCTACGCCGACAATACCGAACCGGTCCGCGAAATTCCGGGTCACCAGAGCAAAAAACGCATCATGGTGCTCGGCGGTGGTCCGAACAGAATCGGCCAGGGTATTGAATTTGACTACTGCTGCTGCCACGCTGCATTCACGCTCCGCAAGCACGGCTTCGAAGTCATCATGGTGAACTCTAACCCTGAAACGGTTTCTACCGACTACGATACTTCGGACAAGCTCTACTTTGAACCGCTGACGCTCGAAGACGTGATGGGCATTTACGAACGCGAAAAGTGCGCGGGCGTGATTGTTCAGTTCGGTGGTCAGACTCCGCTGAACCTTGCTATGCGTCTCAAGAAGGCTGGTGCAAATGTCATCGGTACAAGCCCCGAAGACATCGACCTTGCCGAAGACCGTGACTTCTTCAAGCAGCTCGTCACCAAGATTGGCATCAAGCAGGCAGAAAGCGGCATCGCCCACAATGTGGAAGAAGCACTCGCCATTGTCGACAAGATTGGTTACCCGGTTCTCGTGCGCCCGAGCTTTGTTCTCGGTGGCCGCGGCATGGTGATCGTTTACAAGGAAAAGTACCTCCGCAAGTTCGTGGAAGAAGCTGCTGCCATTGGCGAAGGCAAGCCGATCCTCATCGACCGCTTCCTCGAAGACGCAACCGAACTCGACGTGGACTGCATCAGCGATGGCAAGCACACCGTTATCGGCGCCATCATGGAACACGTGGAACCCGCAGGCATCCACTCCGGCGACTCCGCTAGCGTTATCCCGCCGATGACCCTCTCCAAGGAAATTCAGGACAAGGTCCGTGAATTCGCCAAGGAATTTGCCAAGGAACTCCATGTCGTTGGTCTCATGAACATGCAGCTCGCGGTCAAGGATGGCGAACTCTACATGATCGAAGTGAACCCGCGTGCATCCCGTACGGTGCCGTTTGTGTCCAAGTCCATCGGCGTGCCGCTTGCAAGCTATGCAACACGCTGCATGACCGGCGAATCTCTCGAACAAATCGGCTTCACCGAAGAAGTCCGCGTGCCTTACGTGAGCGTTAAGGAAGCTGTGTTCCCGTTCGTCAAGTTCCCGGGCGTCGACATCACGCTTTCTCCAGAAATGAAGTCCACTGGTGAAGTCATGAGCCTCGATCGCGACCGCGGTCTTGCCTACCTCAAGAGCCAGCTAGCATCCGGCAACAAGGTCCCGAGCCAGGGCAACATTTTCGTCTCGCTCAAGGACGAAGACAAGCAGAAGGCAGTTCCGCTCATCAAGCGCCTCGTGGACATGGGCTACCAGATTTACGCCACCCGCGGCACCTCCACCATGCTCTACAACGAAGGCATCAAGACCCGCGCCGTGTTCCGCATCTCCCGTGGCCGTCCGAACCTGCTCGACCTTATCCACGATAAGGAAGTGCAGTGGATCGTGAACACCACCGAAACTGGCGCAGAAGCCATGGTCGACGAAATCCAGATGCGCTCCAAGGCCGTTGTCTCGGGCATTCCTATCACGACGACCATCGCCGCCCTCACCTCTACTGTGGAAGGCCTCATGGACAAGCACGACTTCGGACGCTTCGAAGTCTGCAGCCTCCAAGAATATCATAGGCACGTGAAGAAGTGACACGACGTGTCATCCTGAGTCCCGGAACAAGTCCGGGATAAACTCGCGCCCGTAAAGCGCGAAGTCGAAGGATCCAGAGTATTAAAAAAGAGAATTGCTTAATAGCAGTTCTCTTTTTCATATGGAGGGAAACAATATTATTTACCTTCACCTTCATTAAAACCGAATTTTTGGCGAGCCCAAGCTTCCATATAGGGCAGAATTTCCTTGTAAGGTACCACAATCATCACGCTACCGTGGGTATGCCAGCCGATGTCGAAAGACAAACCGTCAAAACCAATACCGTCCTTCAAAAAAGAAGGCTCCAGCTGGAAATCCATGCCGATGGCTTCGGCCCTGGCATCGTATTTTTCCGCATATTTGCGAAGAAGCGATACAATCGCTTTCTTTTCATTTGGATTGAAAATAGTGGAATCAACCAACGACCCGTCTTTCTTCGAGAAGGTCCGATGATACTCGTAAAAGTATCCTCCGGCAGCACCGGCTTCGTACCCGGCGTTCGAAATATAATAAGTCGTCCACAGCAGTGAATCGAATGCGACATCTATACTGTCCTGGCGTTCGTAATGGAGGGTGGCGGCAACTTGCGTATGGGCGCTGTCATAGTACCAGTCATTGGGATAATTCCTGAGTTCGGACTCAATGTTCCTCATGTATTCTTCCGCCTGACGGTAAAGGGCTCTTTTATGAATTTCACCTAAATGTCCAGAATCAAGGAATGTGTCGGCATCGGTTAAGTCCTTGCCCAACAGCCCCTTGATGATTTTCCGGTGGACCCGTTTAGGATAAACCTGGAACCTCGGCAGCACCCAATGCAAGGAAACCGTGTAAAACCTGTTGCTGTCGCGTTCCGTTCCATAATTGGTAAATTGCAAACAGCCCTTCATTTTTGTGGGGTCGCACTCAATCAATTCGTCGTCATGTAAGGCAATCTCCGCTTTGATCCGCTCCAGATCATCCGGAGCCTGCAATGCAACGGTCGGTTCCGTTTTGGGGGCTTCTTCCGATTCTTTGGAACCGCTTTTGAAAAAAGTAAGTGGGCAGACAATTACCGCGATAAGGTATGCTGCCGATAAAATCGAGCTTACTATTTTTTTTGTCCTGGAACCCGTTGGACTCGGCCTGTTCATAATAGCGAGCACGAACGCCACTACGGCAAGCGGAAGCAGGAATAGGTACATTCCGCCCCGCGACACAAGGCCAATGAGAATCCCTGCCATGATAAAAAGAGTTTCAAAAACTGCCATATTTTATACCCCCCATTTCAGGTGCGCTGACTTGAACACTTCAGCGGTGTTCAAGATGCTGATAACACATTTTTTTACGTTCTTGGTGTTCGGATATTCCTTTACACCGTTTTTATTTAGCATACGAATCACCTCCGTAGATTTTACCACATTGCTAGTATTCTGTTCGTCTGTCGATATCGACTTGTTCATTGCACCGATTTGACCATCCGTGGTAAAATTAGGTCCACCAGACATCCCAAGCCGTAATTTTCCCGTCATGCGATAAAAGCTGTCGTTGCCATCAGAACGATACAGCAAACGGATGTTCAACGGGATAATCGTCAACTCATGTTCAACGAAAGGCTCAGGGTAACCATACGATGTCAGTTTTTCCCCGATAGGCAATTCAGCGTGCGCAATACGGCATACCATAGGTATTTCGACAGGTCTTTCGTTCAGCTTCAACAGAACGAGATCTGATTCCAAATCGTAATCCACGATATGAGTCTGGTAACACGTATCGTTCTTGATATCGTAATAACACGTTCTTTCAAATTCTGCAACGACATGATACGCTGTCACGATGTACTTGCTGTTAACGAAGAACCCCGTGCCGTTGCGCATATCGCCGGCAAAGGACATGGTGACGAAAGAAAGGATGATACCGATTAGCTGTTTCATTAGCGTTTTGATTGGAAGTGGAGATATTCTCGGGATGTATACTGGCTTTCCCACCTTACCTTGTAGCCTTTGGGTAGGGTTCCTTCGAGGATTTTCACGACTCGTCTTCTCTTGTAGTATGGTAGGTCCACGAGGCTGATATCGACTGCTCGACCTGTTTTATGATGGGACCACTTGTCATGTCTATCGAAGGAGTCATGGGCGGATATAATGGTCGGGGCGAAGTCCTCTCCGAACTGGCTTTTGAACACTTTGATGACATACACGAGGCCTCGTTCAAGGGCGGGTGTAAGCTCCATGACGACATAGCCCTTCTGGATGGTGTTCTCCATGATGTAGTCATGGTTTTCACCCACTTGGACAGGGACATTGGTTCGGAAGTCGTAGTTTTCTTCCTGGGTCTTGGGTTCCCTACGCTCGGGATTCGAATATGTCTGTTCTGCTACAGGTCTATGGGACCAGCTGCTGTTAGGCGATTCGGGCCGATACGGGTCGAAGATGAGCTTATAGCCAACGATGAGCATGATGGCGATCATGATTAAGCCGAGAATGATTTTGATAAGGTTGACAAGGCATCCCATGGTGACAACTCCGTTGTTGATGGTTCACTTCCCGTATTGTTCCTCATAGAGGCGTTGTAGAGCATCCTTGTATTGTGCATCTCGTTCGGCCTCAATTTTCTGTTTCTGGATTTCTTGCGAATGATCTACGTAGGGGTTCTTGTTGTGCCTGTTAGTTGCGAGGGCTAGCAAGACTATAGTGAGAACGATGATGATGAGCAAGACCACCTGCGTGAAGAAATACGATATGCGTTCTAGGATGTTGCTGATGAAGTCAAACATTGGTTGCCTCAGTTGGTTGTATTCTCTGTATAATTATCGTAGGCTGTTCCGCCAATGTAAAGCAAGTCCGCTCTCTTTATTTGAAAACATTATGACGCTTTAATATTTTTCAAAGCCGAATTTTTTCAGCACATCCTTACGGATTAGCGGAAGAATCTGGCTGTAAGGCACCACAACCAAGCCGTCTTTTGTGTTGAAATCGGTAGTGCCGATATCGAAATATTTGAATCCGATACCGTCTTTCAAGAATAAGGCGAGCCTTGGCTGGATTTCTTGGTTGATTTCGTCTATAATGGCGTGATCGGCCGCATTTTTCCGGATAAGGGCGACCAGGAGGTTTTGCGACCCTGGCAAGAAAATGGAACTGTCTACTACGGAACCGTCTTGCTTGGAGAATGTCATGTAGCTGTTTCTGCTCCAATGGACGGCTTCACAGTCTTTGTCTTCCCTTTTGTGCAGCAGGTAGGTCGCCCAAGATTTCGTTTCGTACATGGGAGCAATGCTGTCAACCAATTTCATAGGTATGGTGTCATAGCTATAGCGTTGTTCTAAAACTTGAATATTTGTGGTGGTATCTGAAGGATACATACATCTGTGGATTTGGTCTTTGTGCACATCGTCGGCGAATCTTTTTAAAATTGCCTGCATGTGCGGCTTATCTAATGTCAAATCGGTCTTTTGAACCTTGTCACCTAGAAGCGTGCGGATTATCCTGTTTCGGGCTGTTTTGCTTATACCCTTGGCGGGGAGCGTCCAATGAGCGTAAACTTCACTGAAAGGCCTTTGCACTGTGTCTATGGAGACTGTGAAGTGTTCAATGTCGTTGTTTTCCGCGAGAGCCTCGTGTGCGTATAGGCTGTTTTGGAATACGTCTCTCAGTGAATCCTCAAGTAAGAACTGTCGAAGCGTGGAGTCCAAATTTTTTGACCGTTCCTGTGACAATTCTAATTGTTCCTGCAGGATAAGCTTCTGGTCATGCAGGGCGCTCTTCTGCTCCTGCGTTTTGAACAGCAGTTCCCTCGTCTTCCGTAGGTTGCTTTTTGTCTCTTCCTGGTCATGCTTGATTAAATTAAACAGCCAAAATGCATATATGCATGTAATCAGCACTATTACAATAGACGTAATTATTTTTTTCACGACCAGGCCTCCTGCGGAAATTCACACGTTTATAATATAGCTTTATAGAATGTCATATTATGACATTTTGAGATTTTTGTAAAAAATTGAGAAAAAAAGTAAAAGCCTTGTGCAGATCCGCATCAAGGCTTTGAATGTTAAGAAGGGGTGCCCTGTAAAGCTGGGCGTTTTTATTTATGAATTTTTTAACCGAACATGTTCGAGGTGTCGCAGTCAAGGCGTATTTTCCAATTGCTGATGATGTCTCCATTGAAATCACTACGGAAAAACATCTCGCTCATATCGGTCACATTGGACACATTCCACTTGCTGATATCACTATTGAACGCACTTCCTTCGAACATTCCGCTCATATCGGTCACATTGGACACATCCCACTTGCTGATATCACCATTGAACGGGGTACCGAGGAACATCCCGCTCATTCCGATTGCTTTGGACACATTCCACCTGCTTAAGTCTCCATTGAAATAGCTATTCCAAAACATGCAGCTCATTTTGGTTACTTTGGACACATTCCACCTACTTATGTCGCCGTTGAATGCGCTTTGGGAGAACATACTACTCATGTCGGTCACATTAGATACATCCCACCTACTGATGTCACCGTCGAATTTGCAATCCCAGAACATACAACTCATATCGGTCACATTGGACACGTTCCACTTGCTGATATCACCATTGAACTGGCTACCAGAGAACATCCCGGTCATGTCGGTCACATTGGATACATTCCACTTGCTGATGTCGCCGTTGAATTGGCTGTCAAGGAACATTCCGCCCATATCGGTCACATTGGAAACGTTCCACTGACTAATGTCGCCTTTGAAGTTGTTTTCACGAAACATCCTACTCATATCGGTCACATTGGACACGTTCCACTTGCTGATGTCGCCTTTGAATGCGCTTAGGAAGAATAATTCGCTCATGTTGGTCACATTGGACACGTTCCACTTGCTGATGTCGCCTTCGAATTCGCTACGGTAGAACATTCTACTCATGTCGGTCACATTGGACACATTCCACTTGCTGATGTCGCCATTAAATGGGCTTAATTCAAACATACGACTCATGTTCTTTACATTGGAGACATCCCATTTGCTGATGTCTCTATTGAATTTACTTCCTTTGAGCCACCCGCTGAACATCCTACTCATATCCGTCACATTGGATACGTTCCATCCGCTGATGTCTCCATTGAATTTGCTTTCTTTGAACAATTCGCTCATGTCGGTGATGCCCGAAACATCAATGTCGTTCAAGTTGCACTCGGGCCCCTCGGTCTGAATGCGGTTCTCGATGATTTTCTTCAGTTCTTCCTTATTTGCGGGTTTGAGCATCGTCTGTTCCTTTTAAAAGTAATGAGCCAACGGTTACAAAGTTAATATAATTATTTTCATCGCACCACTTTTCCATACACCTCAGCGAAATTGAAAAAGTCGTCCCTTGCGGGGCGACCTTTTGCTTATCTCAACACCATCCGTTTCGTTTTCGCATTGCCGAGTTTGACCATGTACACGCCGCGGCTTAAGCCTGCATTTGCCATGGCGTTGCGGAGCTCGCTAACATCTCCAGCTTGGAATTCGCCGATAAACGTACCAATCGGGCTAAATACTTTATATGAACTTTGATTTTTTTGTACAGAACGTATCCTGAAGGCTATGGCGTCTGTAGAATCTTTGGGCGGTTCCACCTTTGGCTCTTGCCATAGAATGAATTCGACTGTCGTTGCGCTGCGGGCTGGGGCGCTGTAGCTGCATTTTGTGCCATCGACCTTGACTTCGCTTCCTTCCTTGAGGTTGTTATTGTCGTCGGTGACGTAAGGCTTGAAGCTTCCAATTTTTGTGCTTCCGAAATCAAAGTCCGCCTTGAATTCTTCGTTCTTGGAATTGAGAATGACGACTGCGATTTTCGTCTTGAGGGAATCGCGGTAGGCAGTGACTTTTACATCTCTTTCGGGATTTTTGGTAGCATCGATTCTCCAGGAGCCGGGGCGTGCAAAGCGGCTGTAGTTTCCCATGACCCAGAGTCGCTTGGTGGGCTCCACGTTATCGGGGTTGCCTTGTCCTTGCGGCCAAAGCGCTCCGTTGCCACAGCTGGGTTCGCTGCAGGAATAAATCCACCAGAAATGCCAAGCGTTCATGTTCGAAATCGTAAGGGCGTCGTGGATCATGTTTGCAACGCGGAGAGCGCTTCCCATGCCAACGTCTTCCTTATTGCTTCCGAGATCGTAGACTTCGGTTTCCCAGAATTCCTTGCCGGCTTCGTGAATTTCAGGGTAAGCGGCGGGATCTCCGCCATATTCGTGCGTTCCAAAAATGTCCGTGTATTTTAAGGCGGCGGGATTGTTGAAGAATGCTTTTTTGTAATTGGGGAATCCGTACCAGTTGATGGCTTCAGTGCCAATGATTTTGATGCCCGTGGTATCGAGGGTGGGACCAAGATAGTCGCCTACCCAACGAGCCAATTCATCGGGTTCGTAGTGGTTATCGCCGGTGCCGTCAGGCTCATTTTGCGACGAAATCGCGTACAGGTTGACCCCAGCTTTACGCATGTCTTGCGTAAACTTCAAGATAGTGTTCGCCCAGTCTTGAGCATGATTGAAATCCAGATGCTTTTTGTTGCCATCGTAATTTACGGTGTATTTGGATGTCCATGGAGCGGCCCAGACTTTGACGCCGTATTCACTCGCCTTTTTTGCGATACTTGTTTCGGAGGTGGAGCCGTCCGGAGCAATGCGGATGCGATGCAGCGTAAGCCCCGCGCCGCTAGTGGAGTCCCAAAGGAAGGCTGCGTTTTTGTCGGTAATGGAACCCGCCCATGCCGATGCTGCACCAAAGCCGCTGATGCGCTGGTATTCCTTGCCCATGTCAACGTTTATCGTTGCAGCACAGGCAAGAGTGCTCAAAAATGCGATGGAACCCGCAAAAAGAGAAAATCCCTTAATTGAAACCGTCATATAGCCTCCTTTGAACCTTACTTACTTTAAAGTAAGTTGAAAAATTCACTTTATATAAGGCTAAAAACGAATTTGTCTTGATAAAATGACAATGATAATGACTTTATTGCTTTATCATTGCAATGCGATTTCCGTCCTTTGCAATAAATTTCATCATGGCAGCCCATTCGATGGCTCTGTCGATGACATCCTTCATTTGCGAAGTGCATTTCGTAAATCCTGAAACTTTCGCAATCAATCGTTCCATTTCTTCGAGCTCGATGCTTATTTGACTATCGACAATCGCCTTGACTGCAAATGCAATCTCCTGCATGGGGATGTCGTCCACATTGCGCTTGAATCCGTCTGAAGGTCTCCTAAATTCAACGAGTCCCTTGCTATCCGGGTTCCAATAGAAAGTCTTGCCATTTTCTTGCTTTTCGGCAAAATGGAGATACTTACAAAAACCGTGTATGCGATTTATGAATTTTTGCGTGCGCTTGGCATTCCACAAATCCGAGAGACGAGCGTCGAGTACGGCAGACGAGATTGGAGATTCCGCTCTTACGATTTTCTCGATCTGACTTTTCAGAAGTTCTGTAGAAGACATATCATATATGTCGCGACCTTTGGGCGGGTGCTCAACATTTGCGAGCTGATACGTTTTGAACATTGACTGGAATGTTTTTAGCCCGGTGGTTTCATCGGAGACATTAGTCCCCATATCACCACTTGCGTTTTCCGCCGGAAGCGCCGTTTCTTCGACTGGGCTTGTTTCGACATCATCAATTAAAACGGGCTGCTTTTCCTTTTCGATGATTTGGTCGATCTTTTGCTTTATTCCCTGCACAATGCGGTCGCGGTGTTCCCTGTTCAAGAACCATTCAAATGACCACAAGCGGACAATGTTCCATCCGAGTGTTTCTAGGATACTTTGTTGTAAAACGTTTCTGTCTTTTGCTGTGCGGGCTTTCTTGTAGTTTTTACCGTCGCAAAGAATTCCCAAAATGAACTTCTTTTCGTTTTCGGGATGTACAATTGCCAAGTCCATTTTAAACTTCGAACAACCGACATCCAGTTCAACGTTATAGCCTAATTTTTTCAGTTCATTTGCAATTGAAATTTTGAAGGAATCTTTCGCAGACGTAGCCCCTGCAACATGCGATACCGGGAGCGCCCTCTTGCCGTATTTTGCATAAGTCAAGAACGCTTTGAGTCCAGCGACACCTTCGGACGAAGACCTATTCAAGTCAATCTGTTCCGGCTGCAATGTCGAATACACAAGCATTTCATAACGCGAACGGGAAACCGCCACGTTCAAGCGACGCCATCCGCCGGCATTGTTGATCGGTCCGAAATTGAGCGACACGTTTCCATTATGGTCCGGTCCGTACCCAATAGAGAAAATAATCACGTCGCGTTCATCACCCTGTACGCTTTCCAAATTCTTGATGAAAATCTCCTCGCCAGACGTTTTCGACCATTCTTCCAATTTCGGATTTTTGGAGAATTCATCATCGAGCAAGTCATCAATGAGATTCTGCTGAACAACGCTAAACGTGACGACCCCGATGCTTTTTTTGCGTTCGGACTTGTCTTTTAAGCGTCTGATTATTTCTTCCACTATTAGTTTCGCTTCGGCGAGGTTTTGGCGGGTCTTGCTTCGATCGTATGTACCCTTGACCGGAATGAACTTCACGCAACCTTCTATATCGCTTGGCGACGGGAACGTAAATAACTTATGGTCATAGTATTTGTAGTTACTAAAAGCAATGAGGCTTTCGTCTTTCGAACGGTAATGCCAAAGCAAGTGCATTTCGGGCATAGAGATAGCCAAGCAATCGTCCAAAATGCTTTCCAAGTCTTCCTTGTCTAGATTGTCTTCGTCAGTATATCCCTTTTTGAAGAAACTTGTCGGGGGCATTTGTTTGGGGTCGCCGACAACGATGAGATTTTCTCCGCGTGCAATCGCACCAACCGCTTCGCAAGTCGGTAGCTGGGACGCTTCGTCAAAAATGACAAGGTCAAATTTTGGAAATGTCGGACCGATATATTGCGCCACAGAAATCGGGCTCATCAACATGCATGGGGTCAGCTTGCGTAGTAAAGTAGGGATTGAATCGAACAACTGGCGTATGGATTTTCCCTTGCATTTGCTTGCGATGCTCCTCTTCAAAATGCCGATTTCAGATGACGACGCGACCATTGTAGAAGATGGAATATTCGCCGAAAGTTTTGCAATAAGTTCTTTACGGGTAAGCTCGGCAAATTTTTCGATGGACTGCTTGTAATGCTTGATTTCGTGTTCAATCAAGCTAGCGTTGATGTTGCCTAATTCAGAATCTTCTTCGATGTAAAGGATTATCAGTCGATAAGCAACGTTTGTTCTAAACGCAGTCGTCACATCAGAAATTGCAACTCGTCCTGATTCAATCGCACGAGAAACGCATTTTATGCCTAAATCAGCGAGAGTCTTTTTGCAGGCATTGTAATTACACCAGTCACGCAATCCGTGGAGGTTGGCTTTCCATGAACGGATTTTTTCTAGGAGCCCTGTTGTCCAATTATCGCCAAATGGAATTTCTCGTTCCATGTTTGTTAAGGTGCGAATGAACCTCCTGAGATTTTGCGTTTCCTCATAGGTTCGCTTAAAATCAGCAAGAACTTTGTTGTTTCTTTCGCGGAATGTTCCTAAGTCTGCTATATCTTTGCATGCAGCGCTAATGTCGTTTGGATCATTGTATAGGCGGCTTATTATTCCGTACTGTTTCGAGCCTAGAGCGTATTGTTGTTCAAGAAGATTCCAGTCGCTTTTGTACGATTTCCAGAAATTGCCATAGGCATTCGAAAGAACTGCTGCGGATTCGTCAATCGATTTTGAGTGCCGTTTGAATTCAACCAATTTGTCCAGTATTTCGGCGACGTGGTCTTTATCAATTTTCGGATTTTTCGCCAGACGCCTAAGTGCCGAAATTGTTTTCCTCTGACCGAAAAATTTCGGAATGAACCATTTGGCAGATGCGTCCTTCCATTCTCCGCGTAAAGCGACGGCATCGATGTCATAGATTTCAGGTTCAAATATGTTATCTATTTTATCCTGAATTTCATTTCTCAGGCGTCCATTTTTACAGGCATCCGCCAAAGCATTTTCAAAGTCAGAATTTCCCTTAAATAAAACGCCCAATGGCAATGCATCGATTGTTCCGAGATTATCACATAAAGATGATAACGCTTCGGCTTTATCTTGCGAATCAATATTCAGCGTTGTAAATTTTTGTTTGAGTTCCGAAAGGATTTCCGAAATGTGGATGACGCAATGTTCAAGTTGATCTAAGAAGTTTGAAATGTTTTCTCGCTCTGTCTCGGAATATTGGCAACAGTTCCAATCTGAAAGCGGATGACTAGACACATTTCCACAAAGTTCGCCCATGATTTTGAAACGGTCGCAAGCGTCAAACCATTCTTTCAATTTTGCGGAATCTGCGCTCTTTACAAGATTGCTCTTGACAGGAATTGCTCCGACAAATTCCGGATGTTCCTCGAAAAATCCAATGACGTCGTAAAGGGAATATCCTGAAGCGCGAACCTTGTGGATTTTATCCATAAGGCTATTCAAATGGACGCGCATCTTGTGGAGATTTTCGGCTTCAGATTTGTATTCGCTCGCTGCTTGGCGTTTCCCAAATTCCAATGCTGAATTCAGTTGCTTCATGACCGAAGACTTGTTTGCCTTATTGGAATGGAGCTCAAGACAAAAAGCACCAAGTCCTTGCTTCTCAAGACGGTTTTGAACAACAGAAAGGGCCGCCATTTTCTCGGCAATAAACAGCACGGATTTTCCGTTGAACAAAGCATTTGCAATCATGTTTGTAATGGTCTGCGATTTTCCGGTTCCCGGAGGACCATGCAGCACAAAGCTACACCCTTTCGCAGCAGAACAGATTGCCGCCATCTGTGAAGAATCGGCGCTTAGCGGAATTGCCATGTCCGAAGGCTTGAACGATGCATCCAATGTTTCTGATGCAACAAGTTCCGGCAGGGTTTCTGGAAGTACTCCGTCAATAAGCCCCTTGACAATCTTATTCTTGGAAAGTTCTTCACTACGTTGTCTGATATCGTTCCACATGATATATTGCGAGAACGAGAACTGTCCAATAAATGCGTAATCTACAACATCCCAGCGCTTCTTGTTTTTGATAGCTTGGCGGACTGTCGCGAAAATTTTCTTTATATCTAAACCGCTCCCGTCAATTGGCAACGGATCAAGACCGTTTATGACAAGATTGAATTCCCCACGCAGTTTCTCAAGTAACGTAATGTTGAATTGCGGTTCTTCATCGCGTTCGCGAATGATAAAGTTTTGTCCAGCCGATTTATGGACAATTTCAAGAGGCAACAAAACAAGAGGAGCATAAAGAGCTTTTTCGCTGACCTTCGTCTCGTACCATTTTAGGAATCCAAGTGCGAGGTATAGCGTGTTGGAGCCGTTTTCTTCTAGGCTGGCTCTTGCAGCGCGGTACAGTGCACGAATTTTATTTTCTGTTTCCGTCTTTCCCATGAAAGTGCGAAGGCGTTTGTTCTGAAATTCATGATCCAGAAGTTCATCGATATCATCGTCTTTGGCGATGGAAATGAAGTTGTTTTCAAATTCCTTTTTCCGTCCGTCAAAAAATTCAACAATCTTGAATTCCTCTTTTGCTGTAAGGGCGTCTTCCAAAATTCCCAAATCATTGCAAATCAGCTGAATGGACTTGCCTGTCGGTTTGAAATTCAAAAGTGAATTTCGGAGCGTCATGTTCAGGAGCTTGTTCTGCCAAATTCTCTGCTTGCTGTGTTTTACGGGACCTTCGCTTTCGTCCTTTTCTGCAATTTCGATTTCTTCGGGAGCGCTCCACGTCGTTTCATCTAGCTTTTCTTCTTGATTTTCAGGCAGTTTTTCCAAATTGCCTTCTGCATCATATTTTCTCTGCGGAATCGGGCGAATTGAATTGCCAAATCTGGCTTGTTTTACATCGATAAAAAACTGAAAATAGTTTTCTTTCAAAAGATGATTTTTCGCTTCGTTGACGGCTTTGTCAAAATCAATCTGTGTTCCTTGTGCAAAAAGAGTACATTCAACAAGACAAATTTCACCGACATCGTTGCTGACGCGTTTCGAAAGAAGGCTTAGGTCATCCTGGACTGCACTGGCAAACGTCTCTTCAACAAGCCAACAGCCTGCAAATGCGTGGTCCTTTGTCAGAACGATAATCGGGTGGAGCCACGCTTGTTCCAAACATGAGGCGTAAAGAATCGAGAGGTCTAGGCAAGTTCCCAATTTTTGCGTTGCAATTTCATCACAAGTTCTGATTTTCTGTCCTGAAATTTCAAAGCCTTGCGGAGGCATGGAGTAATGGATATCCAACTCTTCTAGAGCTGCAAAAATGGCTGCCATCTGCTTTAGCACATGATTTTCACTTTTCCTCTGGTAACCACATAATGCCCCATCACCCGTCCACAATTTCAGTTTTTCCGATGCTCGGCGCAGTACCTGTGCTACAAGCGGATGATTCGGTGTAATGTAGGCGGCAAGCAATTCGGGCAAGACATAATCGCCACCCCATTCATTATAGGCAAGTAAACTAATTTCTTGCGTCAGCCGTTCTACTTCGACCGAGTTCACGGATACCACAATTTCAAGGAGCCCTGCAAAGCGTTCTGTAATACCCATGAAAAAATTGGGATCCAGATGCAAGTCGACCACTTCCGAAAATGTCTGCCGGTCATCTGGTGATGTAATATCCACCAATTCCTGTGGGTCGAGATTTTCAAAGGTGTATTTCGCTGGAGCTGAAAATTCCGGTTTTGCAAAAATTTCAACCGTTATCTTTTCCAAACGTTTTTCTGATATGTTGGCAATCTGCAATGAACGGATGACAGGAACACGATTCTGCTGCATTGCAAAGTTTAAGACTTTCGAAAAATCACACTTGACTTTAATTAACTTGCCCATGTAAACCTCGTGATGAAATATATATTAATGGGAATTCTCTTTTTTGCTGTGCTCTCCTCCCCTATATAAAACGCTTTGTTGCATATAGAAAATGTTTTGACAATTTTTTCAACAGAAATAGCGATATTTCAAAAATTTACACATTTTTGTTGTGTTGCTGAATTATATTTTAAGTTGTGTAAAACAAGAAGGAGGTGTTAACATGAAAAAGAAATGGTTGGCGGTTATAGCGTTTTCGCTATTGAGTACCGCTTGTAGCGACGATAATGGCGCTAATTTTGCGAGTACCGCGGGCATCGACGAAACTCCCGTAAGTGCGGGAATCGAAAGCTCCGGTGCAGAAAGCTCAAGTGTCGAAAGCTCTGCCGATAGTCCCAAAGCCGAAAGCAGTTCTGCAATGTCTTCTAGCATTGAAAGCTCTGCAGAAAGTTCCGCTGAAAGTAGCTCGGGAACAGAAAGTTCCTCAAGTGTTACGCCCAAAAGCAGCGCGGCAAATACTACAGATACGCCTTTTGGTGACTATGAATTTGCCCTTACTGATAGCTACGAAGGCGGTGCGGGCGCTCCTGGTGGCTTTGGCGGCGGATTCTCTGATGCAACCACTTCTACGAAAGGCGGCGGTGCCGGTGGCGTAACAGGTGGAGCCGGAGGCGTTGGCGTAACAGGCGGATCTCCAGGGGGCGCTGGTGGTGTCGGAGGAACGAGCGGCGCGGGAGGCCTTGGTGGCACAAACAACAGAACATCAGGTTTGCTCACGGCTGGTGAATGGAACGATCTCGACAATTGGAAGTTCTGGAGCGGGCTCCTCAACGAAAACAAGTATTACGAAAAAACGAGTTACTGGAAATTCTACCCCAAGAATCTTGTGGCGGTACAAGTTGTCGATGGCAATAACTCTGCTATTGCAAACGTCCCCGTGGAACTCCTTAAGGGTGGCACCGTGCTATTTACCACAAAGACGGATAATGCCGGGTTCGCTTACTGCTGGCAGAGCCTCTTTGCCGAAAGTAATGACGACATTGTAGCTGCAGATTATTCTCTCAGCATCAATGGTGCTAGCTATATCGAACCGCTCAAGTTCACCTTGCAGGGCGATGAACAAGTCAATGTCAACGTTGTCGTAAGTGCCGACGCCCAACAGGCCGCAGCAAAAGCCGATATCGCGTTCATCGTGGATGCTACGGGCTCCATGACCGATGAAATCCGCTTCCTCATTTCGGACCTCAATTACATTATCGACCACGCTAGTTCGGGCAACAACATCGCTTTGCGCACTGCAGCATTGTTCTACCGCGATGTCCAAGACGAATACATCACCCGATATGATGATTTTTCAGATAACGTTTCAACGACTCAGGAATTTGTCGCCAAACAGAAAGCAGGCGGTGGTGGCGACTATCCCGAAGCTGTTGACTATGCACTTGAAGCAGCCTTGCAAAAGCTTTCCTGGAACGAATCGGCTCGTGCACGTATCGCATTCTTGATTCTTGACGCTCCTGCGCACCATAAGGACAACGTCATCGAAAGCCTGCAAAAATCCATTGCACTCTTTGCCCAGAACGGCATCAAGATTATCCCGGTGGCTGCTAGTGGCGTGGATAAGGACACTGAATTTATGCTGAGATTCTTTGAACTTGCGACGGGCGGCACATACGTATTCCTCACTAACGATAGCGGCATCGGAAACAAGCACATCGAAGCTTCCGTCGGCGATTACGAAGTGGAAAAGCTAGCCGATTTGATGGTCCGCCTCATCAAGAAATATATAGAATAAATCGTAACCAATAACATACTCAAAGTGCCGCGACGTTAAGCCGCGGCACTTTTTTTAATTCCTTTTTGGATTATTTTTCAAGAGGCGTTTCTTTAACGACTTTTTTAGCAATCCCCTTTACGACACTTTCCCAGTCGCCCTTTGTCATGGCAAAAGTGAAAGAGCTCTTGTCGTAAGCTCCGCCATAAGCTAACACTTTTGTATCATCCACAGAAACAATACTGTACATCACTTGTAGATTAAGGTTGTTGTTGCCGATGCAGCCGTTTCGGTTATGGCAAATGTCGGTGTCTCTCCAAAAGCGGATTGGATGGATGGAGACGACAATACCGCTTATTTCCTCGATCTTTTCTTTCTCTGGCAACGGGATAGCGATATAGCCATCTTCAAGAGGGGCTTGGCTCATGATAAAGGTTTCGTCTTTGGCTTGCATTACCGTATGAGGCACTTCTGTGTACGAAGAAAATGCGCTATCCATATATGCAAGCAACCATTGCTTAAATGAGTCCTCATCGCCAAAGTCATCCGTGACATCGTCGGAATTTGCAACATAAGGTTCCGAAATGAGAATCGTAAAATTCTTGGGCGGGGTTTTCCATTGCGGATCTACCGCCAAACGCTTGCCGCCACAGCCGACTAGCAAAAGCGAGAATACTGCAACTAAACATGCTCTAAGCTTCATACAACCTCCTTAGTACCAAGATGCCGGCTTCGGTTTCCAGAATCGAATGCCAACACCAATGCTTAATGTCCATTGAATTCCGTCCCAGAATCTTTCGGTTTCTGCTTTATCGTCGTTCCTGTTTGGGTCATTGCAATAATAACCGTAACCACGAGGATCGTAGTTCCAGTAGCTATCCCTGCAATAGTTTTCGACAAAATTCATGCGGGCTTGGGCAAATGCGGTAATGTCCCAGGAATCCGAAATCGGGAAATAGTAGTTCCCTTGTACGGCAAATGTCCAGGATTCATCATCGAGAATAGCGGCAGGCATGTCATTGCTTTTCGGGTAGACATCGACATACATGATACCGAACAGAATATCGACGGTAAACTTCTTTTTAGGGCCTATTGCGGCTCCTGCCATCAGAGAGTAAGACTTTTCCGAAATGGAGCCACCCTTGTTGTTATCGCCGATAGAAAAGTTATACTGGTATTGGAAAAATGCCCTACGGTAGCTTGCTCGTAGCGCAATTCCAAAAGCGTTCGAAACATCAAAGTTGTCGTCAAAGCCTGAAGTGGATGTCGAAGGTATACCGAACATCGCAATACCCGTCAATGCTACCCAGACATCGCGTTCTGCGATTTTCTTGGCAATTTCCTGTTCTCGGATTTGTTGCTTGATGAGCTTGTTTTCTTCTTTTGCTTGTCTCTTTTCTTCGGCGGTTCTATCAGCAAAGCCAGGCATCTGTGTTTCGACAAAGCCACGATATTCCGATTCCGGATATTTCTTCAAGAATGCATTCTTGTCTTCGCCAAGCCAGCTTGTATCGCACCTTATAGCAGGCTTGATGCTGCAGCGGTAATGGTAATCATATTTAGCTTTAAGGTACTTGAAAAAAAGTCTCAGCACATCTTTATCTTCGCGAGAGCCGTTCAATTCGGCTAGTTTTCTTTCGATGTATTCTGCTGAAACATGGCGCAAAGCGAGTTCTTCGTCATATGTGTTGAACTGGTCAAGAACGTTAAACCCGGCTTCAGATTCCTGAACTTCTTTATAATGAGTTATGTACGATAGCAGTTCATTGAAGGCTAATGCTTTCAGGTCGTCTTCTTTTGCAGCCCAGTAAAACAGGTAAGAGTTTTTCTCGTCTGTAGAGTAAAAAGATGTATTCGGATGGTTTGTCTTGAGGCATGTCACAAGGGTCTTCAATGTGTCTATGTACTCTCTAAAGCACCTTTGTTCTTCAATCTGACCCGATTCGCCTTCTGCCACCGTGAAAAAGAGGATGGAGATTGAATAATGCGAATATTTTTCAGTGCATTCGCCAAATTTCTTTGCCAGATTTCTCTTTTGTAGTGAAAGTTGCGCTAAGTTATCCGAACATTTGGCTATTTGTGTTGATGCTGCTTGTTGATTCCCCGTCTCGGTTGGTGTGAAGTTGTAGTAGAAATCTGCCAATGAGACTGAAATTGCAATTAAGATAAAGAAGAATATTTTATTTACCATAACGTAAATATAGTTTATTTCATAGCCAACTTGTTAAAAAAAATAAACACAAAATAAAAATCCCCGCTACCTTTGGGGTAACGAGGATTTTAAAGTTCCTTAAGGAAACTTATTATGCCTTGTTCAAACGATCCTGGATCATGTCGATGATTTCGGAGAGTTCCTTCGGGAGGTGCTTGCCGAACTTCGGATAGTGGTTTTCCTTAACGTCAGCGAGTTCCTTCTTCCAGCCTTCCAC
>Ga0310695_10005777_pt1 | contig 21204 bp, 19 predicted proteins | sample RumenRJG_04DNA_FD_203882 | JGI IMG/M metagenome (GOLD analysis project Ga0310695, IMG submission 203882) | Bovine rumen microbial communities from Lethbridge, Alberta, Canada - RJG_04 (v2) (version 2) | ecosystem: Host-associated > Mammals > Digestive system > Stomach > Rumen | place: Canada...
GATTATGTTTTCGATGGAACCTGTGATCGTATTTATACAGAGGATAAACCTACCAATCCGATAAATGCTTATGGTAAATCAAAACTTTTGGGTGAAAATGCTGTTATTGAAAATCATGATCAGTATGTTATTTTGAGAACATCGTGGGTTTTCGGACAGCACGGAAAGAATTTTGTTAAAACAATGATGCGTCTTTTCGGCAGTAAAGATTCATTAAAAGTAGTTGATGATCAGATTGGCGGACCAACATTTGCCGGGGATATTGCCAAGGCTATTCTGGATATAGTTGATTATCTACATAAAAATCCGGAAAAGCAGCCATGGGGTATTTATAATTTTTCCGGTTTCCCTAATGTAACATGGTGTACTTTTACTAAAAATATATATGCTGTGGCATTGGAAAAGAAACTTGTGGATAAATACATAAAGATCGAGCCTGTTGCAACGGAATTTTATCCGACGAAAGCCAAGAGACCTAAAAATTCACAATTATCCATGAAAAAAATAAAGGATGTATTTGATATAGATCCTAGCGATTGGAGCAGGGAACTTAAATACAATCTTGAAAAATATTGTGAACAAGAGTGATCAGATTTCAGAATTCTGAAATGAAAATCGGAATTTCCAAATTAATGATGCCGGATAAGATGTGCAAATATTGAGCATGTCTTATCTGAATGTCTTCGAGTTATCTTCATATATTCATATCTACTACCAGATTTTTTAATTTTCAAGTTGATATAAAAACATGCTTTTCCACAGTCATACACACATATCAATGCCTCTTGATTAATTGTTAATTTGTATTTTTAAAAATTTGGAACTGAAAAGTTTATATGCAGTTCAACGGTACTGCAGTACGTGCTAAAAAAATGCGAATTTTAAGCAATTATGGTATACTAAGCCAAATGAAAATTGCATGTGCAATTTAGTATAGATCAAATAATTTTGCCGGATTAATTGCGGCAAAGGTTTTTTTATTATCATTCAATATAGGAATTAAAATGAGTTTAGATAATTTACCAGCAGGAAAAGAGTTACCAGAAGATATTTATGTTGTAATTGAAATTCCTCAGAATTCAGATCCGGTTAAGTATGAAGTTGATCATGATACAGGATGTGTTTTCGTAGATCGTTTCATGGCAACTCCAATGTTTTATCCATGCAACTACGGCTTCATTAACCATACATTATCATTAGACGGTGATCCATTGGATGTATTGGTTCCTACTCCATATCCTCTGGTTCCTGGTTCTGTAATCCGCTGCCGTCCGGTTGGTATTTTAAATATGACTGATGAAGCTGGTTCCGATGCTAAATTGGTTGCTGTACCTCATACAAAAATGACAAAGATTTATGATGATATCAAGGATGTTGATGATTTGCCGGAATTATTAAAGAACCAAATCAAACACTTCTTCGAACATTATAAAGAACTTGAAAAAGGCAAGTGGGTTAAAGTTGACGGATGGTCAAACAGAGAAGCTGCAGAAAAGGAAATTTTAGCTTCTGCTGAACGTTATAAAGAATCTCAGAAGTAAGATTGCTTTAATTTGTTGATTTAATTTTTAAATAGAACTAAAAGTGATTTTAGTTCTATTTTTAAATTGGAAATACTGAAAATATATTCGTTGTAAACTTGTTCCCATAAGATAAAGAAAGAGGCGCCCGTGTATTATTTGAGAAAATCCCTATTTGTATTTATTGCTGTGTCGGCAATGCTGATTACTGCATGTACCAGCAGATTCGAAGAGAATCTTGAGGTTGTCGGTCCGAATTTAACCAAAGAACAATGGGATGCACAGCGTTCAGTTCTTGTTGACAAGGAGAATTTTGTTACCAGGGGCGATGTTGAAATCGATTTATTGCCGCAGGCGCGCTATGGTAACACGAACACCAATACCCAGGGGTCTGCAAAGTACGTTTATCAGGCCAAACCTAACAGTTACACCTTTGCTGTAACTCATTTTATGGCAGGTGTTTTGTTTAAAGTAAAAAAGGAACAGGGTGTCCCGGGTGTTGAACTGATTAACAGTGACGGAAATAAATATAATTTTGCCTCTGAGGCGGAATTTTCCAAAATGGTAAACATACCGATTTCCCGTTTGCCGTACTGGATTATGGGCATTTCATTGGGAGATGAAAAAGATATAAAGGCTGATGCACAGGGTCGTCTTGAAAAATTTAACAATAACGGTTGGATCGTTACTTATTACGAATACGACAGATACGGAGAATTCATCCTTCCGAAAAGGTTAATTGTTAATAATCCAAAAATTGGTACAATAAAGATTATTGTTAATAAATGGAATTTTTAATTTATGACAGCAGCTTCAGATAATGTTTATGTAGGCAGAAAAATAACGTTGCCTGCACCTGCCAAGATAAATTTGTTTCTTCATGTAGTTGGTACAAGACCAAATGGTTATCATGATTTGCAGTCGGTTTTTACATACCTGGATTACTGTGATGAACTTACATTCGAAGTAACCGATACTGAAAAGGTGGAGATCTTTCCGGAAGGTTTTGTGGAGTTAAAGGATAACCTGATTTACAAGGCCTATCAGATGATGGAGGTTTATCGCCCTCGGAATACGGGATTGAAAATTTATACCGAGAAGAATATTCCAAGTTTTGGAGGATTGGGAGGCGGTTCCTCCGATGCTGCCACAACATATTATGCGTTGGCTTATTTATGGAATTTGGATTTCTCCAAAGTTCCGGATGCCACGGAATCATCTAAATTAGGAGCCGATATTCCGTTTTTTGTTGGCGGTGAAACTGCTTTTGTCGAGGGTATAGGTGAAATTCTTAAACCTGTCGATATACCTGAAAGGTGGTACTTAATTATTCATCCTAATGAAAAGGTTTCTACCAAGAAAGTCTTTCAGCATCCTGAACTGAACTGTGCAACGGCAAAAATATCAGATACGCAGTTGTTTGATTTTAAGTGGGATAACGATCTTGAACCTTTGGTAAGGGATTTGTACCCGGCTGTTGATAATGCTGTCCGTTGGCTGCGGCTGTATTCTGATAATGCAAGGATGACAGGTTCCGGGGCCTGTGTGTTCGGAGAATTTGACTCCGAAAATGAAGCAAGAAATGTGTATGAACGGATTCCAGAAGGCTGGAATGCCTTTATTGCAAAGGGATGCCAAAAATCCCCTCTGTTTGAAAAGTTAAGTTTGGTTTCAAAGAATTTTAAATTATAGATTATTTTTTATTTTCCATTTGTTATGAGGTTAATACCGTGCCTGAATTAAAATTATTTGCTGGTAATGCAATTCCAGAACTTGCTCAGAAGATTGCAACCCGTCTGGGTGCAAAACTTGGAGATGCAACTGTAGATCGTTTCAGTGATGGAGAGGTTCAAGTTCAGATTAATGAAAATGTTAGAGGAAGTGATGTTTTTATTATTCAGTCTACCTGCGCTCCTACCAATGATAATTTAATGGAACTGGTTGTTATGATTGATGCGATGCGCCGTGCATCTGCCGGTCGTATCACAGCGGTGGTTCCTTACTTTGGTTATGCGAGACAGGATCGCCGCGTACGTTCTGCACGTGTACCGATTACTGCCAAGGTTGTAGCGGATTTCCTTTCAGGTGTCGGTGTGGATCGTGTTGTTACCGTGGATTTGCACGCTGAACAGATTCAAGGCTTCTTTGATGTACCTATTGACAACCTGTTCGGCAGTCCGGTATTGCTCGAGGATTTGAGACAGAAGCATCTGGAAAATCCTGTAATTGTTTCTCCGGATATCGGCGGTGTGGTTAGAGCACGCGCAATGGCTAAACTTCTCAACGATATTGATATTGCAATTATTGATAAGAGAAGACCGAAACCTAATGTTTCACAGGTTATGCATTTAATCGGTGAAGTTGAAGACCGCGACTGCATTATTATTGATGATATGGTTGATACCGGCGGTACCCTGTGCAAGGCTGCCGATGCATTGAAGGAACGCGGAGCAAAGAGTGTGGTTGCCTACGCAACTCACCCTGTACTGTCAGGTTCTGCATTTGACAATATCAGCAATTCAAAGATTGATGAAATTGTGGTAACAGATTCAATTCCGTTGACTGAAAAGATTAAGTCAACCGGCAAGGTAAGAACTTTAACTCTTGCTCCGATGCTGGCTGAAGCAATCCGCAGAATAAGCAATGAAGAATCTATTTCTGCAATGTTTGAATACTGATAGGAACGATTAAAAATCTGTTCTTGTGCCTCCGGTTGCTGCTTACTGTAACCGGAGGTTTTTTATTGTGTGGTTAAATTATTTAATATGTGTTCATGTTCCTGTTCTTTTGCACTGAGTCAATCCGTTTAAAATATGGTTTTAATATTTATTAAAATTAACTTGAAGGTCACATTTAATAATAAATATATGAGATACAATCAAATAAATGGTTTAGCTCGTTAAGGTTGCAGACTGAGATTTTGGTTTGATGCTTGCCTATAGTAACTTTATAAGAGTTTTCGTTTTGAGAAGGATTGCATATGTCATTATCAGAAATACATAATTATTATGAAGATTTAGTGGAAAATTACATAGCTGCTTTGGAATTGACAGCAACAAGATCTTCCGATTACCTGTCGGATTTGTATTGTCTGGCTTTAAATCAGCTTCCTGTCCATTACATCAGACACGGTGTTGATATGTATTTCTATATGTCAGATGAAAAACGCCAGGAAATGGAAGAGAAGGTTATTTATGCTGTTACTTCGGCAATCAGCTGGCTGGACAATGAAGAAAAAGAAAAAATGAAGGAAAAGGAAAGACTTAAAAGTCTGGAACGCCAGAAGCAAATGGCAGAAGAGGAAGCAAAACGAGCAGCGGCTGCTGTTGCTGATGCAGAGGTTAAGGCTAAGGAAGCATTAAAAAAAGCCAGCGAAATAGCAAAACGAGCTGAGTTGGCAAGACAGTCTTTTGCCAATAATTCTCCGGAATAAATTACATTGCTTTTTTGTTAATTAAGTAAAAAGTTAGATAACTGATTTGAGTTACCTGACTTTTTTTGGGATTAACTATTTGTTTCTGATAGGTTTTATGTTTTAAACAGTATGTGAAACAAAGGTATTGATTTAAAAATATTTATGTTATATAAATAAGTAAACTAGGATTTGGGTGCGGGTGCAATAGCGGAATTCATTACTGAAATTTGAATAGATTGCATCAGCAGTGTGCATAATGAAATAAATTGTAACTGACCACTGCAGGATTGTTTTTTTTATTACTTATCAGATTTGAATATATTATCTGTGATAAAAAATGCCGACAAATTAAAGTTTTGGAAAGAGAATATACAGGTTCTTTATAATAATCTGGAAAAAAATAAGTCTTTGCTTTTGTTGTGAGGCAGAAGAATCAGGAGCAAGGGATATGGCTGGTCCCTCGCAGAAAACTAACAGGACATGATGCAGAATAATTTTTTACGTTCACTGGTTGAATTATTAGTAGTCTTTTTGATTTTACTGTCTATATTTATGGTTGCTAGGATTGTAACAATAAATAATCTGATTCCAGATGCATATAGTTCAATCAGTCAGACTGAAAAATTGTTATACTGGAAGTTCAGTTTTCTTTTTGATCTTAAAACGCTGACAATTCTTCTGGCACCATGTGCTTTAGGATGCATTACCTGCAGTTATTCCAAAACGCTGAACCTTATTTACTGCGTTTTTTCCAGGTACTTCTATACTCTGGCTTTTTTATGTTCACTGTTTGCATCCGTTTGTAATTATTATTACTTTAAAACTTATGGTCATACATTTGATGTAATGATTATGGGGTTGATGAATGAGGGTTTCAGCGCTGTTGTTATAAGCATATGGGACGGATATCCGGTAATTCTGATAATTTTGTCTTTGGTTTTAGCTGCTGTTGTATTCAGATTTGTGCACAGCAAATATCTGCAGTACAGTAAGACTTTTATAAAGGATGTGAACAGATCAAAACCTCTTATTGCCTCGTTGATTCTTATCATTTTAATTGTCTGGCCGGTTCTGATTCGTGGCGGGCTTGGTGAATTTCCACTTAGAAGAACGGAAGTCGCTGTAACAACAGAGTCAAAAGTTAACAGTACTGTAGCCAACGGATTGATTTCGTTTTTCTGGACTGTAACTCATTTGAATTTTTCGAAAACAATCAAACCTGTAGATCTTGAAAAACTTGAGAATTCTGCCAGGTATTTTGATTTGCCGTTTGATCCGAAGGAACCGATGCTTTCGCTTAAACAGATTACAGGCAGCAATGAGTCTCTCGAGAAGATGAAACCTGATGTTGTGTTTGCTCTCATGGAGAGTATGAGTACCGATATGCTCAACATGGATGATCCGGATAAGTTTGATGTTTATTCAAGTTTACGCAATGTTATAAAACTTCCGGGTATGTATCATTTTAATAATTTTATCTCCGAGGGAGACGGAACAATAGATACTCTGCAGCGTATTATTGTCAATAATGGTAACTTTTTGGATTTTTCCGTAAGTATGTACGCCAGACAGTTGTTCAGAACGAGTATTGCGCTGCCTTTTAAAGCTGCAGGTTACAAAACTTATTTTATATCAGCGGGAATGTCTACATGGCGTGATTTAGGTAATTTTGTAAAGGCTCAGGGATTTGACGTATTTTTAGATCAGAATGATATTGTGCAGGCTGTTCCGGATACAGAGGTTTCAACCTGGGGAGTTTACGATCAGTACCTGTTTGAAATGGCAGACATGATTTTAAAGAAAGAAAAGACTCCCGTGATGATTTTTTTGCTCAGTGTAACAAATCACCCGCCATATAAAGTTCCGGAAAATTATCCTCATGTGCCAAGAGCATATGCACCTGTTGATAAAAAATATGACAACAAAGATATCTATGATATGTACGATACATTTCATTATGCGAATGATCAGTTAGGAAAATTTGTTTCAAATATAGTCAGTGATCCTGCCAGAAAGGATAATACCATAGTTGCATTCACCGGAGATCATAATGTAAGAGGACTTAATGTATATAATAAGGTTCAGGATCAGATTATGGGGCATCAGGTACCTTTATATATCTATTTGCCTGAACCGGTAAGGAAATCCATAAACGGCTTTCATTTTGATTCAAATCGTTTTGCCAGTCATAAAGACATAATGCCGACTTTGTTTAATGCATGTTTGAGTAACACGGAATATTATTCCTTGGGTTGTAATTTGTTTGATTCGCCTGAACATTGCCCGTTTAATTTTGCATTTAACGGTACATTGACTGTTTCTGATGACGGATTATGTATTTCGGAGGATATATATTATTCCGAAACACATTCTTACAAAATAGATAAGACTTCATTTCGCGGAATTAATGAGATAAACGATAACAGTAAAGTTTGTGATATTGGCGAAAACTACAGTGATCTTTTATCAAATTATCGAGCCTACCAGGCAGCAGGAGCAAAACAATGATTAAGCTGCAGCTTTGTTAATGCTGCATTATCATGCATGTTGTTTTAATCTATTGCATTTTATGTGCGTCTTCATACATCTTTACATAGAGACTGGCTGATTGAAACCAGTAGTATCTTGTATGCATTGCATTGATCTGTACTCTTTTATATTCGTCTGCTTCCTGCAGATAGAACAGCAGAGCTCTGCGAAGCGTTGACAGGAAATCTATAGGATCAGGTAATTCAAAAACAAAACCGGATGCGTGGGTGCTGTCATTGTCGTAATCAATAACAGTATCTTTTAATCCGCCTACAGCCCTAACAATAGGCAGTGTTCCATAAGACATGCTGTACATCTGATTCAATCCGCACGGTTCGTAAAGAGACGGCATAAGGAAAAAATCGGCAGCGGCTTCAGTCATATGCGCAAGAACTTCATCATATGAGTTTATGAATACCATTTTATCGGTGTGTCTGCTGGCAATATCTTTGATTTGCTGGGTAAAACCCATATCTCCTGTACCTATAATTACAAGATTTATCTTATGAACCAGAAACTTTTCCAGTATAGGCAAAAATATATTCAAACCTTTCTGTTCCGTCAGTCGGCAAATCATGCCGAACAGAGGATAATCATTTATATCCAGACCGAGTTTTCTCTGTAAAATATGTTTACAAAGGTTTTTTGATTCCAGGTGTTCCGCGCTGTAATTGAATGGAATCAGTGTATCGGTGATTGGATCCCAGTCAGTATAATCGCATCCGTTTACAATTCCTCGAAGATGATCCGCTCTAGCAACGTAATTCCTTGACATTCCGTGACCGCCTAAATATGTGGTTAATTCCTGTGCATATCCGGGACTTACAGTATTGATTTCATCGGCGTAGAATATTCCGCATTTCAAAAGATTGATATAGGACATCCCCTGCATTATGAGTTCGTTATAGTGCTCATAAATTTCAGGCACCAGCCATAACTGAGCACGATCGAAAACGCCTTGGAACGAGCCGTTATGTACAGTTATAACCGATTTGGTGTTTTCAAATATAGGATGGTTTGCATAGCGTGTTTTCAAAAGGAAAGGCGCAATGGCCGTATGCCAGTCGTTGCAATGAACGATATACGGTTTAAAGTTTTGATGAATACAGGCTTCCAATGCACTTATGCTGAAAAAAGTGAACCTTTCTCCATTATCGGAATATGCTACGGAATTTTCATCGTAAAGCGAGTTCCGATCAAAGTACTGAGGATAATCTATAAACCAAATAAATATATTGTGATACAACTTTTTAAAAACCCGATAACGAATCGGAGGGTGCCCTGCATTATTTAATTCGTACTCTCCCAGCAGTTCAAGTTTGTCGGTATGTTTGGCACAGCTATAAAGGGGCAGCACAACAATAACGTTATGTCCCATCAGTGTTAACTCTTTAGGCAGAGCTTTCGCGACATCCGCAAGACCTCCTGTCTTTACGATGCCTTGTAATTCTGTAGTTAAAAACAATATATCCATATAAGTTATATAACAGTACCTTTTTTAATTACTCTAATGCCACCCTTTGATATTGTAGATAATTTCGCGTCCTTTTGCTGATCAAATCCTATTGTTTGGTTGTTATTAATTATAACATCTTTGTCTATGATAGTATTTTTAATGTGACAGTTGCTACCTACAGTAATTTTACCAATCAGAATTGAATTTTCAACTACTGTATTTTCGCCGATTTTGCATTCAAACCCAACGACACTGTGTTTTATCGTTGCTGAATTTATTAAGGTACCGGCGCAAATTAAAGACTGCTGCACATTGCTTGGTCTTTCTCCTCGATATTTTACTGGAGGTAACGGAGGATAGAAAGTGTGAAGCGGCCACTGCGGATTGTAAAGAGAAAACTTTGATGGCGTATCAAGCAAATCCATATGTGCCTGCCAGTAGGTATCAAGATCTCCCACATCTCTCCAGTAACCCTGCCGGTGTTCCTCCCCGCTGATTTCATTTTTGCTGAAATCATATACATAAACTGGTTTTGTTTTAAAAAGCTCAGGGATGATATCTTTGCCGAAATCGTGTGATGAGTATGGATTCTCGTTATCCTTTGCTGTTTCTTCGTAGAGTGTTTTCGGATCGAAAATATAATTACCCATGGAAACGAGGCAGTAGCCCGGTTCACCTGGAATACACTTAGGATTACGCGGTTTTTCTTCAAATCCGATCATTCGGTTGTTTTCATCAATTTCAATCACTCCGAAACTGCTAGATTGCTCAATAGGCATTCTGACAGCGGCAACGGTTAAAGCCGCTTTTGTATGTCTGTGGTAACTCAGCATCTGTGTAATATCCATTTTATAAATATGATCACTGCCGAAAACACAGATATATTTAGGACTTTCCTGCTGAATAAAAGACAGATTCTGGAATACCGAGTCAGCGGTTCCGTCATACCACCTTTTTCCTAATCTCATCTGCGCAGGAATGGGATCTATGAAACATCCTGAAATACCGTTGATATTCCATCCTTTCTTCAAATGTAAATAAAGAGACTGTGATTTAAACTGAGTAAGAACATAAATTTTTAAAATATTGGAATTTACGAGGTTATTAAGAACAAAATCTATGAGCCTGTAGCTTCCGGCAAAAGCTACAGCAGGCTTACTGCGAGATAAGGTTAACGGAAGTAATCTGGTTCCTTCTCCACCTGCGAGTACTACAGCTAAAACTCCTGGCATATTCCCACCTAATTTGAAGAGCACTTGTCTTAATGATAATTATAACTGATAAAAAAAAATGCCGATTTACTCAAGATTTTTGATCAAAAACTGTATGCATGAGTAAATTTTAGTCAGTTAGGCAGTTGATTACATGAATTATTTGCTGTAAAAATAAACTTCCCGGACTTGACATTATTAGTTATGCACAAGATTGTTCACATGATTGTTATGAATATTTCCTGTCAGCTGCAGAGTTGAAATAATTATGACGGTTATAATTTTAACATACTGATCTATAAGGAAATTTGTTAGTGAATATAATTAAATCAATTATTGAAATACAAATGAATATTATAGTTTCCGGAGTGTTTTACTGATATTGTCAACAGAATTATCCACAGACATTGTTTATAAATCCGTGAAACCTTGAATGATATGCTGATTTGCTTGATCTTTACAAAAGATCAGATAAGGGAAATCAAGTTTTTTTTAGCCTGATTAATCATCGGTATACAAAAATAACTTCTGTATGAGATAAGTTGTTTGCTTAAATATTATACTGAAGTAAAGAATCTGCGAGTTAAAACTCGTACTGCGATTGAAAAGAAATGTCTGCGCGGCAAGTTTTTTTTCTAAATGAAATAAATGCTATTCGCCATTATAATTTTTGTATATTTGTAAGTTGTTGATTTAACGTTAATTTGTAGATTGTAAAGTATGATGTCAACAACCGGCTTCTTATTGGCTGTACAACGTGTACAAGGAATTCTTATGCTGTTATCAACATGGTTATCAACAATTGCTGTGTTATTTTCCGTGAAACCATTGTGAATACTGCATGCACGGGAATCCTGGAATGAATATTCCGTATCGCATATTTAGACACCACCGGATAAATGTTAGTTCTCAAAACAATTCTATTTGTTAACTATTTGGAGTATAATTACGCAGTAAATTTGTGATTGTAACCTTAATTATTATGAAGAGGAAATAAAATGATCCACGGTTCAATAGTTGCTTTAGTTACCCCATTCAAGAATGGAAAACTAGATGAAGATGCTTTAAGAAAAATTGTAGAATGGCATGTTGAACAAGGTACACATGGTATAGTTCCGGTAGGCACAACCGGTGAATGTCCTACTTTAACTCATGACGAGCATTGTAAAGCTATAAAAATAACTGTTGAACAGGCAAAAGGACGTGTGGCCGTTATCGCCGGAGCTGGTTCCAACAATCCTGTAGAAGCTATTGAATATTCCAAGGTTGCTGAAGAATACGGAGCTGACGCAACTCTTCATGTTGCAGGTTACTATAACAGACCTAATCAAGAAGGTTTGTTCAGACATTTCGAAATGATTCATAACAATACCAATATCCCTATCATTCTGTACAATATTCCAGGTCGCGCGGTTGTAAATATTCTTCCAGAAACCGTTGCCCGTCTGGCCGAGTTGCCTAGAGTAATCGGTATCAAGGATGCAACAGGTGATTTGTCAAGACCATGGACAGAAAGACAGCTGATTAAACGAAAGGATTTCGTATGGCTGTCCGGAGAAGATGCAACTGCAGTTTCATACAATGTTGCAGGAGGCACAGGCTGTATTTCGGTTACTGCCAATGTTGCACCGAAACTGGTATCTCAATTGCAGGAACTGACATTGAACGGTAAGTGGGAAGAAGCTCGCGATTTACAGGATCGTCTGATTCCTCTGCATAAGCTGATGTTCAAGGAGCCTAGTCCGGCAGGTGCCAAGTATGCTGCATCTCTGTTGGGTTTGTGCACCGATGAATGTCGTTGTCCTATTATGCCTTTATCTTCTGAGACAAAATCTCAGATCGAAAAGGCTATGGCTGATCTGTCCTTGATTTAAAGTTTGTTGCCGAACGGCATTGTTTATTAGTTTTAGTTGAAAATATTTCCAATATAGTTGGGTCAGGGTTCCTATGCTTGAAGATTCTAATTCAGAAACACAAAGTAAATTCATGAGAAAGATCGTGAGTTTTGTTCGTCGTGAAGGAAGATTGACTAATGGTCAGGCCCGTGCAATTGAAGAACTGTGGCCGACTATGGGTATTGATTACTCTTCAGAACAAAAGCTGGATTTTTCCAGATTGTTCGGTAATGATAATCCTGTTGTTTTGGAAATAGGATTCGGTATGGGCAAATCTCTGGTTGAAATGGCTGCAGCCGATCGCAATACCAATTTTATCGGCATCGAGGTTCATAAACCGGGTGTTGGTGCCTGCCTAATGGCAGCTCGCGAAAGTTTATTAACCAATCTTAAGGTAATTGAACATGATGCGGTGGAGGTTTTGGAATCAATGATTGCTGATTCCTCTCTCAGCAAGGTTCAGATCTTTTTTCCTGATCCATGGCAGAAAAAGAAACATAACAAGAGAAGAATTATTCAGCCTTCATTTTTGGAATTACTGGCAAAGAAAATCAGATCTCAGGGATTACTTCATATGGCTACCGATTGGCAGCAGTATGCCGAGCATATGCTGGAGGTTGGTAACGGCAGTGAATATTTTGTTAATACATCTCTTACCAATGATTATATTCCCCGTCCTGACTTCAGACCGATGACTAAATTTGAATTGAGAGGTATTTCTCAAGGTCATGGCATTTGGGATTTAATGTTCCAAAGAAAGTAGATTATGGATTTTGATAGAATACTGAATTACAGCGGTATCATTTTTGATTTGGATGGGACATTGATTGATTCAATGAAATATCATATCAGATCATGGCAGCTTGTTGGTAAAAAATACGGAATTGATTTAAAGACGGAATATCTTCAGGCTCATGGAGGTGTTCCAAGTTTTAAAATTGCTCAAGAGGTTGTTTCTGCCTATCATTTGACAGAATCACCTAAGTCTTTGGCAGATCAAAAAACTGAATATTATGTTGGTTTTATTCCGCAGATTGAAATTTATCCGATGGCCAGACAACTGCTGGAATTTTCCAAATCCAAAAATATTAAGACGATTATAGCAACAGGAACATTGAGGTCCAACGTTGAGAGAATTATGGCTTTGACTGATCTTGGAAATTATATCGATGACTTCGTAAGTTCTGAGGATGTTTCAAACCATAAGCCTCACCCTGATACCTTTTTGGTTGCAGCGCAGAAAATTGGTTTGCGCAATTCTGATTGTGTTGTCTTTGAAGATGCACCCCTTGGAATTCAAGCTGCAAAAAACGGCCTTTTTGACTGCTGTGTTGTCAAAGACGGAGTTTTTGATTTAAATGCAATTATAAAAACTCCGTAAGAAAATTTCTTTTGGACTGTATTATTTACAGAGGGTGAGAACCGGTTGAATATCAGGCTTTAGAACTCAACTGTGCAATTGTTGAAATCTTTGCCTTATAGATCATCTGCTGGCAACCTTTTCCATCGGTTAAAAGAATGCAGTAAGGATCATAGCCGCTGATGACTCCCTCCAGTTTAATTCCGCTGATCAGAAAGATTGCAACCTGTTTTTTGTTTGCTTTCAGCCATTCCAAAGCACTATCCTGACTGTTCCCCAGTGAAAACGCCTGCTCCAGTGAAGTAAAATTCTGACTGTCGTTTTGATCTGCCATTGAAGGTGTCTCCTTTTGTTTTATTAATTGTTGTTATTATTATCTATAAAAAACAATTGATGCGCAACCAGCTTTGTTCGTGTATCTCTGAGAACTTTCAACTATCTGATAGGAAAGAACTTTTGGTCTGAGGTACTTCTCATCACTTATTTTTATTAGACTGTTCAAGGCTATATATGCATTTGATTGTGTGCTGTTAACCGAATCGTCCATTGCAATTATTTTTGAAATGGTTGATGAATCAAAAGACCGTATTTCCTGAATGGAAAAGGAACAACTCAGTCTGCCGACAATTATGATTAATGCTTTAAGATTATAAAAAGCATTCATGAATTTACGAATAACGCTTGAATCACATTTTTTATACAGCATCGGTATTATAGGAAGATCTTTAAATCTTTCAGCGATAAAAGGTAAAGAATATTCTATGTCTGTTTTATCCAGAAATTCTATTGCCTTCCTGTAAAGGTTTGTTCCGGTGTGTTTGATTTTATTTATTTTTTCATTAATGTTTTCCGGCATGGCTATGTTGATATCTCTAAAAGCCGTTTTAAATGTGGTAAGCTCAGTCTCCGGCAAAAAAACACCATTGCTTTCAAGCGGAACTTTAATATGACTTATAACTACAACGCAACTGTAATCAACAGGTTCATTGATCTGAGATAAAGCACAAACATTCAAATCAGACAACTGTTCCTCTTTTGCAGGAGGAATAAAAACAGCTTTAACAGGGTGGAAATCGATTATTGTTCTTTTATGTTCATCGATCCAGTTTGTGAACTGTTCGTGAGAATATTGATTTCCTGCGCCAAAATCTGGTAATTTCATAATAATTATTTCTTTACTTTACAAACAACTTTCTACAATCTTGATAAAGCTTAAATTCAAAGTTCCGTTCATTGTTAAATATCTCCTAATAATAGCTTACTTTTTGCCATATTTGTGTGAAAAAGTTATCAGAATAATCTTAAAAAAGATTTGTAAATTATGTTTAGATAACAAAACATATTTTGCATTAATTGTATAATTTCATAATAGAGTTAAGTCATGTCTAAATTATATACAGAGCGAGAAAATGGCTAAAGAAGAAAAAAAAGATGATTTTGAACAGGCAACAAAGGTATTAAAACGTGTTTTACCTATGATGGTTCAAAATCACATTCCTGCACGTCCCGATCATTATTCCGTATGGTATTCCTATGTGGCAAAAAATAATTTTGACCTCGTAAGGGAAATGGATGATGTTGTTGCTTCTGTTGGCAGTTGTTCCGAATTAAAAAGTGAAATTCTTTACAAAAAATATATTGCATCGGAAGGTGAAAAAAAGTTAGATTTTCTTAAAAAAGAAATAGAAACGTTAGTTAGTGAAATAAGTTCCAATATTGATGATACCACAAGAGGAACGGATGTATTCCAGGTTAAACTCAACAAATCATTTTCAAAATTGGCCAGCATTGAAAACGGTGAAATGTCTATCGAAGAAACACTCGGAGTTATAAGGGATGTTGTTAAAAATTCAAAGGAAATAGCCAAGACAGTAGATGTTTTCTCCCTGCAGCTAAAAAAGGCAGATAATGAAATAAACAAACTTAAGCAGCAGATTGCCGATATTCAAAGAGATGCAAAGACGGACGGGTTAACAAATCTGTTCAACCGGCGTGCTTTTGATTTGGAAATAGCGCACCTGATAATGCTCGAACATCCCTTTTCAATAGTAATGGGGGATATTGATCGCTTTAAGTTACTGAACGATAACTACGGTCATGTAATGGGTGATACTGCCCTAAAGTCAGTTGCGGGAGTTTTTCAGAACAGTTGCAGAGAGGGTGCCACTTCGTACAGATATGGCGGAGAGGAAATAGTGATGCTTCTGCCGGACACCAAATTGGCTGTGGCAAGACAGATAGCTGAGTCAATGCGTAGAAAAATTGAAAAACTTTCCATTGTTTCTAAGGATTCAGGAAAGAAAATCAATAATATAAGCGCGTCATTCGGTGTAGCTGAGTACCAGAAAGATGATAATGAGATTTCTTTAATAAAAAGAGTTGATAAACTCCTGTATGAGGCAAAACGTCTCGGTAGAAACAGAGTTATGCCGATGAGTATGTAATTTTATTTTGTTTCTGAAATTTAGACTGTGGTTCCTTGCTATAAAGTATGCGGCATACAGACTTCCGGGAAAAACATCAAATTTATTTAATAGAGCCTATAAAATAAACAATAAACATTTAATAAATATAAATTTTTATTTTTTTTCTTGACTTAAAATGCTAAAGATAGTTTAATAGCACTCGTCGCAGTAATTGCGAGTTGCCTAGATAGCTCAGTTGGTAGAGCAGGGGATTGAAAATCCCCGTGTCAGTGGTTCGATCCCGCTTCTGGGCACCAGATTTGCCGGCTTAGCTCAGTTGGTAGAGCAACTGATTTGTAATCAGTGGGTCATCAGTTCGATTCCGTTAGCCGGCACCACCACCTCCCTTGTTATTTCCAATTTATTGTATTTTCGTCACAATATAGAGTAATAGTGACTTTAAATGTTTTGCAAAGTGATTTATCTTTTAAATTGGTTATCTTTATTGTTACATTAGGATATGTGTATGAGACATTTAGTAAACAAACATATAACAGAAGAGCAGAGACAAAAAATAGAAAAATATATTGATACATACATAAGTCAGGAAGCAAAAAGTTTTTCTGTTAACGATTTGTTTGAATCTATACAAGGTATCATACCTCTTTCTTCAGATTCAGAGATTCAAAAATCAATCAAGAAAAGCATTCAGACCTATTTGAATCATTTGGCCAGCAATAATGTATTTTTTAAATTAAACAAAAGTAATTTCTGTGCATTAACGGATAAAAAAATTAAATTGGGTGAGGTTTTCAGTTCCGGAAACAAGTTTTTTGTGAAAGAAAACGAATCGAACCGTAATTATTATGTTGGAACATTTAATTATCCATATAAACTGTTTGAAGGAGATGAAGTCTGGTTTTATTTTAACGGAGGAGATCCTGATGAAATTTATGGCAATGACGTTGTAGCAGACAAGATCTGTGTTCAATTGAAAAAAAGAACCGAAAAATTGATTATCTGCCGGGTAAGCAGAGATCGCAACGGTGATTTGTATTGTGTTCCTGAAAACAGCACCAAATATCCTGGATTGATTATAGATGTTGTCAATCTTGAGCCTACCATGGCGGATGCAGAACTTGTTGCAGTCAGGATAATTGAGCAGGCCAACGCCAATGATTGTTTGTTTATCGGAGAATGTAAGGAAATTCTTGGTTCTGCTAACAATGTTTCAACCCAGGTAAAGGCTGCCATTATTAAACACGCACTTCCGAGTGAATGGTCAGAAGAGGTTAAGTATGAAGCTTCGGCTATATCGGATACAGTTAGTGAGGAGGCAAAGAAGGGGCGAATCGATTTAACCAGGTTGCCGTTAATTACTATTGACGGGGAAGATTCAAGGGATTTTGACGATGCTGTTTATTGCGAACCTTTGAACCGTGAGGAAAAGGGCTGGAAACTATATGTTGCTATAGCTGATGTTTCCTATTATGTCAGAGTCGGCACAGCGATAGATAAAGAGGCTTATAACCGCGGAAATTCTGTTTATTTTCCGGATACCGTGATACCTATGCTTCCTGAGGTTTTATCCAATGGATTATGTTCTTTAAATCCTAACGTGGATCGATTGTGCATGGTTTGCGAGATGGTTATCGATCGTAAAGGTGAATTGGAAAAATATAGGTTTTATCCTGCGGTTATGCATTCTAACGCAAGAATGACCTATACCAAAATTCATGAAATTATAGAAGGTAACCAAAATCTTATAGATGAATATAACGATTTGTATCCTCATATTATCAATCTGTATGAATTATACATTGCTTTGGATAAAGCAAGAAAAAGAAGAAATGCAATTGAATTCGAATCTGAAGAAGTTAAATTTGTTTTTGATGAAAACCGTTTTATAGAGGACATACATCCTCTAGTCAGAAACGAATCTCATAAACTTATAGAAGAGTGTATGATTGCAGCGAATGTTGCAGCAGCCAGATTTATAGAAGAACATAAGCAGAAGACTGTATTCAGAATTCATCCGGCGCCTATTGAAGAAAAAGTGGAAATATTTAGAAACTTTATTGCTAGATATGGTTTGACGCTGAAGGGAGGAGAAAACCCGACAACGAAAGATTATGCAGATTTTCTTGAACAAATCAAAAATCGTGCGGATTGTACAACCATGAATCTGGTTATGCTAAGATCCTTGGCCAAGGCAGTGTATTCACCTGATAATTGCGGACATTTCGGTTTATCGCTGAAGCAGTATGCTCACTTTACTTCTCCGATCAGAAGATATCCTGATCTTATGCTTCATCGCGAAATAAAATATTTACTTGAGCAGGATCGGCTTACTGAACTTAGTAATATAGGGGAATTGCATTATGAATATAATGAATTATCCAGTAAAGGAGAGCATTGTTCCGAAACGGAGCGCAGAGCAGATGAGGCTACATATGAGGTAGCTGCATGGTTAAAGTGCCAGTTTATGGAAGATAAAATAGGCCAGAGTTTTGAGGTAATTATAGTTAATGTTGTTAATTTCGGTTTATTTGTAATGATCGAAAAATGGCAGATTGACGGTTTGGTTTATGTTGGCAATCTCGGTGCCGAGTTTTTTGAATATGATGCACAGCATCAGACACTGATTGGAACTAGTTCCAATAGAGTGTACAAAATCGGTGATCATATTGATGTGATTGTTCATGATATAGATCTGGCCAATAAGAGAATCAATTTTATTATGGATCCAAAAAAGAACAAGCCTCAAAATAATAAATAAAGCGGTGCAGATCATATATAATATCCAGGTTTTGTTTTTTGAAGGATTTAAGATGGATAATAATTTAATTTTCGGACTTCACTCGGTTAAGGCGGCTGTAGAATTTCATCCCGAAAATGTGCTGTCGGCATGGGTTGAAAATACCAATGAATCTAAAACCAGTGAAATAGTGTCTCTGTTGGAGCAGGTAGGAATTAAAATTCAATATGTGCCTAAGAAAACGCTGGATCATATGGTTGAAGGTTCCAATCATCAAGGGATTGTAATTAAAATCAGGGAGTTACCTCAGCTTGGTGAAAATGAATTATACGGTTTAGTAGATCAGACACAGAATTGTTTTCTGCTGATATTGGACAACGTAACCGATCCGCAGAATCTAGGAGCATGTTTCAGAAATGCCGATGCTGCCGGAGTTACCGCCATTGTGGTGCCGAAGGATAAATCCGTAGGAATTACAGGTACAGTGAGAAAAGTTGCCAGCGGAGCCGTTGAGCATGTACCGTTCTATCAGGTTACAAATCTTGCAAGAACTCTGAAGACTCTGCAGGAAAAAGGAATCTGGGTGGTAGGAACTGCTGGAGAGGCGGATAAACTTGTTTATGATTCGGACCTAACAGGTAATGTTGCCTTGGTTATGGGATCTGAAGGAACCGGCATGAGAAGATTGACAAGAGAAAACTGTGATGAACTGGTAAAACTGCCCATGAACGGCAGCGTGTCAAGTCTTAATGTTTCCGTTGCGAGCGGAATATTCCTTTATGAAGTTGTGCGCCAAAGGTTGAGCAAATAATTGGTTGATTTTTGATATATTAATGATTAGAATAGCACACTGTCAGTCGTTGTGAGTTCCTTGCCTTAGTAGGTTGACTGGCCCTTAAGAGGCTTTTTTATTATCCATAAGGGGCAATATTTATGCGTCATTATGAAATTGTGTTCATGGTTCATCCAGACCAGACTGAACAAGTTAGTGGTATGATCGAACGCTACAAAGCGTTAATCGAAAAATCAAATGGTAAAATTCATCGTTTAGAAGACTGGGGTCTTTTACAGTTAGCTTATACTATTGATAAGTTACACAAGGCTCATTATGTTTTAATGAACGTTGAAGCAGATCAAAGTGTTATTGACGAATTAGAATCTAATTTCCGTTATAACGATGCAGTGATCCGTAATATGATTATGCATGTAAAGAGAGCTGTTACAGAACCTTCTCCTATGTTGAAGGCTAGACAGGAAAGAGAAGATCGTAAACGTAGAAATGACAGTGTTCAAGCTAACGTTGAAGATTTGAATGCTCAGGTAACAGATTCTGTTGAAGAAGATGTAGCAGAAGAAGCAGCTAACTAAGTTTGAGAGGATTAAATTATGGCTCATTTTTATCATCATCGTAAATCAAGTCAGTTTGCAACTGATGGTTTAGGCGAAATCGACTACAAAGATGTTAATACTTTAAAGAACTATATTACCGAATCAGGTAAGATTGTTCCAAGTCGTATTACCGGTACTAGCGCAAAGTATCAAAGACAATTAGCACGTGCTATTAAGCGTGCCCGCTACTTGGCTTTACTGCCATACACTGATTTACATAGCAGGTAATCAGTTGTAGGTCAGAGGGTCTAACTCGTATTTTATATTTTTTAGAGGAAAGGTAATGGAAGTTATTCTATTAGACAAATTAGCTCATTTAGGCAGCTTGGGTGACAGAGTTAAAGTTAAGAATGGTTACGCTCGTAACTATTTAATTCCTAACAAAAAGGCTGTTATGGCCACAGAAGCCAACATTAAGCACTTTGAAGAACAAAAAGAAATGTATGCTAAGAAGATTGCTGAAGAATTGGCTGCTGCTAATGCTAGAGCTGAGAAGATTGCAAGCCTGGGTTCAGTTACAATTTCAGCTGTTGCTGGTGATGAAGGTAAATTATTCGGTTCTATTGGAACTAAAGATATTGCTGATGCATTAACCAATGCAGGCGTTGAAGTTGCTAAGCGTGAAGTTCACTTAAATAACGGAGTTTTAAGAGCCGTTGGTGAATATGATATTGTTATCCAGTTACATGCAGACGTTAAGGCTGATGTAAAGGTTAATATCGTTCCAGCTAAGTAATACAGTCGAGTGCAGATTTAGGGGTATTCTCTTGCAGGGGATTCCCGGCTCAAAATTTACGACATAATTGGCTAAAACCGATTATGTCGTTTTCTTTTTTTTGTTCAAAATATTCTCATTAAAAGATCATTGTTTGCTAGTCTATTTGGGCTAAAAAGATGATTGTGGATGTTATATGATATGAACATAATTGAAATTATGTCGCTGTTTTAACTTAGAATGGCTAGGGGATTTTGGGGATAAAAATTCAGAAAAATAGATGAAGTTCCAACTCCAAAATAAAATGATCTCTAATCACGGTATCAGAAAAATTAAACAATAATAATTGATCGCTTAATAAAAGAACAATCAATTATGTACTAAAGTATAAAAAGTAATCAATTAAACAAAGAATGATAAAAAAAATTCAAGGAAAACAGATAAAAAGACAGTGACGAAAGAGGAATAAGAATAAAAAAACAAAGTAAAAAGGAGCAAAGCCGAGGATAAAATTCAAACAAATTTGAAGTAAATCACGAAATTTAGATCAA
>Ga0310695_10005779_pt1 | contig 21202 bp, 12 predicted proteins | sample RumenRJG_04DNA_FD_203882 | JGI IMG/M metagenome (GOLD analysis project Ga0310695, IMG submission 203882) | Bovine rumen microbial communities from Lethbridge, Alberta, Canada - RJG_04 (v2) (version 2) | ecosystem: Host-associated > Mammals > Digestive system > Stomach > Rumen | place: Canada...
TTTATTATTCCACACTTATAATCAAAGACAATGCAAAGGTGAGGGCCAAGGGAAATGCCGGGGTAAGTCTTGGCCACTTGAAAGAGATAATCCTAGCCGATGGTTTCTCTGTTACGGCTCCTGAAGGTGCTTCTGTTGGTGAGAATTCTGTAGTTGATGCCAATGGGAATGACGTGAAAGGCGATACGGTAGTGATAGAAAGAACAACCAGAATCCGCGGCGATGTAAACCTGGATGGCACTGTCGACATTGCCGATGTGACGGCTGTGCTGACTGCTATGGCAAACGGCGTGAACGACCCGCAATACAGGGTCAATGACGATGATGCAGTCGATATTGCCGACGTGACAGCCATCCTGACCATCATGGCAGAGCAGTAGAGAGATTTGGAAAAAAGAAATGTAGAAAAAAAGAGGACAAAACATTAAGAAACACAGCCCTTCGAGAGCCGTCTCGGAGGGTTGCGTTTTTTGACTCCGCAGGCGGCGTTTCAATCCCCGCGTGCGGCGATGGCCATCTCCGCGTGCGGGGATTGCCATTTCCGCGTGCGGCGTTTTTTTTGCCTTTTTTTGCGTCGTCAGATGACTTGCGTCAAGAAATGTTCCGAGGCTTTTAACAATTTTAGACATTCGTGCAATAAAATGTTATTAGAATCCGTTATATTATCAACGAGAATATAACGGATGATAACAGCGTCGATAGTAACATATAACAACAACCTTTTGGACCTGGAGGGCATCTTGCGCAGCTTGCTGATTTCGCCTGTCCAGAAGGTCTGGATAATAGACCATAGCGATACGTTCCTGGGGCTTGGAGACGAGCTGAAGGAGTACAAGAAACGCGACGATGAGTACGTGAAGCACGAGAGTCGTGGCTTCCAGTTGGAATACATGAAGGAGGCGAACACGGGTTATGGGCGTGGCCACAACATTGCCTTGCGCAAGGCGATGGACGAGGGCAGCCTGTACCATCTCGTGGTCAACCCGGATGTGTGGTTCGGCGCTGACGTGATTCCCGCTTTGTGGCGACTGATGGAGGACGACGAGAGCATAGCGCAGGTGATGCCCAAAGTGCTTTTCCTGAATGGCTCGGTGCAGTGTCTGGCAAAGTTGCTTCCGACGCCTTTGGACCTTTTCTGCCGTTTCTTCATGCCAGCCAAGCTTATTGCCAAGCGCAACGACCGCTTCGAGCTTCGTCACTCTGACTATAACAGGGTGATGAATGTGCCGTTTCTGTCCGGCTGCTTCATGTTCCTGAGGGTTAGCGCTTTGCGGAGTGAAGGTATCTTCGACGAGCGTTTCTTTATGTATATGGAGGATGTGGACATCACCCGTCGCCTTCATGTGAAATACAAGACGCTGTTTTTCCCTTCAGTCAGCATCTATCACAGGTTCAGCCGCTTGTCTTATCATAATTGGCATATGTCGGTTGCGCACATGGTCAGCGTGGTGAAGTATTTCAACAAGTGGGGCTGGATATACGACAGCGGCAGACGACGCTTCAACAAACGTCTGCTGAAAGAATTGAAGGAGGGTAGTGACGAATGAAGACGGGCCGCATCATAATAGCATCCTTGTGTCTGCTGCTAATTCCTTTTAGCGCCAAACCTCAGATCAAGCGTCTGGGAGAGGATGTGCGATACGGAGCCAGCCTTCGAGGCACGTTCGGGAGCGGTGACAACGCGCCATTCTGGTTTTCCAACAACAGGTATGGTTTGGGCGCCATCGGCGACAATACGGTTATGGCTCGGGCTTACATCAAGCGCGATGTTGAAACCGATTCACTGAGAAATTGGCGCATCGGCTATGGTGCTGACCTTGTGGCCGGCTATGGCAATCAGAGCAAGTTCTCAGTCCAGCAGGCGTTTGCCGACCTGCAATGGAAGATGCTCCGTCTATCGCTTGGACAGAAGGAGAGGCCCTCGGAACTGAAGAACGCAGAGCTCTCGACAGGCGGCATGACGCTTGGCATGAACGCACGTCCCATTCCGCAGATACGGTTGGAACTGCCTGAATTTTGGACAGTTCCCGGTACTAAAGGGTGGTTCGCCATCAAGGCACATATCGCATACGGCTGGTACACAGACAACAAGTGGCAGCGGAGCTTTGCCGGCACGCGCAACCTTTACACGCAGAACAGCCTCTTCCATTCGAAAGCTCTGCTGATGAAGATAGGCAACGAAGAGAAGTTCCCTCTGACCTTGAAGTGGGGACTGGAAATGGCTTGCCAGTTCGGGGGCAAAGGTTACAATGAGGTGGGGTACCAGAAGGAACGGATAGAGCAGGGCGTCAAGTTGGGCGGAAACATCCTGAATGCTTTCGTGCCAAGCGGTGGCGACATCAACGACGACATCTTCTCCAACGCCACCGGCAATCACGTCGGCTCATGGCACGTCCGTCTGGACTGGGCAGGCAAAGGCTGGAGCGTGGGCGGATACATGGACCACCTTTTCGAAGACCACAGCCAGCTGGGTATGCAGTACGGCTTCTGGAAGGACATGCTGCTGGGCCTCGAGGTAAATCTCCCGAAGAACCGCTACGTGTCGGACGTCGTCTATGAACACATCGGCACAATGAACCAGAGCGGTCCGATTTTCCATGATGCAACACAGGAGAACCCTCAGCAGATAAGTGCCAACGATGCTTACTACAACCACCACGTCTATGGCTCTTGGCAGCACGCCGGCTTTGTCATGGGCAATCCCTTTATCCTGTCTCCGATGTACAACGCTTTTCTGGGCATGAGAGGCAACTTGTACAATTGCTATAACCGCGTCAATGCTCATCACGTCGGGCTCAAGGGAAATCCTGCGGCGTGGCTGTCGTGGAGAGCAATGTACAGCTACGAGAAGAATCTTGGCTCTTACGACCGTCCAGTGATGGACCCGCTGAAAGGACATTTCCTGCTGCTCGAAGCCATATACAAACCGACCTGGCTGGACGGGCTGAGCATTGCGGTAGCATACGGACACAACAACGGCAAGCTGTTGGGAAAAGCCAATGGAGCAATGCTGACAGTCGCATGGGACGGCTGGATACGTAAAACAGAATGATGAGGTTATGGTAAGAAGGAGCTTCATAATGACGCTTGTGGCGATGCTGATTGCCATGACAAGCTGCAACAAGTGGGACTGCAACGGCGACCTGGACGGCATGTGGCAATTGACAGAGTGGCGCGACAAAGACAATGCAGTCAAAGCAACCAAGCGCGACATGATATTCTACAGCTTCCAGTTGCAGATGGCAAGCTTCCGTAAGCAAAGTGGCGAAAGATTCTTCATCCGGACATCAATGGCTGCAAGCCCGGAACAGATTAAGATATACGACCCCATCGAGTATGTTGGCAACGGACACGATGCAGTCCGGCCGATGTCGGTTCTCGCACCAGTCGGCGTGCCCGAAGACGGCATCTTCCAGATTCAAGTTCTGACGGGCAGCACGATGGTGCTGAAGACGAGCGGGCAGGATGTCCTTACCTTCAGAAAGTATTAAGGATTGCTAAGCACAGAAATACTATGAACAATACAATATTACCCATCATCGCATCATTCCTTTCGGCTGCAATAGTAACGGCAGTTGGGTTGCCTCTTATTATCAAGGCATGCTGCTACTTTAACTATTTCGACTTTCCCAATGAGCGGAAGGTGCATCGCACACCCGTGCCGCGTCTTGGCGGACTGATATTCATGCCTGCAGCCGTCGTAGGTCTTTTCGTGGCTTCGTGGGTGCAAGTCATGATGGGAGGTGATGAGTATGTGTTCGGTGTTTCTACGATTGCCATGACGTCTGGCGGACTGATCATCTACATGATAGGTTTCATCGATGACCGCTATGGCATGAGGGCTTCTCATAAGTTCATCATACAGGCCGTGGCAGCACTCATCCTGCCTATGTGTAATCTGGTCATAACAGACCTGAATGGCATCTTCGGCCTTCATCAGATACCGTTTTGGATAGGTTATGCGCTGACGGTCGTCGCGATACTAGTCATAGTGAATGCCATCAATCTGATCGACGGCATCGACGGTTTGTCTTCCGGACTCTGTATCCTGATTCTGTCAGCCTATACCGTATTGTTCTCCGACAACCATGCCATAGCTTCGCTCGATGCGGCTATTGTCGGCTCGTTGCTCGTCTTCTGGTTCTTCAACGTCTTTGGCAAAGTCGGAGGGCTGAAGATATTCATGGGCGATTCGGGCAGCCTTTTTCTGGGTTATGTGTGTGCCTATATGAGCATCAAGAGCCTGATGCGCCCCATCGCGCCAGAGGATTGCGGCGAGAAGCAAATGCTCATTTCCATTACCTTGTTGCTGATTCCTGTGGTCGATGTCGTGCGTGTGGCATTGCAGCGTCGCTTTACGGGGCACGGCATCTTTGTGCCCGACAAAACCCACATCCATCATATCCTGATGAGCGTGGGGCTTTCTATGCATGGAGCTTTGGCATGCATACTTGTATTATTCCTGCTTATCTGCGGCATCAACTACGCTCTTTGGCAATGCAATTTCCCCATGGCGCTTGTCGTGGCGATGGACATTGCTATCTACATTCTCGTTTGGGGAGTGCTGATGCTTGCGAACAAGTCAAATAGCTAAGGCTTTCGGCAGGCGGGCAATCTATGTGCCGCCTTCGTCAATCTTTGCGCCGTTTTAGACAATCTCTGCGCCGTTTTAGACAATCTCTGCGCCGTCTTCGTCAGTCCAGAGCTTCGTACTTCGAGTGGCGACTCTTGAACTCGGGCACGATTTCTTTCATAATCTTGACGATGCCCATGTCGTCGTAGCTGTAGCTTGCCTTAAGGAGGCGTTCTTCATTGTTGCACGCCTCTTCATAATCGTACTTGCGCACCTTGGCGACCATGATCTTCGGGTGCTTTGTCGGCAGTGTTTGCTCTGCGTCGTTGAGGACTTCTTCGTAGAGTTTTTCTCCGTCGCGTAGTCCCGTGAACTTAATTTCGCAGTTCTTTGCTCCGCTCAGTGTTATCATGCGTTGGGCGAGGTCGGCGATGCGTACTGGCTTGCCCATATCGAAGACGAAGATTTCGCCGCCTTTTCCCATCGTGCCGGCCTCGAGGACTAGCTTACAGGCTTCTGGGATGAGCATGAAGTAGCGAATGATGTCGGGGTGTGTGACGGTGACGGGGCCACCTTTCGCGATTTGTTCCCTGAAGATGGGAATGACGCTGCCGTTGCTGCCGAGTACGTTGCCGAAGCGTGTCGTAACGAATTGCGTATATGCGGGCTTTCCGTTTGCCATCAATCGTTTTCCGTCGGCCACTGCTTGATTGAGCGACTGGCAGTATATCTCGCAAATGCGCTTGGAGCAGCCCATTACGTTTGTCGGGTTGACGGCTTTGTCGGTAGAAATCATCACGAACTTCTTCGTGCCGTATTTGACTGCGAGGTCTGCGATGATGCGTGTGCCGTAGATGTTGTTCTGGACGGCCATTGCGGGGTTGTCCTCCATCATTGGCACGTGCTTGTATGCAGCGGCATGAAAGACGTAATCGGGGCGGAAGCGCTGGAAGATGTCTTCCATGAACGTCTGATTTGTGATGCTTGCCACGATGGTGTGGCATGGGATGTTCGGGAAATTGGCGGACATCATGCGTCGGATGTCGTGCATGGGTGTCTCGGCCTGGTCGATGAGAATCATCTCCTTCGGTTCGAAGTGTGCTACCTGCCGGACCATTTCGCTGCCTATGCTGCCTGCTGCGCCGGTAATGAGGATTCGGTTCTCGTTGAGCTGACCTCCGATGGCGTTCATGTCTACTTCTATCTTGTCGCGCGGCAGGAGGTCCTCGATGTCAACTTCGTGCAGTTGGCTGTATCGGAGTTCGCTTTTGCCGTCCCATTCTTTTGCCGAGGCGGGCATCATCATGATTTTGATGCCTGCGGCGATGAGGTTGCTGATGAGCTGTTCCTGTTCGCGGAAGTGGGCGGTTTGCAAGGGGCTGACCATGAGGATGGATGCGCCCTGCTCCTTCATGATGTTGATGATGTTTTCTTTCTCGCTCCACACGCGAACTCCGAGCAGCCATTTGCCGTTCATGTTGTCGTCGGAGCTGATGAAGCCTCTTAAGATGAAGCGGCTTGGCGAGTCGTTGCGTATGCCTTTAGCAAGGCTGATGCCGCCGTCCTGTGTGCCGAAGATGAAGATGCGTTTGCTGAAGCCGTTGGTGCGGTAGAGGTCGTAGATGGTTTTGACGATGACGCGCACGGCGCACATGAGTGATGTGGCGAAGAGCAGCAGCAATATGAGCAGGGTGGGGTGTTTCAGGAAGATGTTGTGCTTGCCCGGGATGAGGAGGTCGCCAATGAATGCTATCGCTGTGCCGAGAAGCATTGCGAGGGCGAGGCGACCGAGGTCCACGAAACTGCTGTATCGGAAGATGCCGCTGTAGGTGTGGAAGATGCGGAACGCGAATGTGTAGGCGATGAGCAGGACGAGGATGTCTCGCGTGATGGGCCATATGTTGTTCACAAGCATCTCTCCGTTATTGAAGAGATAATAGCATAAGAAGCCCGAGAAGATAATCAAGATGTAGTCGAGGAGCAGGATGCACCAATATGGTAAGGCGCTGCGGCTGAAGTACCAGTGCAGGAGTCGTGGAAGTATGTTCATGTTGTTGTCATATATGTATATGATATATGTAGGGAGGTAGAATGTCTTGTTGCTCTGTCTCCGTAGCAAAGTTAAGATTAATTATTAGTTATGCAAGCGAAAAGCCAAGAAAAAAAGGTATTAGTTAGGCATTTTGCTATGTGGCGATTGCAAAAAGGGTGATTAGGGAGTTAAAACATGGCTTTCCAGGAGGAGGAGATGACCCAGCGGTTTGCGAGGAAGCGGGTGCCGAAGGTGTGGAGGTAATCTACGGAGAAGCCGACGGTCTGATTGTGGCTTTGCAACATGTCGATGACAATGCCAGCACCGCCTTCTGGGCGCAGTTTCGGTTCGATGTAGAGGAGGTCTTTGCCCAGTGTTCGGCCTGATGCGACGCGATGGAATGTGATGCCTTCGTTGTAGCGGATGCCCCAGATGGTGCGTGCGCCGACGCGCATGGCGCCTTTTGCTCCTGCGACGGGGACGGGCGGCATGGTCCATCCTGCCGCGATGTTTCCGTGATAGATATGTATCTGTTCGCCCCAGGCGGTGACGGCGTTGTTGGGTATCTCCAGTTTTGCCTGTGCCATTGTGTAGCGCCCTATGGCAGAGAGGTAGAGGTTGTTGTTGATGAACCATTCTGCTTCGAAGCCTGCCGTGATGGATGCGCTACTGCGGAGCTTGACGCCTGTCATGTCGAAGCCTTCTGCCGCCGTCGCGAAGTCCTCTACGTCGAGTGAGCGTCCGTTCGTTTCCGAGCCGGAGACCAGGCGGAAGCCGGATGGGCAGTTGTTCCATGCTGCCAGCTGTGCTTGCTCCGATGCGCTGTAGGGCATTGTCCGTACGCCTTTCGGGCCAAAGATTCTGTCGGTCAGGTAGTAGGCAACGTTGGTGCTGACTACGCCGATGCCTGCACCCAGGAAGATGTCGTTCATCCAGTGGGCGTTGTGCCCTATGCGGAGCATCTGTGTGCCTGTGGCGACGCTGTAGCCTCCGATGGTGATCCAGGGACTGAGGTGACCGTATTCTCGGCTGAGGACGGTGGCTCCCATGTATGCGAGCGAGGCGTGGACGGACGGTAGGGCGTTGCTGCCCCTTTCGTCGGGTCGCACTTCCCTGACGTTCCACCGCAGCAGTTGCGACAGGCCGACGGTCAGGCCGAGTGCTGTGCCATTGGCAACTATCATGCGGCGGGTGTTGCTGCGCGATTTCACGCCGCACACTTTCATGATCCACGTTGCGGCCAGCGGTGTGAGGGCAACGCCGTAGTCTTCCCAGCGGTGGTTGTTGTAGCGGTAGGGACCTGGCAGTTTGTTGAAGCTGCGATGGGTGAATGTTTGGATAAGTCCGCGCACGGGCATGAAGAGGCCGTCGCGGTTGAAGCGCATCTCTTCGTGCACGAGGCTGTCCTCCGTGATAATCTGCTGTATGATGTGCACCAGCGAGTCCTGGCTCCTGCCATTTGTGGCGAAGCAAAACAACAGCAGTGGAAGGAGGAATTTCTTCATGCGGAAGGGGAGGGTAAAAAACGCCGCGTGCGGGGATTGCAATCGCCGCACGCGGAAATGGTCAACGCCGCACGCGGGGATTGAAACGCCGCCTGCGGCGTTTTTTTATGTGCTACAAGGAAAGGATTAGCAAAGGTACTGCTTCGAGATGCTTTCGTTGTTCTCGACGCATTGTATCGTTTGCGCCAGAAGCGGGGCTATCGACAGCTGTTTCACCTTACTGCACTTGCCTGCATATGGGATGCTGTCGGTGAAGATCATCTCCTCTATTGCAGAGGCTTCGACGCGCTCGTTGGCGGGACCGCTCATGATGCCGTGGCTGGCGATGGCACGTACGCTGCGGGCTCCGTTCTGCTTCATCAGGTTGGCAGCCTTCGTGATGGTGCCAGCCGTGTCGACCATATCGTCGATGAGGACGACGTCGGCGTTGAAGACATCGCCGATGATGTCCATGCTTGCCACCTCGTTGGCCTTTTTCCTGGTCTTGTTGCAGAGAACGAGCGGGCAGTTCAGGTATTTGCTGTAGGTGCTGGCGCGCTTCGAACCGCCGACGTCGGGCGTTGCTATCACCAAGTTCTCCAGGTTAAGGCTCTGGATGTAAGGCAACAGGACGCTCGATGCGAAGAGGTGATCCACAGGCACGTTGAAGAAGCCTTGCTCTTGGTCAGCGTGGAGGTCCATCGTGATGAGACGTGTGATGCCGGCAACACCCAGCATGTCTGCCACAAGCTTTGCGGCGATGCTGACGCGTGGCTTGCTCTTGCGGTCCTGACGTGCCCAGCCGAAATAGGGGACGACAGCGTTGATGGTGCGTGCTGAAGCGCGTTTGGCGGCGTCGATCATCAGGAGGAGCTCCATCAGATTGTCGGCATTGGGGAACGTGCTTTGCACCAGAAAGACATCCACGCCTCGGATGGATTCCTCGAAGCAAACCTCGAACTCGCCGTCGCTGAAGTGCGTGATGGAGAGATTGCCCAGCTCACAGCCCAGATGCTGGCAAATTTTCTCTGCAAGATAATGTGACTTGGTGCCTGAGAACACCTTGAATGGCCTTGTTCCTTCCATTGTGTTTTGTCTGTTATTTCTGAGTTTTCCGAGTATTCTTGAACTTTATGCGGAAGCCGCTTTCCTCAACTTGCGGAAGTGCGCGATGAGCTCCTTGTAGTCCTGTTGCGAGTGCACGTCAAAGTGATTCCACAGGTCGCCCCTGATGGCAACACCGCCGAAGCCTAGCTCGCGTACTTGTTCGATGTTTTCGAGGCAGACGCCGCCCTCGGCAATCACGTTACGGTCGATGATGCCTTCGCGAGCCGCGTTGCGCAACTCATCGGACGTAAAAGAGGCTTTGTTCTCGCTCTCAGAGATGCTGTCGAAGATATTGCGGAGCAGAACGTATTCGCACTTCGGCTTATGCTCCGCCACGCTCTGCAGGTCGTAGCAAGTGCGAGTGATAGGACCATTGTACGAAGCGGGCGGTTCCGGATGACGTTTGCTGAGATGAATACCCATCAAGCCGAACTCGTCGCGCAGATAGAAGTGATCGTGCACGACAACCCTGCTGCGATACTGTTCCGGCATAAGGCTCAGCAATCGCTCGCAGAAGACGGGCTCTGAATTGGGTTTGCGAAAGTGAAGGATGTCCAGCCCTTCCTCGAAAAGCGTGGTCAGGATCTTGTCCTCTTCGACGAAGAACTCGGGGCAGGTGAGCAGAATAAGTTTCATTCCTTTCTCGTTGTCTTTCTTTTTCTGAGTGCAAAGGTACAAAATTTAGTTTATAGTTCATAACTCATCGTTCATAAAAATAAGAATGTTGGCAAAAAAAGAAAAAAACTATGAACTCCGAACCATGAACTATGATTTTTTTTTCTTATCTTTGCAGCACAATAACATTATAAATACAATAAGGTATGAAGGAAAAAACGCTTTTAGCGACTTTTATTTTGGCATTTGTTGCTTTTCAGGTTAATGCACAGAAGAAGTACACCAACCCCGTCTATGGCTCCGACTTCCCCGACCCGACGGTTCAGCGCGCGCTCGACGGCACGTTCTACGCCTACGCCACTGGCTGTAAGTGCAAGAAGAGTACTGACCTTGTGAACTGGACAAACGTTTCGGGCGTCATCTCGCGACCAACTTGGAACGACAGCATCCATGCCGACGGCACAAGGGATAACTACAGCCTTTGGGCGGCAGACGTCAATTACGTTGATGGGAAGTACATTTGCTACTACGCTTCTGCGCTTTGGGGCAACGGCTCGCGAACAGGCATCGGCGTCGCTGTCGGCGATACGCCCACCAAGTTTACCGACCATGGCAAGCTCTTCCGAAGCACCGAGATAGGCGTGAAGAACAGTATCGACCCCTGCTACGTCGAAGAGTTCGATAAGAAATACCTCGTTTGGGGCAGCTTCAACGATATTTGCATTGTCGAGCTTACCGATGATGCCCTTGCTGTGAAGAACTTCTCGCCAATCAATAATCCCCAGCCCAACGGCTCTTGGATACGCCACGCTGGCGTGACTAAACTGGCTGGCGGCGCGTTCGAGGGTGCGATGATTTACAAAAGAGGCAGGTACTACTACCTTTTTGCCAGCGTCGGCTCGTGCTGTGAAGGCGAGAACTCAACCTATCGTACTGTCGTCGGTCGCTCCACAAACCTCATGGGACCCTACAAGAACAAGGATGGCGGCGACATGAAGGATAACAACTACACGACAATCATCAAGGGCAACAACCGGTGGAAAGGTCCCGGACACAACAGCGAGATTATTACAGACGACGAGGGACAGGACTGGCTGCTCTATCACAGTTATGACATGAACAATGGCTGCAACGGGCGTTTGATGCTTCTCGACAAGATTACCTGGAGGAGCGATTGGCCTGTCATTAATCCCGGAGGCTCAAGCGTGCAGAGCTATCCCAGCAGTGGGGAGATGGACGCTCCCGTCTTCTATACAGGCAACGGTGCGAACATCACCTATAAACTCGTCAATGCCGACCTGAGCAAGTCTGGCTGGAAAGGTTGGGACGTGACGGCCAGCGACGATTGCGACCATTCGACGGGCAAGGGTACAGCCTTTGCGCCTTTAGGCGTCGTCCAGAACGGTGGCACCTTCGACATCTCGCAAACCGTGACGGCAAGCATTTCCGAAGGTCTCTACGAGATGAAGGTGAACGGCTTTGACACAGAGCATAGCGTGGAATATTACGTCGGGAAAGTGGCAACGCCCGTACTTTGCCCAACAGACAACGGCACGACAGCTCCCACCAGCCTCACCACCGTCTCCAACAACTTCCTTACCGGCAAGTTCAGCCAAAGCGTCTATGGCCTTGTTCTGGGCAGCAGCCTGACTTTTGGCATGCGTTCGAAGCAGCCGCTCTCCGAAGCGGAACGTTTTGTCGTCGGTAGGGTCAACGTCATTTATCGCGACAAAGGTGCGAATACCGACTCGACGGCACTGGTTTCCGTGCTGAATAGCTATTACGCTATGGCAGAGGACGTTGCAGCTTCTGGCCAGACGTACTACAACAACTACAACGGCACGATTGCCCATTACAAAGAGGTGGCCGAAGGTACAGAAGACCGGAACACGCGTTACCAGCAGTTGCTGAAGATACACAAGACGCTCGACAGCATCCAGACCAGCATCGACGTTTATGCTTCCCTTGCCGTGGCCGTGCAAACCCTTCAGGACAACCTTGCCACTGCTCAGGAAGGCGGCTATGCCACCGAGGAGGCACAAGATGCTTTGGCCGAGGGGCAGCAAGTCCTTGCCGACGGCAGCCTCAAGGATAAAGACGTGAAGGCCCTCATCACCCGCCTAAACAGCTTGGGCCACGACATGATGTACTCCTATCAGGAAGGCGACGGAACACAAGCTAGTCCCTACGTTATCACCCGTCCCGAGCAACTCGACTACATGCACGACGTTATGATAAGCGGGCAGATGGTCTATTTCGTGCTTGGTGCCGACGTTGACATGGAGGGATATGCCTGGAAGCAGCTCAACTCGACTGACAACGGCTATCGCAACTGGATAAACTTCGATGGTCAGGGACACATCATCCGCAATCTTACGCCCATTGGCAACAAATACTATCCCAGCTTCTTCGGAACCATGTGCGGCGAGATACGCAACACCGGGTTTGTGGATGCAAAAGTCGAAGGCACAGCATCCGGAGCAGCCGTCATAGCCGGTGCGGTTGGTCACAGCACCTTCAAGGATGCAGAAGACAACCTCTATCCCGTCATCATTGAGAATTGTTACGTCACCGGTTCCGTCATGAGCAAAGGCTACGTTGGGGCGCTTGCCGGTACTGTGGGCAACACGCCCGTCATCATCAGGAACTGTTACAGCGCCGCATCCGTGACGGGCAACGGCTCTAGTGCCAACTATTCGGGTGGACTCGTCGGACGCGTCCGTACCAATCTCACCATGGAGAACTGCTATGCTGCAGCACCTGTATCGTCGCCTGTGGCAGCCGGTGTAGTGGCAGGCGGACAAAACAACAGCACGCCCAGCAGCACCTACACGAACGTCATTGCATGGAATCCCAGTGTCGAAGGCACAACCGTATATCCTTGGGGCAATGTCATCGAACTTGACGTGCTCTCGGGAATCTATACCTTTGCCGACATGTTGCTGAATGGCGAGCCCATCGAAGCATCCGATGGCAACGGCACGACCGCTGAAAGCCTCAAGAACCACATGGAACTCTGCGACATAGCAGCCGCATGGGGCAGTCCCTGGTATCAGGATGCAACGGCAGGCAATGGCTATCCCATCCTGCAGTGGCAGTACGACCGCGGCGACTATCGCGACATCTGCGGCTTCGACCCCGCAAGCGACCCGACAGGAATCGTCTCAATTCAAAATTCAAAATTCAAAGTTCAAAATGAAATTTACAATCTCTCCGGTCAGCGACTCCAGAAAATGCAGCGCGGCATAAACATCGTCGGCGGTAAAAAGATTATTGCCAGATAAGAGAGAACAACACTTGAAGAAGACTCAACTTTCAAATGCCCTGTAGGGGGATTTCAAACGCCGCGTGCGGGGATGGCCAACGCCGCACGCGGAGATTGCAATCCCCGCACGCGGCGTTTTTAACCCCCATATTAAGCATTTCAGGATTATGTATCGCAAATTGTCTTATCTTTTGTTTTTCTGCTGCACTTCCCTTTTTGCGCAGCAGCAAAACGTCAGCGGCGTCGTCAAAGGTCCCGACGGTGGCATTGCCAAGGTATCTGTTCGTGAGATAGACTCCGAACATCGTATATTCAACCATACAACAACCGACAGGAACGGACTCTTTTCCTTTCGGGTCCGCGACCTGCTGCACTCGTTGCAGTTCTATGCACCCGGCTATCGAACACTCTCCCATAAGATGCTGGGCGCGAAGTCTTTCAAAGTGACGATGGAGAAACGTCGCACGTCACCTTATGTTGCTACGGCAAAGGTCATTCTCAAAAGCGAACATCTCTTCTGCGGACACTATCTCGGTGAAGTCGTGCGGCAACAGGCTTGGGTGGAGAAGATGAACGACACGCTTTTTGCCATCATCCTTCCCATAGAGATGGAACGTGCTGTGGATGAATATCCTGCCGGAAGACAAGCCATTGTGCTCGATGAGCTCGGCCGTCAAGTGATACAACTCGAGAATGTGGTCGATGCATATCCCATTGCAGGTGACCCCGATGACGTCAGCCAAACGTGTCTTGCGCAGTCATACACGGGCACAAGTCGCATTCCTGGCGGCAACGAGGATGATGTCAGGCTGTATGCTTATCCGCATTTCCAAGTGTCGCGTTCACAATTGGAACGCTTCGTGAGCGAACCCGAACTGCTTGGACGCCTTGCCGTCGATACCTATCGAGCCAACAACTACTGGAACTTCTTCCCGACCGACAAGACGTTTGAACTCATCCGCAAAGCGCTGGGGCAATAAGACATTATGACAACAAGAAAACAAGAAGTACAATGAAAAAGTTCTCTGCATATCTGATTCTCTGTGCATCCGCACTCCTAACCGTCCAGGCACAGGACGAAAAGACATTTTTTCTCATCTCCGACTCCCACCTCGACACGCAGTGGAACTGGGACGTCAAGACGACCATCTCGCAATACGTCAAGAACACTTTGGTGGACAACATGGCGCTCATGGACAAATACCCCGCGTTCCGCCTCAACTACGAAGGCGCCATCAAGTACATGTGGATGAAGGAATACTATCCGCAGGAGTTCGAAAAGCTGAAAAGCTATGTGCAGAGCGGGCAGTGGCACGTGAGCGGCATGTCGATAGACGCCAGCGACGTGATGATGTCGTCTGCCGAAAGCATCCTCCACAGTATGCTCTATGCCAATCGGTTCTACAAGAAGGAATTCGGTGTGCGCGGCGGCTACGATGTGATGCTGCCGGACTGTTTCGGCTTCTCCTACGCCCTGCCTTCCCTCATGCGGCACGCCGGGCAGCGGGGCTTCCATACGGCCAAGCTCGGATGGGGTGCGGCGGCTTACGACAATCTGCCGCATTTCGGCGTATGGCAAGGCGTGGACGGCAGCAAGGTCTATGCCATCTATAAGCCCGGAGCGTACGATACACATGAAGATTGGAATAAGGACTTGACGAACGACACGGAAATATTGGGCAAGATAAACACCAATATCAGCGAGAGCGGCGTGCCTGTAGCAGTGAAATACGTCGGCCCGCGTGGTGACAGAGGTGGCGCTCTGCAAGACAATCCCAGCAAAGAAGGCGAGAACACGCCCTACTGGCTATGTTACAATGCAGAGAAAGACGACGGTGCCGTCAAGGTGCGGCTCGTATCGCCCGACGAGTTCTTCCAATATATGGAAGAGCACGACAACGGACAGTACAAGGTTTGGGACAGTGAACTGCCAATGCGAACGCATGGCGTGGGAGCCTACACCAGTTGGGGCGCCTTGAAACTTTGGAACAGGAAGAACGAGTTGCTTGCCGATGCCGCCGAGAAAACCTCCTCGGTTGCCATGTGGCTCGGCGTACGGGACTATCCTTCGCAACAGCTCCAGGATGCCTGGATTCGTACACTTTGGCAACAACATCATGATGGATTGCCCGGCACAAGTATCCTGTCGGCAAACGACTACTCATACAACGAGTTTTATCTTGCCAATCGCACCTTTGCGCAAGAGCTCTCAACGAGTGCCGGTGCTGCAATCCAGATGATGGACACCCAGACAGAAGGCACACCGATTGCCGTTTACAACCCGCTCTCGCACGAACGAACGGACATCGTGGAAGGCTCTGTCTTTGCCGAAACTTATCAGAACAGCGTTCGCGTCCTTGATCCCGACGGCAACGAAGTGCTTTCGCAAGTCCTTAGGTATGACCTCGCCAAGCGTCGCCTCTACTTTATCTTTGCCGCAACAGTGCCTTCGCTCGGCTATGCCGTTTATGAGGCAAGGGCGGGAGAGAAGTCGACACTCAGCTCGGACCTCTCTTTTGAAGATAGCGGCACATCGCAGAAGATGTCGAACGGACGTTATCGCGTTACCGTCAACAGCAATGGCGACATCTCGAATCTCTATGACCTAAAGAACACTCGAACACTTATCAATTCAGCCATCCGTCAACAGCTCATCTACGACCACGAGGACACTTGGCCAGCTTGGGAAGTCAGCTACACAGACATCTGCCGCTCGCCTTCGTCATACGTTTCGGGAAACGCAGAAATAGAACTCGTGGAGAACGGTCCGCTTCGCAAGTCCTTGAAGGTAACGCGACAGAAGGACGGCTCAACATTCGTGCAATACATCCGCATGAATGCCGTCAACGACCGAGTGGAATGTGTCAACGAAGTGGACTGGCAGACCTATGAGCGTATGCTGAAAGTTAACTTCAGCTTCCCTGCTTTGCTCGGTAACGCCAAAACGACTTACGACATATCTCTCGGCACCATTCAGCGTGGCGTGCGTTCGGAGAATGAATACGAGGTGTGCGGACACCAGTGGGCAGACCAGAGTTCAACGAAGGGCATTTGTGGCGTCTCCATTCTGAGCGATTGCAAGTACGGGTGGGACAAGCCAAACGATAAGTCGCTTCGGCTCACCTTGTTGCGTACGCCTTCCTGCAAGAACTACAGCCATCAGGCAAATATGGACCTCGGGCCGAACAAGTTCACTTATGCTTTGTTCCCTCACGACGGAGGTTGGAGCGAAGAGACACAAATGCAGGCAGGCCAGCTCAACCAGCCGCTTGTTGCTTTTGTTGCTCCTAAACATGCAGGAAGTCTCGGCCGTCGTGTCGCTTTCGCTGCGCTCAATACCGACAAGGTTGCCATTAAAGTCCTGAAGAAAGCTGAGGATACGGACGAGCTCATTGTTCGCGTCTATGAATGGACAGGTGCAGACCAGCAGGACGTCTGCCTCTCCTTCCCTGTGCCTATCGTCTCGGCACGCGAGGTCAATGGCATCGAGGAAGCAATTGACGACGGACAATTCGCGCTCAACGACGGCATCCTTGTCTTCAACATCGGACACTATCAGCCAAAAACCTTCGCAATAAGGCTCGAACCTTTGCAGGCCGGCCTGCCCGATAATAGTGAAGTTGTGAAATCGTCCAGCCAGCAGATACCTTACAATCTCGACGTGATGAGCTACGACAATGCTCGAGGTTCTGCGAGCTACACATATACTTATGCCTATCCTGCAGAGCTCATTCCCGACACGCTTGTGGCTGATGGCATACGTTTCGCAATGGGACCTCGCGAGGGCACGGAAAAGAATGTGCTGAAGCTCTCCACACCTCAAACCATTTCCCTCAGCCGTCAGTCCGACGACAACAAACTCTATCTGCTTCTTGCCACGCCTTCCGAGGCAGGAGCAAAAGTGACGGTAACCGTTGCTGGCAAACAGACCGTCCTCGATGTTCCGTGCTTCACAGGCCGCGCTGCTGAACCGCCTTCCTGCACGACGCTTGCCGAGAACTATCGCAAGCAGAACATCGTCTTTGCTTCATCTCATGCCCATCATGTCAAGGACAAGGCCAACCAGACAATGCAAATGCTCTATATATATAAATATGGTATAGAACTTCCAGGGGACGTCAGCGAATTTACCATCAAAGCATCCGACCTCAAGACCTTCCTCTTCGCAGCCACAACTGCAACCTGTCAATATGACGACATCGAGGCTTTTGCACCTCTCACCACAGAAATAGAGACAATAGCAGGCGGACAACAGATGACGGACGACCGTCTCGTGCCAAAGAGTGTAACGGCTTCACATTATATCAACAACAACGAGGCTCCCCGCTATGCCAACGACCAAGACCCCACAACCAAGTGGTGTGTGGGCAGTTCGCAAAGCCAGACGCCTTGGCTGCAATACATTCTGAAGGACACTGCCGTCGTGGAACGCTGGATGGTGCTCGGCGCAGCCCGTGAGAGCGGTAACTATGTTGCCAGAGCCTTCAAGTTGCAATACATGGCAGAGGACGGCACCTGGGTAGATGCCGACCTGGTCGAAGACAATCAGGTGAACAAAGTCATCCGTACTCTGAAACAGCCCGTCACCACAACCCGTGTCCGCCTACAGATGATACAAGGCGAACAAGATGCCTACACCACTCGCATCTACGAGTTTGCCGTCTATGGCTACCTCAAGAAAGACGACCCCGTCGGCATAGTATCTCCCCTTGGGGAAACTGAAGAGGGGGCCGCCATCTACGACCTCATCGGCCGTCGCCAAAATGGTACTTTGCCAAGAGGCATCTACGTCAAGAAGGGAAAGAAATTCATTATCTCGCGCTGAAACAGCATGTAGCTAAGATGCCAGCATCACGTTATTAAATGTCTCACGACACACGCTAAAAAAAATTTTTAACGTGTCGAGTTGACTAACTTAACGTGTCGAGTTGACTAACTTAGCGTGTCGAGTTTGCGATTTACTTGTGGTGTATTTCGTTGAATGCAGAGTGTTTTGTATTTTACTCGTCACTCATCATATCTCGTCCTAATCGTTTGACAATCAGAAGGTAACACCCTGATGAGTGCCTGACGACTCATCAGGTCACTCGTCAGGTTGTATGTTGCTGATACTCTTTGCATTAACCTCAAAACCTGATGAGTGACGAGTGTTTTTGATTTCATTTGCAATTCAACTTTTCCCTGCAATTCCTTTGTTGGTACAAAAGAAAATGCTAACTTTGCAACCGAGAACAAGACAAACAATTAACTCTAAAACATATGAAAAAACTATTACTTTTCAACTTGCTTCTGGCAATGACATTCGTGACAACAAGCCTAAAGGCAGCAGATGGAGATGTATTCACGGCTCCAGTAACTGTTATTTATGCTGGTGAAACGCAACAAGTAACGATGCGTTTTATGGTGACTAATGAAAGCAATAAAAGTTGCCTTGTGTATGGAACTTATGATGAAGTTTCCCACACTTCTAATCCTGCTATTTATTATGCACAGAGAGGTGACGTGATTATCCCTGAAAAGGTAAACGGATATACAGTTATAGCTATTGGAAGTGATGCTTTCCATGGGTGTTATCTCGAGGGTATTCAACTACCTGAAACAATCAAGGTTATATATGCCGAAGCCTTCGAAGAGAGTGATCTTTTAGAGATAGATTTGCCAAGTAGTGTTGCTTATGTAGGAGCCTTTTGTTTTGCGAACTGTTCACGGTTAATCTCTGCCAAGATATCCGGTACCATAGAAAATGGCTGTTTTTATAATTGCTCCAGGTTGAAACAGATAGAATTCAACTCTCCTGTCACGTATGTTGGCGAAGTCGCGTTTACCTCTTGCACTTCTTTGCGTTCTATCACTTTTCCTTCAGGCCTGAAAACAATTGATATGGGCGCCTTTGGAGACTGTAAGACTTTGGCTGAGGTTTCACTACCGAGTTCCACAGAAAGCATTAATGCAAGTGCCTTTTGGGGATGTACAAATTTAAGAAACGTTGTCATTGCAAGAGAGACTCCACCAACCATAGATCCAAATGAAAATTCTGTACTTTTTGCCGATGTCTTTAGCTCTGCCGTGCTTCATGTACCTGACAGGACAAAGTATACGTCAGAGTCTTGGGCATCAAACTTCTCTGAGATTAGGTCCTTCCTTCCGACCGTTGAACAGACAGTAAACACTTGGTTCAATTATTCTGTGGGTTTGACTTGGCCTCTTTCATATACAGAGAACTATAGCGCGAGTGATGTCCTTGATCTCGTGATTGATGGCGAGCCTGCTGTGCCACAAGTATGGGAAGGGTATAGCGAACTTATCGTCTCCAAAGACCCGAAGCACATTCCTCAAGAGGTTTCTTTCCTGTTGAAGACAAGCGAAGGCCTCGTGCCCTATAAACTTCATTATAATGTTAAGGAATATGGCTTCAGCATCAACGGCAAGGAAATGACTTCGGTTGATATGTATGATATTCCCGGACTCGTAAGCGGAGATGCATACCTTGCAGTCAAGCTGAATGCCCCTGATTATCCCACACTTGTGCTTGATAATGCTACGCTCGAATGGGACACAAATGCTTATGGACTGTCTAATCATGATTTATATCAAGATGGCCTCACGATCAAAGTGATTGGCGACTGCGCGATAAGAGTTCCTAATGCATACGCAGCCTTTGAACTTGATGTGGCGACTGTAACCACCATAGAAGGCGGCGGAACCCTCAACATCATTTCTGGCTCATATCCAATCGAGACAGCTATTGCTACATGGCTTACGATACAAGACAACACGACTGTAATAGCGAGAAATATAACAGGAAACAGCGCCCTTTGGGACCAAGATGGCGCAAAGATCGAAATCAGGGACGGAGGCGTGTTTGCTGCATACAGCAAGTATGAGCCCATCTGGTTGGATTCGAATGGTGAATTCATCTTTGGTGAAGGCATAGCTTTGCGCTATCCTGTTGGTGCTTATGTAGGTAGTGGAAACAACATCTATAATGCCGACGGCACAAAAGTAATGAACGATTGGGTTGTCATCGGCCCTGACAATCAAGCGACACAGGATTTGATAGATGGAGTCAGCCTCACCCCAGCCCTCTCCTCAAGAGAGGGAGAGATCTACAACCTTGCTGGCCAACGCTTGAGCAAGCCTCAGAAAGGCATCTACATCACTAACGGACGCAAGGTGCTCGTAAAATAAGAAATGCAGAAATAAGCAAAGCCCCGCTACCTTCATCTGTTAGCGGGGCTTACTTGTTTAATCAGTTGTGTTATCTGATTGCGTATTTCTTGCCGTCTTGGATAATGACTCCAGTTTGAGGCGCTTGCCATTTGCGACCTTGAAGGTCGTAGATGTCAAATTTCCCCTTTTTACTTTTCCCACCTTTTACCTTTTCAATTCCTGTTGCATCGTCGGGCAGCAGAATGAGGCGTTGATACTCCTCTTCTGTGATAGGAATGACTGTGCCGTGACGGGGCGTGAAGGCTCCGCTAGTGGCGGTGTTCTTGCGGAAGGTGAACTGGAAGAGGTCCCTGGAAGAGCAGAACTGGTAGTGTCCGTTCATATAACAGTCATACATCAATATCCAATCATCGCTGTTGATTAGGCGAAAGACGCCGGAGCCCTCCACAGCTTCGGTGGTTTGTTGCAGCGTGCCCGATGCCGAACTCCACTGGCTGCCTTCCTGTCCCTCGGGAGCGGTGAGGCTGGTTGCCGTGACTTGACAGATACCGCCTGCTCCTTCGTTCTTATAGAAGGCGTGATAAAGTCCGTCGTTTTCGTTGAAGACGATGTCCATGTCGATGGTGGCTCCGCCTCGGTCGTAGAAATAGATGGGTTCGCTTTCAAGGTCGGTGAAGTCGGCATTTGCGTATGCGTAGAAGACTTTATCGTAGGTCACGACGCCGTCGTTCGTCAGGATGGAGAAGTAGATAAGGTACTTGCCTGCCACCGGGTCGTAAATAGTCTCAGGAGCCCATACGCGTGTTACGTTGGCGAAGTACGTTCCGGCATAACGTGTCGGGAAATGTACGGTGCTTGTTTGCCAGTGGACGAGGTCGCTGGAACGCATGAGCACCATGCCTCTGTTGCTGCTCCAACCGAGTGCTGAACGCATGTCGGTGGCTACCATATAGAAA
>Ga0310695_10005781_pt1 | contig 21201 bp, 16 predicted proteins | sample RumenRJG_04DNA_FD_203882 | JGI IMG/M metagenome (GOLD analysis project Ga0310695, IMG submission 203882) | Bovine rumen microbial communities from Lethbridge, Alberta, Canada - RJG_04 (v2) (version 2) | ecosystem: Host-associated > Mammals > Digestive system > Stomach > Rumen | place: Canada...
CCGGCAGGATGAGCTTCACATCCACGCCGCGCTGGGCGGCAAAGCGAAGCGCGGTTTCCAACTCCCCGTCCAGGATCAGGTACGGCGTCATGATGTGGACGTAATCCGTAGCCCGGTACAGAATGTCCATATACACCGATTCGCCCACCTTGTTCTCGTCCAGCGGGGAGTCGCAGTAGGGCAGGACGTAGCCCTTTGCCTCCGGAACTTCTTCCGCTTTTTCAAGATAGCTTGCATAATCGGGCTCTTTATCCCCGACATACCACATCTGCAGGAACATCAGCGTATAGCTGCTGACGGCGGGGCCCTTTACCTTGAGCGCTGTATCCTTCCAGTGACCGAATCGCTCGACGCGGTTAATGTACTCGTCGGCGAGGTTGACGCCGCCGTTGAAGGCCACTTTGCCGTCGATCACAAGGATCTTGCGATGGTCGCGGTAGTTGTAGTGGGAGGAAAGAAACGGCTTGATGGGCGAGAAGGGCTTGGACTTGATGCCTTCCTTTTCAAGCAGCTTCCAGTAATCGGGCGGCAGCGTGGCCATCTCACACATGCCGTCGTACATGACGCGCACATCCACGCCCTGGCTTGCCTTGCGGATCAGGATATCCAGGATGCGGCCCCACATGTAGCCCTCTTCAACGATGAAATACTCCATGAAGATGAACTTCTCGGCCTTTTCCAGCTCCTCCAGCATGGCGTCAAACTTGTTCTCGCCAAGGGGATAGTACGTCACGGCGCTGTACTTATACAGGGGGAAGCAGCCGTTTAAGTTGAGATAGCGGCAAAGGTCGTCCGTACCGGAGCCGTCATGCTCCACCTCCTGCAGTACGTTTTCCGGCTGCTTGAGGATGCTTCTGGTGTCGTCGATCTGCTGCCTGACCATCGCCTGCTCCATACGGTGGCCAATATTCGACTGCGTGAACGCCAGAAACATGGCGCCGGCCAGTGGCGCAACCGCAATAATCAGCATCCAGGTCAGCTTTGCGGTGGAGTCCATTCTGCAGTTGAAGAGATAAATCACCATACACAGGGTAAACACGCTCTGCAGAGCGACAAGGATCGGGAGCTGTTTGATGAAATAGCCGTTGATAAAGACCATGATAGCGACCTGCAGAAGGATCAGCAGAGCGATCACGCCGAACCTGCTGAATATCAGGCGCAGCAGGCCCTTTTTAACGGGCTTGGCAAGTCGGACGACGTTTTCTTCGTTTTCCATTCTGTTCTCTCCTTTTCACGATTTCCGATTTTACGAAAGACAGTTCAAGTTTATACCGACAAATCGGGAGCAAACAAATAACGTATTGTATTCTATTTATAAGCAGAAAGAATGTCAAGCCTGATGACACGAGGTCGGCTTTGACGTCTGTTTTGTCCATGAACCGGCTGGCTTTTGCGGCTGAATTATTTGATCGTATACCCTTCGCAGGCGAGGGCGCTCAAGGCGCGCTCAAAGTTTTCCGCTTTTACGAGAATGTAATCGGTGTTGTATGTCGACACTGCAAAGATCCCGATTTTATGGCGCGCAAGAATGCCGGACAGCTCCGACAGGATCCCGATCAAAGAGAAGTCAAGCGTGCCCTGGATGCGGAAGGCTCTCCACCCATCGTCGCGCGCTATGGTCTCAGCAGGCGTATCCTCGGTTTTGCAGACCAGGGACAGCTCTTCATCGGTTCTTGCAAAGAAAAAGAAATCGGCTGACATGTCAAAATCGGAGAGCGAGGCGATCTTGCAGACAGTAAGACTATCGGGCAGGGCTTTGAGTTCCATCACAGATCCTCCTTGAGCTTTTTTGTGAAAGGCAGTAGAAATCCGGCGTTCTTTCGTATATAATGGATTCGCGGGTGAGTCGGCTTTATATCAGCGCCGCGATCACCGCAAAGACGATGGCGGGCAGCAGGTTTGCCACGCGGATCTTTTTGCCCCAGACGAGATTGAGGCCGACGCAGAAAATCAGGATTGAGCCGATCAGCGAGATGTTTGCCAGCGCCGCCTCCGTCATCAGCGGGCGAATGAGCGCCGCCAGCAGCGTCATGGCGCCCTCAAAGACGAAAACCGGAATTGCGGAAAACATGCAGCCCTTTCCGAGCGAGCAGGTCATCACCAGCACGATCACAAAGTCCAGGATGCCCTTTGTGGCGAGGATCGACCAGTCGTGGCTGATCCCGTCCTGGATGGCTCCCACAATTGCCATGGCACCGATCGAAACCGTGAGGGAGGCGGTCACAAAACCGTCCACAAAGGTCTTGTCCCGGGCGTTCCCGGTCTTCTGTTTGAGCCACTCGCCAAAAGCTTCAAAGCGGGATTCGATATCGATCGCCTCACCGACAAGCGCGCCGAGGGCGAGACAGATGACGACCATCAGCGCCTGAGCGCTGCCGAGTTTTCCGTCCTGAATCGTAAGCATCCCTTCCATGGCGCCGGCAATGCCGATAAACAAAACGCTCACGCCGCAGGCCATGTTCAGGCTTTCCTGAAAGCGCTGCTTCAGATATCGCCCGAACAGCAAACCGGCAATGCCGCCGAGCAGGATACAGACACTGTTGATGATGGTTCCGAGTCCGATCATGGGATCACGCACTCCTTTGTATAACATTAAAAGCAGAACGCATTATAATCGAAGCTGCGGCGGGTGTCAACTTTTCCCACAGCCGTGCGAGTAAAACAGAACGAACAAATTGTAATTCATGATACAGGAGGACTACAACATGAGCGAAAACATTATTTACTGCTACTCCGGGTCGGGCCACTGTCTGAACATGGCAAAGACCATTGCCGAAAAGCTCGGCGATACGGACATCGTGCTGATGCGCTCCTTCCCGGAGAAGACCGACGCCACCGAGGCAAAGCGTGTCGGCTTTGTGTTCCCGTGCTATGGCGGCGGCCTGCCCGGACATGTAGAGGACTATGTGAAGGCAATCAAAATTGCGCCGGACGCCTACAAGTTCGCGGTCGAGCAGTTTGCCGGCTATATGGGCTGCGGTCTGCACAAGATCGATGAAATCGTGGATCTGGACTATTGGAACCTGATCTCCAATCACTCCACCTGCATCTGGCTGATGCCGCATACGCTCTGCGTCCCGCCGACAAGCAAGGAAAACGCCCAAGCCAGGATCGACCGCAAGGCAATGGAGGTCGCGGCTGCGGCAAAGGCTATGAAGCACAGCGAGAAAAAGCCGCCCAAAAAGGCGTTCTTTGCGCTTGAGGACAAGCTGTTTTCCCAGATGCACTCGAAGCGGGTCAAGAAGTTCTGGGTCAATGACGACTGCATCGGCTGCGGAACCTGTGTGAGAGTATGTCCGCAGAGCAATATCCAGCTCACGGAAAAGCGCCCCGGCTTCGGCACAAACTGCATCGGCTGCCTGAGTTGCGTACAATATTGCCCCAAGCAGGCGATCAACGTCGGTAAAATCACCGAAAAGCGCGAGCGCTTCCCGAACCCCAATGTGAAGGCGGCGGATCTCACCAAAAAGATCATCCATATCGACTGAAAAGATTGGAGCCCGGATCGATTGATCCGGGCTCTTACTCTATACAATTGAACGCAGCTTATCAGCCCTTCATGGACAGAAGCTTGGACTTCAGCTCGCCCTCGATCTGGGCAAGCTCCTGCTCGGCCTGCATGCGCTTGGCGCGCCCCTCGTCCTGGATCTGGCGCACTTCGTCGAGGGTCTGGATAAGCTCCAAATTGGTCTTCTTGAGCGTCTCGATATCCACGATGCCGCGCTCGGATTCCTTGGCAATATTGACGCTGCCCTGATGCAGAGCCTCGGCGTTCTTCATAAGCAGGGAATTTGTCACGTCGGTAACCTCCCTCTGGGCCTTCATGGCCTGATCGGAGTGATACTGGGCCAGCGCGAGAACCATCTGGCTCTTCCAAAGGGGAATGGTGTTCATGATGGAGGAGCGGATCTTCTCTGCCATGAGGCTGTCGTTGTTCTGGATCATGCGGATCTGCGGCGCCATCTGCACCGAGATCGTGCGGGTCAGCTCGAGGTCATGGATCTTCTTCTCAAAGCGGCCGATCATGTTGGAGAAGTCGTTCGCGGCCTGCGCATCCTCAGGCAGACCGGTCTCCAGCGCCTTGGCCTTGTACTTGGGCAGCTCTTCATTGCGCAGCTGTTCGATGCGCAGCTTGCCCGCAAGGATATACATGGTCAGCTCTTTGAGATATTCCTGGTTCTTGTCGTACATCTTGTCCATCATGCTGATATCCTTCATCAGCGTGATTTCGTGCTTCTCCAGGGAATCCACGATCTTGTCCACGTTGACCTCAGCCTTGTCGTAGGAGGCCTTCAGCTCCGCGATGCTCTGGGTGGACTTCCTGAAGAGGCCGCGCAGGCCCTTTTTCTGCTCCCCGTCAAAGTTCAGACCCTTGAGCTCAACAACAAGGTCGCCCAGCATATTGCCGACCTCGCCCAGATCCTTGGTGCGGACGGTACTGAGAGCTGCGCCGGAGAATTCGGAAATGTTCTTCTGGGCGTTGCTGCCGTAGTGCATGACCTGCTCGGTATTCATGACGTCGATCTTCTCGGAAAAATTGCGAACCGCGGCCTGTTCGGCAGGGGAGAGGCTGTTCAGATCATATTCCTTTGCGACGACTTCTTCCGTCTTTTCTTCTTCCTGGGGCGCTTCGGCAACGGCGGCAGCCGTTTCTGCGGGCATGGGGTCCAGCGTCAGGGAGGGAACATAGCTTTCTTCGCTCATACTGTCAGTTTCCTTTCTGTACAATCTCAAAATCGTTCGTGCCGGAGAGACCCTCTCTGGCAAGCATGGTGTTCATAACCTCAATATCCGTCTCGATATCCAGCGCCTGATTTTCAAAGAGAGAGTCCAGACGCTTTTTGTATGCCACGATTGCCGCGTCGAGCATGTCGTTGATGTTCTTCATGCTCTTGTCCAGATTCTCGCCCTCAAAGCCCTGCGCGCTCATACGGTCATAGGCGTTGAGGAGCTTGATGGTGGTGGGCAGGTAATAGTTCATGAATTTACGGATCTGCGGGATATCCGCCGGATCCTGGATGGCGTCCTGCGTGATCTTGTCGGTGATGCGCATGATCTCATTGATCTTTTGCCGCACCTCGGGATCCTTGATGGACATGTAAAGCCGCCCCATCTCGCTGAGTGCGCGGTTGCCCTCCTGGATGATGGGGTCAATCTCCGGCCCGTAGCTCTTCTTTGCGGCAGCGGCGGTTTTGGCGCCGGGATTTTTCTTCTCCTGCTCCTTCTGCTGGCGCTCAAGCTTTTTGGCCTTCCGCTTCGCACGGGCCTTCAAAAACCAGGCGGTGATGCCGGCGGCCGCAGCGGCAGCAGTAAGTACGATCAAAATGTTGATGACGGTTGTCCATCCCATCAGGGCAGCCAGTACCCACAGGCCGACATATGCGCCGACGCCGATCGCCCATCCCAGATAGGAGTTTCCTTTGTCCTTCAAAGCAGAGCCCCTCCGATCAAATGCATTCATTGTATTTTATCGCTATTTCCCGGGCGCGTCAAGAGCTTAAAGAGGTCAAATCCCAACTTGCGCGGGAAAAGAAGCGACTTGTGAATTCAATGAAAACAATGCGGGGACTGTCTTGAAAAACTATTGCAAAGAACTGGAAACCGAAGTATAATAACTTAGTTTATATCGGATTCAAAATAAGGTAGGTTCGCCGTCATGATCAAAATTGCCCCTTCCATTTTATCAGCGGATTTTTGCAGGCTCGGCGCCGACGTGGCAGAGGTCGAAGCCGCGGGAGCCGACTGGCTGCATGTGGATGTCATGGACGGACTGTTTGTCCCGAACATCTCCATCGGCCTGCCCGTGCTCAAATCGCTCAGAAAGGCGACGGGCATGTTTCTCGATGCGCACCTGATGATCGACAGACCCGTGCGCTATGTGCAGCGCTTTTGCGAAAACGGCGCGGATCTTGTGAACATCCATGTCGAGGCGGACACCGAAGAGAATACCCGCAGGGCGCTCGCCGTAATCAAGGAGCAGGGAAAGCTGGCGGGCGTCACCATCAAGCCCAACACCCCGGCGGAGGCGATCCTGCCCTTCTTAGAGAATCTGGATCTTGTTCTCGTCATGACCGTGGAGCCCGGCTTCGGCGGGCAGCGCTTCATGGCCGATCAGCTTCCGAAGATCCGGCGTGTGCGCGAACTGATTGACAGTCTTGCCCCGCAATGCGTTCTTGAGATCGACGGCGGGGTTGACGACGCGACCGCCCCGCTCTGTGCCGAAGCGGGAGCCGACGTTCTTGTGGCGGGCAGCGCCGTTTTCGGAAAGCCCGACCGGGCGGCCGCCATCCGCGCGATCCGTGAAAACAGTGTAAGAGTTTGAGGAATCAGATATGTCGTTTTTTCCCGCATCCCTTGAAAACCTTGTAGACCGCTTTGCCTCGCTGCCCGGTATCGGCAGGAAGAGTGCCCAGCGCCTGGCCTTTCATGTTCTGGCGCTCCCCGACGCGGAAGCGCGCGCCTTTGCCGATGCGATCCTGGACGCAAAGAGCAATGTGCACTGCTGCCGCATCTGCCAGAATCTGACCGAGGGGGAAGTCTGCTCTATCTGCGCAAGCGCCACCCGGGACAAGTCTACCATCTGCGTCGTCTCGGAGCCGCGGGATGTGCTCAGCATCGAACGCGGACGGGAGTATAACGGCACCTATCACGTGCTGCACGGCGTGCTCAGCCCGATGGGCCACGTCGGGCCGGACGATATCCGCATTAAGGAGCTTCTGGTGCGCGTTGCGGAAAACGACGTGGAAGAGGTTATCATGGCTACAAACCCCGATACGGAGGGGGAGGCCACAGCCATGTACATTTCCCGTCTTCTTAAACCCTTCGGCATCAAGACCACGCGCCTGGCCTACGGCATTCCGGTCGGTTCCAACCTGGAATTCACCGACGACGCTACGCTGAACCGCGCCATTGAGGGGCGCACGGAAATCTGATTAAGGTTTTGAACAGCCGGTTATACTACTTCTTTGTAATCTGTAATACATATTCATACTGAATAATTTTGAATGGAGATAATATGATATCTAAGTTAAAAGTGATTCCCCTCGGCGGGCTCGGTGAGATCGGAAAGAACATGTACGCATATGAATTCGGCAACGATATCATCGTGGTCGACTGCGGCATGGGCTTTCCCGACGAGGACATGTACGGCATTGACAGCGTCTTTCCCGACATCTCCTACCTGCGCGCCAACCAGGAGAAGCTGCGCGGCATCATCCTCACCCACGGGCATGAGGATCACATCGGCGCGATCCCCTATGTGCTGCGGGAGCTTGACGTGCCGATCTACACGCTGCCGCTGACCGCCGCGCTCATCGAGCTGAAGCTTGAAGAGCATGATCTGCTCTATAATACGCAGATCTTTACCAAGAAAACCGGGTCGAGCTTCCGGCTCGGCTGCTTCACCGTGGAGTTTATCCATGTCAACCACTCCATCCCGGACTCCGCCGCGGTTGCGATCACAACGCCGATCGGCACCGTGATCCACACCGGCGACTATAAAATTGACGTCACGCCGATTTCCGGCAAAATGATCGACCTTGTCCGCTTCGGACAATTGGGCAACGAGGGCGTACTGGCCCTGATGGGCGAATCCACCAATGTGGAGGTGCGCGGTCACTCCGATTCCGAGAGCAAGGTGGGCGAGAGCTTCGACAAGCTCTTCATGGGCTGCGACAAGCGCATCATCATCACCACCTTCGCCTCCAATGTCCACCGCCTTCAGCAGATTATCAATGTCGCCGCCAAGTATAAGCGCAAGGTCGGCATCACCGGGCGCAGCATGGAAAACGTCCTGCATGTGGCAAGCGTTCTGGGCTATATGGATATCCCGGAGAACGTCATGGTGGACATTGAAAAAATCAACAAGCTGCCGCGCAACCAGACGGTGATCATCTCCACCGGCAGCCAGGGCGAGACGATGTCCGCCCTCTACCGCATGGCCTTTTCGGAGCACAAGCAGATCAACGTCGACGCCGGCGACCGGGTCATTATCTCCGCCTCCGCCATCCCCGGCAATGAGACCATGATCAGCCGCGTCATCGACGAGCTTTTCCACAAAGGGGCCGAGGTCATCTATGACCGGCACACGGATCTGCACGTCACGGGCCATGCCTGCCAGGAAGAGCTGAAAATGATGCTGGCGCTCACCAAGCCCAAGTTCTTTGTCCCCATCCACGGCGAGCACCGCATGCTCGTCAAGCATGCCGAGCTTGCCAAGCGCATGGGCGTTGCGCCGAAAAACATCGTCATCGCCGAAAACGGCGGCGTCATCGAGATCACCAAGAAGAGCATCAAGTGTGAGGCGAGCGTACCCGCCGGGGCCATCCTTGTCGACGGCAGCGGCGTGGGCGAGGTTGGAAGCGTCGTTCTGCGCGACCGGCACAAGCTGGCCGAGGACGGTATGGTCGTCGTGGTTCTCCCGTACTCTACCCACGATCACCGCCTGATCTCCGAACCGCAGATCATTACCCGCGGCTTTATCTATGTCAAAGAGGCGGAGGAGCTGATGGAGGAACTCAAGCGTGTTGCGATGGAGTCGGCGGACTCCTGCGCCGCCCAGAAGATCACGGACTGGACAGCCATCAAAAACAAGGTGAAAAACAATGTCTCCGGCTATCTCTACAAGGCGACCCGGAGAAGCCCGATGATCCTGCCGGTCATCACCGAAATATAAGCATAAAAAGGCACAGGCCGTACAGCCTGTGCCTTTAATTGTCTGATTCAATCAGCCGAGATACGGATCGCGGGAGAAGGGGGGATTATACTGCGTATATCTGGGCTGGGAGAGCAGATAGTTGACGATCTGCTGAATGGCGTAGGGATCATAGCCTGCTGCGCGCAGTCTGTTGATACGATCCTGACCGTTGCCGTACTTGCCGTCGATGACGGCGTAGGCGACCGCAATATCATCCTGACGTCCGCCGGCGACTTCCAGCAGGGCGTCATCAGTCAGTTTTTCTATTTCACTCATGTTCTTGTCCTCCTTGTCATATCTTCCTCTCTTGAGGTCATCTGGAGTATATCACAGACAGTATCTGGATGTCCATAGACCCGAAAGCGGATTAAGAATTCTTCAGTTCCCCCGGATCAGAAGCTGGAGATACCGAAGCTGTTGACCAGCGCGTCAAGCTTCACGCCGGATTTGCAGAGGGGGCACTGGCTTGCGGGCAGGCACTGGTACCCCTCGAGCTGCTCAGAGCGGAAGATGGTCGTAATGGGGATGCCGGCGCATTCCTCCAGGCAGGAGAAAATGCTGCACACGCCGAGGCAGGCGCCGCCGTAGTAATGGATCGTCTGAATGGCGCTCTGTACGGTGCCGCCGGTGGTGACGGAGGCCGCCAGCACGAGGACGCGGCGGTTGCGGATCAGGTGGGCGGTATTCTCGCGGAAGATCAACTGCCCGGCGGAGGTGTATTCCGGCGTCACGACATACATGGTGTTATGCTCGTTTGTGGTGCGGATCCCGGCCGCGGTCATCTCTTCCGCAAGGCAGGCGCCCAGAACCTCGGTTCCGTCCAGGCAGAGTACCGTGTCAATAATGACGGAGCGGTTCAGTTTCATAACCAGCTCTTTCGCCGCCTGGCGGGCCTCCGCAAGACGGTGCTTGGTGTAGGTCATGTCAATGTAATAGTTGATGTGGCTGTGATTCGTGGCAAAGTGACCTTTTGCGATGCGCAGGGGAATGCGGCTGTACTCGCTGTGGAAATGAATCGTCGGAATAACCATTTGACACGCTCCCTTTCTAATAAACATTATATCCGAAAAAGCCGTGGCTTTTTTCTTTCAAGGGGGATCAGACCGTATCAGGCGTTGAGGGCGCGGATGATCTCGGGCAGCTTTTCGTCTACCACGTCGTTGTCAAGCTGGCAGGTGCCGGCGTTGTGGTGTCCGCCGCCGCCGTACTTGAGGCAAAGCTCACCGATATCGACATTGGAGCCCTTGTTGATAATGGACTTGCCGATCATGACGGCGGTGTTCTGCTTGCGGAAGCCCCACGCTACATGGACGGAAATCTGCGTCTCGGGGTAGAGGGCGTAGATCATAAAGCGGTTGCCGGCATGGATGACCTCTTCATTGCGCAGATCCAGCACGACCACCTTGTCATAGACCTTGGCAATGCGCTTGAGCTGCGCCTTGAACGCCTCGGCCTGCTCAAAATACAGGTCAACGCGCTCCTTGACGTCGGGAAGCTGAAGAATCTCATCAATATCGTGGTTGAGGCAGTAGTCGATGAGCTGCATCATCAGCTCGTAATTGGAGATGCGGAAATCATGGAAGCGGCCAAGTCCGGTGCGCGCGTCCATCAGATAGTGCAGCAGCACCCAGCCCTTGGGATTCAGGATCTCATCGAGCGTGAAATCGGCGCTGTCGCCCTTGTCAACGGCCGCCATCAGATCATCGGAAATGCCGGGGAAGGCTTCCTTTCCGCCGTAGTAATCATAGACCACGCGGGCGGCGCTGCGGGCGTTGGGGTCAATGATGAGCTTGCCGTTGGTCTCGGTAGCCTTCAGGCGGTCCACCTCGGATTCGTGGTGGTCAAAGGCGATGGAAACCCGGGGATCGTAGGGCAGGTTTGTGGTGATGTCGTTTTTGGAAAGCTCGATCTTCCCGTCCTGCACGTCTTTGGGGTGTACAAATTTGATTTCATCGATGAGTTTGAGCTCCTTGAGCATCATGGCGCAGGCCAGACCGTCAAAATCGCTTCTTGTAACAAGTCTTCTCACTTGCTCTTGCATCTGTTGAACCTCCTGCAATGCGTTTCTTTGGTGTTGCGCTTATTGTGGTTATTATAACACAGAGCCTGCAGGAACTGCAATCGCTTTTGGAAAAAAGACTTGCAGTTTCATGAGAGACTGGCATATTAATATTTCTTAAATGGAAAAAAGAAAGTTGACATAAATTGCGGAAATGTTTATGATACAAATACACTGGTATGAGAGGCATATTCTGCCAACGCCGGATTGCTGTGCATTGGAAACGGACTGACTCTCAAATTGTGAACCAAAAGGAGAATGAACATGAATGTCTCGACTCTGAAGCGGCTTGCCGCGCTCCTGCTGGCATTGACACTGCTTGTCTCGGTGGCGGCAAGCGCTGATGCCATGGAGATCCCCACGATCACAATGGAACCCACGGACATTGACAACCAGCTCAGCTTCATCGCCTCGCAGATCGAGAGCCTGAAGCAGAACAGCAGCCAGAACGCCTGGTACTATACGGTGACGGATCTTGACCACGACGGGAGCCTGGAATTCGTCGCGGCCTCGCTGCATCCGCTGGATCGCTCCACCAACCTGCGCGTGTGGGAGGTCAGCAAGGACAGAAAGAGCCTGACGGAGTGCAAGCTCAACAAGGATCCGGAGGAGTCCTTCCCGGATATCATGACGGACGCTGCCGATACCTTCCACAATGCAGCGAGCGACACCTGGTCCTATCTGTTCTATGACAACATCGTCCTCTCCGATGCGGAGGTCTATACCATCAAGACCGCCGTCGACCTGAAGGACGGCGTGATCAGCTACACCCCCTACGCCATCGAGCATACGGTGCTCAAGGACGGCAAGCGTGACGTTACCCACACGGACACGAACGGCGCCGCCATCTCCGGCGAACAGTACAACGCCGCCGGCATCAACGCCTTTCCCGGCACAGAGCGCAGCAGCACCAACTTTGAGTGGCTGAAGGAAGAGGATCTCAAGTAGCCGACGAAGCTGATCGACAGCTTTGCGGTCTTCATGGGCACAAAGGCGGCAAGCCAGAGCTTCCCGGTCCCGAAGCCCGCGGCGCTCCAGGCGCAGCCGAGCGCAACGCCCGCGCCTGCCGCGACCGTCGCGCCGACGGCCGCCCCCGTCGTGACGCCTTCGCCCGCGCAGCCGGTGTATCTGACTGTCACGAAGAACCCGACCAACGAGAACAGAAAGCAGGGCGACACGGCTTACTTTGTCTCCTGTGCCAATGCTTATGAATCCCTGACCTGGACCTTTGTCTCCCCCAACGGCGGCGAGTACTCTTCCCAGAATTTCGCCTATATGTTCGCTGACGCGCCGGTCAACGGCCAGAACAGCACCACGCTCAGCATCGGCAACGTCGCCCCGGATATGAGCGGCTGGGGCGCCTACTGCACCTTCTACTACAAGGGACAGACGGCGCGCACCACGACGGCGTATCTGTCCGTTGAGGCAAAGAAGACCCCGAGCGCGCCGGTCGGCACCTACAGCGCCACGGTCACGAGCTGGAACTACAGCAGCGTGACGCTGAACGTCGAGGGCAAGGTCACGGTGACCGTTCCCTTCGGCCTGTGCGATATCGACGGTGAACTCTACAACGGCGCCTCCGCGAGCGTCTACTGGGACGGCAGCAGCGTGACCTACTGCCATGTCTACGGCGAGGTTCCCCCCCAGCCGGAATACGGCTCTATGAGCGGTACGGCCAGTGAGGGCGGCGGCGGATACGCCATCGATCTTTCTAACGGCACTCAGGTGTATGTGGACGGCTGGAAGTGCAGCGTCTCCGGCGATTTCTATAACGGCGCGCCCTGCGTTGTCTACTACCAGAATTACCCCAGCTCCGAAAACATCTACTCGGTGGAGATCTTCGGCGAGGATCGCCCGATCGTCGGCCCGGTCTACGGCAACATGGCCGGCTACGCCAGCGAGGGCGGCGGCGGCTTCTCCATCAGTCTCTCAAACGGCACCGAGGTGTATGTGGACGGCTGGAAGTGCAGCGTCTCCGGCAACTTCTATAACGGCGCGCCCTGCACCGTGTACTACCAGAATTACCCCAGCTCCGACAACATCTACTCGGTTGAGATTTACGGCTCTGACGACTGGACGCCGCCCCGCGACGTTGATGTTCCCCAGGTCATTGATCCCTATGACAACCCGATCTATGATCCCATCGGCGATGAGCACAACCGCGTCGTCTGCCCGAACTGCGGCAACCACTTCTCTGCGGGTTATAACGAGTGCCCCGTCTGCGGCTGGGCACCCTGAGTGTGACAGTAGTGTGACAAAAGCTGTGGTATACTGAAACCACAATCAGAAACGAAACGGAGGAATACAAAATGGCAATGAATAAAATGGCTCTGAATGATAATGAACTGGATCAGGTCAGCGGCGGCTCGATGCTCCCGTACACCGTGAAGGCCGGCGACAGCATCAATTCCATCGCAGAGGCCAACCACTGCACCGTGGAACAGCTCATGAAGTGGAACAATATCCAGAATCCCAATTTGCTCACCGCAGGTCAGGTGCTGAAAATCAAGTTCTGATCACAATACCAAAAGGAGCAGGTCAATGAGACCTGCTCCTTTTGTGCGCCTATATGACAGAATCCGGCCAGCCGAGGACGCGGCGCTTCATTCCTTCGACGTCCAGGACGCCCAGGGCAAAGCCCTTGCGCACAAGCTCCTCCGGCACAAACTCGTCGTATTTTTCAAAAACCGGGACTTCCTTGGGATAGACCAGCTCCAAGGGGTCGAATTCCTTGCTCGCTTCCTCGGCGGTGATGCGGTAAAACTCCTGCTCGGAAGCCTTCATCGTAAACTGCAGATAGTAGGGTCTTGACGGACTCAGGCCGCGAAGCCCCAGACGCTCGGCACAGCGCAGCTTCAGAAAGCGCTCCAGCGCGAGAAAGGCGTAGCTTCCGAGCCACGGGAAGAGCGCCCACATATTTCCGCCGAGGGAAATCAGCGGCCGATCCGCCATGCCGGACTTTGAAAAGCTCTCCCGCGCGTCCGAAAGCCTGCATACGGCATGGGGCATGAGATAGGGATAATTTTTCTGCTCGGATAGTACGCTGTGCATTTTCTCAAGAATGCGGGTGTGGATATCGCCGGCCACATCCCCGAAATAGGCGGGGATATTGCCCTTGACCAGGGTGCAGTAGACCTCCCGCCGTTTGTGATCCACATCCTCCACGACCCAGACCCTGCCGGCAATGGCGATCTTGTCGCCGACCGGGGGCGGCTTTACGATGGTTCCGAGCTCCTCGGATCCTGCGCGCACGGCATATTCGATATTCTCCTGAAAGACGGCATAGAATTTGTAGCTGTTGACGACGCGCTCCCCGGCAAGGCCGACGATCAGACCGCCGTTTTCCGTGCGGCTGATGTGGTCGATATCCAGCAGATGCCGCAGCAGGAGCCGGTAGTCCTCCTGTCCGATCCGGTGAAAGCAGCTCAGCGTCAGGACGCGGGAGGCAAGCTCTCCCGCCGTCATTTCACCGCAGGAGGCCAGCGTACTCATTGTCTGGTGGTAAAGAAGACTATAAGGGAGACGCTCTGTCCGCGGCGGCTCTACAAAGCGCTCTTCGATATAAAGCTGCACAAGAGCGATGCCCTGGATGAGATACCACGGGATCATGTCCGGGAGCATGGCCCTTGCCTCGGGATGCTCTTCCCGCATGACAAACCACATTTCGGAGGGGTCGCCGCGCCGCCCGGTGCGCCCCATGCGCTGGAGAAAGCCGGACACGGTGAAGGGCGCGTCGATCTGAAAGGCGCGCTCGAGCCTGCCGATGTCGATGCCGAGCTCCAGCGTCGCCGTGGCGCAGACGGAAAGGAGGGAGTCGTCGTCCTTCATCTCCGCCTCCGCGCTCTCCCGATAGGAGGCGGAGAGATTGCCGTGGTGAATGAGAAAGCGATCCGGCTCATGCCTTGCCTCGCAGTACTGCCGAAGCTGCTGACAGACCGACTCGCACTCCTCGCGGGAGTTGGTGAAGACCAGGCACTTTTTCCCGCGCGTATGCTCAAAGATATAGCCGACGCCGGGATCGGCCGCCGTCGGCGCGGTATCGGTCGGTTCTTCCGGAAGGGGAGACTCGGCAGGGGGCTGCCGCCCCTCGTCCGCCTGGGGGGCTGTGTTGAAAAAATGCTCCATACTGAGCCGCCACACCTCACGCGCGCCCTCGATGCGGGGGATGACGGTACCGCGCCCGCTCCCGGCGGCAAGGAAGCGCCCGGCGGCTTCGGGATTGCCGATCGTGGCGGAGAGGCCGATCCGGCGCGGATTGCAGCCGGCGAGCCTGCACAGCCGCTCGATGAGGCAGAAGGTCTGCATCCCGCGGTCGCCGCGCAGGAGGGAATGGATCTCGTCGATGACGATAAAGCGCAGATCCCCGAAGAGGGACGGGATCTCCATGTGCTTGTTGATCATCAGCGATTCCAGGGACTCCGGCGTGATCTGCAAAATCCCGGCGGGCTTTCGCAAAAGCTTTCGCTTCTGCGTCTGCGCCACGTCCCCGTGCCAGCGGTAGACGGGGATCCCGGCCTCTTCGCACAGCTCGTTGAGCCTTCCGAACTGGTCGTTGATGAGCGCTTTCAGGGGGGCGATGTACAGGACGCCCACGCTGTGGGGCGGTTCCTCATCCAGCAGGGTCAGAATGGGGAAGAAAGCAGCCTCTGTCTTGCCGGAGGCGGTGGAGGCGGTCAGCAGCACATTTTCCTGTGTGCCGAAAATGGCGTCGCCCGCGGCGTTCTGTACAGCCCGCAGTGCCTGCCACTCAGAGCGGTAGATATAGTCCCGGATAAAGGGCGCGTAACGCGCGTATACATTCATATCTCAAACTCCGCAAAGCTTTCTTCCGCCTGATCGGAGACCGCCTCGGACTTTGCATAGCTGAACTCGTCCGACTCCATCAGCGCCGCCATCGAGAGCGCCGGGTTCTGATACAGCAGATCCAGAAGCTCAATGAAATCCCGGATGACCTCACGCGGCGTGATGTTCTCATCCGCGCCGATGCGCCCGTACTCCAGCTTGATGAAATCCGCAAGCTCCTGCGTCCCGAGTCTGGGCGCGTAGCCGTAGAGCCCCGCGTGCATATCGGTGAGCTTTTCGCACAGGATCAGCATTTCCTCCGGCGTCAGCGGCTCCAGGCGGATCACCGGGGCCAGCAGATCGCGCGCGCCCGGACGGGAGAATTTTCCCTCCGCAAGCCGCGAGCGCAGCGCCTCATAGCTGTATACCCCGCGGCGCTTGTCCTCAATGGCCTGGGGGGTCGAACCCATGATGATGCCGAGATAGCGCGCCTTGCCCTGCAGGGTATCGTTATACATGGTCAGCATCTTTTCATAATTATACTGCCGGGTGATGCTGTTCGGGATCTTGTAGATGTTCACCAGCTCGTCGATCATGATCATCATGCCGGCATAGCCCGCGAGACGGAAAAACACCGCAAAGAGCTTGAGATACTCATACCAGTCGTCATCCGTGATGATGATATTGACGCCGAGCTCCTCCTTCGCCTCGCGCTTGAGCGCGTACTCCCCGCGAAACCAGCGCACGACCTTCCTTTTTGTCTCGTCGTCGTTTTCCACATAGGCGTGATAATAGCGCGAGAGAAGCTTTGCAAACTCAAAGCCGTGCACAAGCTCGCTGATCGCGGCGCTGACGGCATAGATCTTCTGATCCACCGCCCTTGTAAGCTCGGGATCGCCGGGGGTGAGGCCGGTCTCCCGCAGGGCATCGGTTTGGACATTGCTGATCCAGCGATCCAGGATCAGCGTGAGCGCCCCGCCCTCGGGCTTGGTCTTGGTGGAGAGATTGCCGATCAGCTCCCGATAGGTGGCGAGGCCCTGACCGCGTGTGCCCTGCAGGCGCCGCTCCGGGGAGAGATCCGCGTCCGCCACCACAAAGCCCCGATCCATCACATAGTTTCGGATGGTCTGGATCAGAAAGCTCTTGCCGGAGCCGTAGCGCCCCACGATAAAGCGGAAGGACGCGCCGCCCTCCGAGATGATGTCCACATCATGCAGCAGGGCTTCGATTTCGTTTTTTCGTCCGACCGCGATATAGGGCAGGCCGATGCGCGGCACGACGCCGCCCTTCAGAGAGTTCAGCACCGTCTGCGCGATGCGCTTCGGCACTTTTCTGCCATTTTCATTCATGAACGGGTTCCTCCAATATTTCTGACAGATCTTCTCTGTAGTCCTCTACAACGCAAAGTTCGCTGCCGTCGTATTCAAGCACACTGTCGCCGATCCGGTCAAACAGCGCCTCGTTGATCGTATCGACGACGACCGAGGGGAACAGATGCTTTCCCTGTATGGTTTCCCGCACGGACTGTCCGCGAAGGAGCGCGCGCAGGATGCCGGTATGCAGCGCGTCGAGCCCCTCGATCATATCCGGTCGAGAAGCCGCCGCCTGGTTGTGTTCGATCTTTTCCAAAGCCTCTGCGGGCGCAGGCGCTTCCTCCTGCGTTTCCGCCTTCTCCTCGTCGCTGAGAAGGCTGTCGCGCGTGAGGCCTGCGTCTTTCCGGATCTTCTCGAGACCCGAAAAGTCGATGGTGATTTTCGGCCTTGCAGCCTCCGCAAGCGCCGCCTGCTCTGCGGCGATTACCGCCGCGGCGAAGGGCGCCGCCCAGGCCTCCCCGGATTTTACACGCAGGGTGTGCCCGGTTTTGAGATATTTGCGAAAGGCTCTGTCGCCCTCGTGCAAGAGAGCCTGAAAGCGCGCCTCGTCAAAGCGCAGGCTCTCATAGCGCTCCACCTCCCACACGCCGCCGCGGCAGAAATAGCGCCGGCAGGGATCCAGCACGAACGCTGCCGGGGGATGGGGCGCTTCCTCCCAGTGCAGGGCGTTTGCCAGCGGCTGCCAGGGGTGAAGGCGCAGCTTCCCGAAGCAGGCGGTAAAAAGATCACCGTCGTACTGCGCGAGCGCTGTCCGCCAGAGCGCAGCAAAGAGCGCCCTGCCCCTCTCGCCCTCTTTTTTTATGACCGGCGACTCAGGGAGCTTTTCCCCGGCAAAGACGCAGAGGGCGGAGAAAACTTCCCCGTCTGTATGCTCCGCTGGTGATTTCAGGACAGCCAGGGCGTTGTCCCGGCGCAGGACGTCGGGATCGGCGTATTGTAAAACCGTCTCGGCGGGAAGGTCGTGGAGGATGGCAAACTCCGGCATCCAGCGCCGGAGATTGCGGCGCATGGCGTCATCGCCGTATCCGGCGTCCAGAAAACGCTGCTCAAACTCCCGCAGCTTTTCAAGGCTCTCCGCTGCCGACGCGCATCCGATCCCGCAGAGAAGCTCATAGAGATAGATATACGCAAACGACAGCGTGACCGGGCGAAAGCGCCCCTTTCTGAGCTCCGTGCGCCAGGTGAAATAGCCGCGAAGCTGCCGGAAATTCAGGTCGTGATAGCTGGGAAAATAGCGGCTGAACTCGCCGCGCCAGGGCAGCTCGTCCTCATAGTCCTCCATGAAGCGCCCCTGCCGGTAAAAGTTCCGGCATTTCTGGGCAAGGGAGCCGTCTCCCGGCTCGTACAGGCGCATCATGTCGAGAATGCGCTGCGGGATCTCCGAGAGCGTGTCCTCCATCGTCAGCGTACCGGCAGGGGAGAGGGGCGTGTCGCTGTAAGAATCCGTGCTGTAGGTCGGCTGATCCTCCAGCACGATGGTATAGCCCCGCTGTTCGCCGGAGTGTACCGCCCGGTCGAAAAGCCGGAAGACGATGTCGGGATCGGTACGCGCATCAAAGCGCACGCCGACCCACTTTTTCCCCTTCATGCGAAACGGGAAGCCGAGCCAGGGCGCCGGGTTTTCCGCGAGGCTCTGCTGCCCGCACTTGAGATCGCAGCGCTGCACGTCTTCGCCGCTCTCCTGATCCCACTGGCGCATGAGAAGGGCGACCCATTTTCCCGTGATCGGATCGGCCAGCACCGAGAAGCCGGGGAAATCGGCCCATTTGTGCTGCTCTTCCATATGATAGTTTTCCTTGGCGTAAGACGCAAGCTCGTTCAGATCCACTGTGCAGCCTCTGTTTCCGCAGCCCCAACAGTCCGGGGCTGATTTTACGATATCGTATTTTTTAAACATACTATGAAAAACCTGCTTTGTCAATGCGAAGCCTTGCAAAAACAAGCGGAGCCTGTCAAACAGAACACATAAAAATTCTTGACAAAATGAATAAATAATACTATAATCTCCTAAACTCCGCCAGGAGCGGTACCGTGAAATAGGTTTATATCGTCCCCGGAAGAGCTTCCGGGGACGTTTATCTTTGCCGGAAAGAGGAGAAGCAACATGGCCAAGCACACAGAGCTGGAGTATACGATCCATGAGATCACCGACCGAATCCGCGAGTTGCGCACGATCCTGGGGATCTCGGAGGAGGAGATGGCGGCGCGCCTCGGCATGCGCACCGACGATTATCAGGCCTACGAGGCAGGGGAGGAGGAACTGAATTTCGCCTTCCTCTATACCTGTGCCCAGATCCTGAACGTAGACGTGACCGAGCTCATCGAGGGCGTCACGCCCCGCCTGTCGAGCTATATTCTAACCCGCAGCGGCGAAGGCCGCCGCGTGGAACAGGCCCACGGCATGACCTACTATAACCTCGCCTACAAGTTCCGGCGCCGCATTGCCGAGCCGCTTTTTGTCCACAGCGTGTTCAGCGAGTCGGCCCAGCTTCGTCCCATCGAGGTCACCACGCACGAGGGGCAGGAGTTCGACATCGTCATCAATGGCTATCTCAAGATCCAGCTCGGGCGGCACACGGAGATCCTCGGCCCCGGCGACACGATCTATTTTGACTCCACCACGCCCCACGGAATGATCGCCACAAACGGCGGGGACTGCGATTTTTACGCCATCGTCCTCACGCCGGAGGAGGAGCTGGAGCCCCAGCCCGCGGCGGAGCCGGCCATCACCGCCATGCGGGAGACCGGGCGCAAGCGCATTTACGAGGACTTTATCACACCCCTCGAGGACGGGAGCGACATGCTGCGCGGCATCCGCTTTGACAATGCCGAGCGCTTCAATTTCGCCTTTGACATTGTCGACGCCCTCGGCGAGCAGCAGCCGGACAAGCTCGCTCTGCTGCATGTGGACCGCAACAAAAAAGAGACGCGCATCACCTTCGGCCAGATGCGCAAGATGAGCGCCCGGGCCGCAAACTACTTCAAAGCCCTCGGCATCAAAAAGGGCGACAAGGTCATGCTGGTGCTGCGGCGAAACTGGCAGTTCTGGCCCATCCTCATCGGCCTTGAAAAGCTGGGCGCCGTCGCCATACCGGCGGTGGATCAGCTTCTGGAAAAGGACTATCTTTACCGCTTTGAGACGGCCCATGTCAGCGCCATCATCTGCACCGCCGACGGGGATAGCACACGCCAGTGCGCCGGGGCCATTGAGCAGTACGGGAAGATCACCAACAAGATCGTCACGAACGGCACGGTCGAGGGCTGGCACAGCTTTGATACGGAGTATGAGCTCTATTCCAGCCGCTTTATCCGCACGGACGACAGCATCTGCGGGGACGATCCCATGATGATGATTTTTACCTCCGGCTCCACGGGCTATCCGAAGCTTGCATGTCATAACTGCAAATACCCGCTCGGTCACTTCGTCACCGCGCGCTACTGGCACTGTGTCGATCCGGACGGCCTGCACCTGACCATCTCCGATACCGGCTGGGCCAAGGCCATGTGGGGCAAGATCTTTGGCCAGTGGCTGTGCGAGGCGGCGGTCTTCGTCTATGACTTTGACCGCTTCAATGCCGACGATATCCTGCCGCTCTTTGCCAAGTACAAGGTCACGACTTTCTGCGCCCCGCCGACCATGTACCGCTTTTTCATCAAGCAGGATCTGTCAAAGTACGATCTCAGCTCCATCAAACACGCCTCCACCGCGGGCGAAGCGATGAACCCCGAGGTCTTCAACCGCTTCCGTGAGGCGACGGGGCTTTCCATCATGGAGGGCTTCGGCCAGACTGAAACAAGCGTCGTGCTCGGAAACTTCGTCGGCATGGTGCCGAAGATCGGCTCCATGGGCAAGCCCAACCCCCAGTACGACGTCGAGCTCATCACGCCCGACGGCAAGCCCGCCCCGGCAGGCGAGGTGGGGGAAATCTGCATCTTCACCGGCGACGGCGCGCCCTGCGGCCTCTTCTCGGGCTACTTTGAAAATGAAGAAGAGACCCGCGGCTGCTGGCACGACGACTATTACCACACGGGCGATCTCGCCTGGCAGGATGAGGACGGATATTTCTGGTATGTCGGCCGCGCGGACGATGTCATCAAATCCAGCGGCTACCGCATTGGGCCGTTTGAGATCGAGAGTGTGCTGATGGAACTGCCCTATGTGCTTGAGTGCGGCGTCTGCGCCGTGCCGGACGAGGTGCGCGGCCAGGTCGTCAAGGCCAGCATCGTCCTGATCCCCGGCAAGGAGGGGAGCGAGGAACTCAAGAAGGAAATCCAGAACTACGTGAAAAAGC
>Ga0310695_10005782_pt1 | contig 21190 bp, 13 predicted proteins | sample RumenRJG_04DNA_FD_203882 | JGI IMG/M metagenome (GOLD analysis project Ga0310695, IMG submission 203882) | Bovine rumen microbial communities from Lethbridge, Alberta, Canada - RJG_04 (v2) (version 2) | ecosystem: Host-associated > Mammals > Digestive system > Stomach > Rumen | place: Canada...
GGAGCAGGACAAGACCGACGAGCTCTATAAATATCTGCTGATCACGCAGTGCAATGCGCTCGGCCGCCTGCTGCCCGCGATGTTCGAGCCGCTCGAGGATTATACGGAGCTGCTGCTGCCGGACAACCTGCTGCGCGAGGGCAGCGTCATCGAGCAGCTCGTCACGCAGATCCCCGAGGAGGACTGGCGCGACGCCGTGCAGATCATCGGCTGGCTCTACCAGTACTACAACAGCGAGCTGAAGGACGAGGTATTCGCTGCGCTGAAGAAGAACGTCAAGGTCAGCAAGGAGCATATCCCGGCCGCGACGCAGCTCTTCACGCCGGACTGGATCGTGCGCTACATGGTCGAGAATTCGCTCGGCCGCGTCTGGATTGAGCACAACATTGCGGCGGGGCTCGCGGGCGGCGACCCGCATGCTTATGCGAAAGACTTCGCCGCCCGCATGGGTTGGCAGTACTATCTGCCCGAAGCGGAGCAGGCGCCGGATGTCGCGGCGCGGCTCGTCGAGCTCCGCGCCGCGCGTCGTGACCTGCGCCCCGAGGATATCCGCGTGCTCGATCCCTGCATGGGGAGCGGGCATATCCTCGTCTATGCGTTCGACGTGCTCGTGCAGATCTACAAGGACGCGGGCTACGCGGAGCGCCGGATCCCGGAGCTCATCCTGACGCACAACCTCTACGGCCTCGACATCGACGACCGCGCGTACCAGCTCGCGGATTTCGCCGTCATGATGCGCGCGTGGCGCTACAACCACCGCATCCTCCATAAGCAGCTCGCGCCGCATCTCGCAGCGGTGCAGGAGAGCAACGGCATGAAGAAATGGGCGGCGTTCGATGCCGGGCAGGGGCAGATGGAGCTCGATGACCAGTTCCTCGCGATGGCGGACGAGCTCATCGACCGATTCCACGACGCGAAGGAATACGGCTCCATCCTCTCCGTGCCGGAGCGGGACTACGACGCCCTCGCGGCCTACATCGAAAAGATGAAAGAGCAGGGCGTCGGCGACCTCCTGCACGCCGCCTGGCTCCGCGAGACCGCCGAGCGCATGACGCCGCTGATCCAACAGGCAAAGATCCTGAGCCAGAAATACGACGTCGTCGTGACCAATCCACCGTATATGAGCGGGAGCATGAACGCGACCCTCACCGCCTACCTCAAGAAGCACTTCAAGAACAGCAAGGGCGACCTCTACGCTGTATTCATCGAGCGGTGCGCGGCGTTCCTGAAGGAAAATGGCATGCAGGCGATGATCACGCAGCATTCGTGGATGTTCCTCACGAGCTACGAAAAAATGCGCGAGAATATCCTTGCGAAGCAGACCATCCTCAATATGGCACATCTCGGCCCGCGTGCGTTCGAGGAAATCGGCGGCGAAGTCGTGCAGACGACCACATTCGTGTTCGCAGCGGAGCATGTCCTGCACTATCGGGGCACGTATGCGCGTCTGCTTGCACCGACCTCTCAGCAGGGCAAAGAAGAAATGTTCCTGCGCGGGGAGAAACGGTTCGTTGCCGATGCCGAGAACTTCCAAAAGATTCCGGGGGAACCGATTGCGTATTGGGCTTCTGATGAACTTATACGAGATTTTACAATAGGAAAATCTTTATCGGAAGTGGCAGAACCCAAAAGTGGTTTATCAACGACAGATAATAATCGTTTTTTGCGATTTTGGGATGAGGTGAATATCAAGGATATATCATTTTCTATCCATGATATAAGAGAAACAGCCGATGCGACGAAATGGTTTCCGCTATCTAAAGGCGGTTCATATCGAAAATGGTATGGTAATAATGACTATGTCGTTAATTGGGAGAATAACGGAGAGAAAATTAAAGAAGTGACTAAAGGTGCGGCCGGCGGCCGTATTGTAAGTCCAGAATTTTATTTTAAGCGTTTGGTCACATGGTCAGGCATTTCAAGTTCTGAACCGTCCATGCGGTACATTGAAAATCAAATATTTGGCAGCGGTGCAAAAGCTTTATATACGAGCGGAGGGCAAGGCCTGGCAATGTACCTCTCATTCTTGAATAGTAGCGTCGCTTTACAAATGCTCAAATTTTTAAGTCCGACCTTGAATTTTGAGGCAGGGCATATTGGCCGTTTACCTATTTGTTTTAACAAAGATAATGATACCGTAGCTGTTCTCGTCAAAGAAAATATTGCAATAGCAAAGGATGACTGGGACTCTTTTGAAACGTCTTGGGACTTCGAGCGGCATCCGTTGGTTCCGGCGGAGCGGGGGGCTTTGCTCGCGGACTGTTACCGCGACTTTCAGGCGGCATGCGAGCGGCGGTTCCTGACGCTGAAGGCGAATGAGGAGGAGCTGAACCGCATCTTCATCGACATCTACGGGCTCGGGGACGAGCTGACGCCGGACGTCGCGGAGAAGGATGTGACCGTCGCGCGCGTCTACGATACGAAGGAGGCAATCCCGGACTCCATGAAGGGCAACGGCTACGTGCTCACGCGCGAGGACGTCGTGAAGTCCCTGCTCTCGTATGCCGTCGGCTGCATGTTTGGGCGGTACTCGCTCGATACGCCGGGCCTCGCCTATGCGGGCGGTACCTTCGACGCCGCGAAGTATCCGTCGTTCGCGCCCGATGCCGATGACATCATCCCGATCTGCGACGAGGAGTATTTCGAGGACGACATCGTCAGCCGCCTCTGCACCTGGCTGAAGGCCGCCTATGGCGAGGAACACTATCAGGAGAACCTGCAGTTCCTCTCCGACGCCCTCGGCGGGAACGGCGCGCCGCTCGAGAACATCCGCGCCTACTTCTTGAACGACTTCTACCGCGACCACTGCCGCATGTACAAGAAGCGCCCGATCTACTGGCTCTTTGACGCCGGGCGGCAGAACAGCTTCAAGGCGCTCGTCTACATCCACCGCTACGACCGCGACACGATGGCGCGCCTGCGCACAGGCTACGTCTACAAGCAGCAGGAGCTCTACCGCACCCGCATCGAGGCCTGTGAGAACCGCGCCGCATCCGCCACGACTCAGTCCGAAAAGACCCGGAGCAAGAAGCTCCTGAAGAAACTGCAGGCCCAGTTCGACGAGATCCACGCCTACGAGGAGAAGATCCACCACTACGCCGACCTCCGCCAGCCCGTCGACCTCGACGACGGCGTCAAGCACAACTACACCCTCTTCGCCGACATCCTCGCGAAGATAAAATAAAAACTGTTCCGTGATGGAACAGTTTTTAGAGATTGAGCAAGTCAGCATGACTTCCCGTATCGACGAGGGTAAGTGTCAAGATGTCGTCTTCAATCAGGTAAATCAGAAGCCAGTCCGGCTGTACATGACATTCTCGAAATCCGTTGAAGTTTCCTTTTAACTCATGATCCCGGAATTTTGCGGGCAGAGTTTTACCTTGACGCAGATCATCGATGACATCATCTAGAAGCGTAAGGTTTTTGCCGCGCTTTTTCATCCGTTTATAGCTTTTCTTGAAAGCTGATGTGAATTTAACTTTCCGCATGTTATTCCTCAAGAGCTTTTTTCAAATCGCTCATAGTCGTATAAGCAGGGATGTCAGGAGTACGGGATATGCGTTTTGCCTCGCTCATGGCATCTAAGACTTCCCGAGAGTAATGCGGCACTTCTACCGTGAATGGCAGGCCTCTTCGCATGATACACTGTCTGAGAAAAATATTTACGGCTCCAGACATATCCATGCCGAGTTCGCCAAAGAGTTCGCTAGCCTGCTTTTTTACATCGGAATCGATGCGGATTTGTGTTGGAATCGTTGGCATGTAATCATCTCCTTTATTTCATATTTTAGTACAATTTATTTACATTGTAAACCATTTTGACGATAATTTTCAAGCATAGGGGGAAGTTATGGATTTTCAGGATATTGCAGCTGAGCTGGAGCGGCGGTTTGCGCGGCCTTTGCGGGAGTATGCGCAGCGGCGCTTGATTTTCTGGCAGGATCCGGATGGGGAGTTCCGTGACGAGATCGCGGGGCTGCAGCTCGCGGACGCAAAGGTGCTCGTGCTGACGGGGCATAACGCGTTCCTCGCGAAGAAGACGCTTTCGCATGACGACCTCGTACACAACTATCTCGTCTACGTCCCGTTCACTTACGAGAAGCTCGAGGACGACTGGCTGCTCAACCTCGAGCTCGCCAGCGAGTCGTTCCGCGCGGATCTCGTCTCCATCTGGATGCAGGAGCTCGGCGTGCCGGACGAACAGGCGTATCGCGACATCTTCAAGAAGTACCGCAAGTTCTTCAACGCGCAGGAGCGGCGGAAGCGCTTTGCGGCGCTCCGTGTGGAGCATGGCACGCCGGCAGGCGTCATGCTCGCGATGATGGGCGTCCTCGTGCGCAGCCAGACGGCAGAGCCCGGTGACATCCTGCGCGCCGTGCTCGAGGGCGGCCTTGATGCGGAGGCGAATGAGGGGTATCAGCGCCTGGCATCCTATGGGCTCGAGGGGATTTTCTGGTCGATGGTGCGGCAGGCGATGGGCTATGCGGAACAGGAGCCGAGCCTCTCGCGGCTGCTCCTCTATCTCTTCGTCACGGCCGCGAGCCGCGTGTTGCCGGAGCGGGCGTTCCGCGAGATGCAGGAGCTCACGGGTGAGGGCCATGCGGCGGTCTGCTTCGATTTCGTCTCGGAGTGGATGCACGGCGCGCGTCGCGCCGCATTCCGGCCTGTCGTCCGGCAGGTGGAACAGTCGCTGAATCTCGTGCATCGGCTCGGGGCACTGTCCATCGAGGAGCTCGGTGCACTCGACCTCTTCCCGTGCGTCGATGCGGTCATCCTCAGCAAGCTCTTGCAGGATGCGGAAGACCGCCTGCTGCAGCCGGAGACCATTGCGGCGGTCATCGAGCGGCGGCGTGCGGCGTTCTGGTACGAGGACTTTGCCATCCTTTACGATGCGCTGGCTGAGTACGGGAAGATGCTTTCCTTTGCCGCGCAGCATGCGGCGGGGTTCCACCTGACGCAGGCGCGGGAGGTCTGGGATGCGTATACGCAGGACTACTACCGCATGGATAGCTGCTACCGCCGGTTCCATACCGCCTTTGAAAAGATCCTGCCGATGGAACTGCCAGCCGGGCTCGACGATGCCTATAAGCAGCTCGCCGTCCTCGTCGAGAACCAATACGCAAATGGCTTCCTCGCGGAGCTCGGGGAAAACTGGACGAAGAACTGCGCCGAGGAACTCGGGCGGTATGGCAAGATCCGCGAGGTGCCGGAGCAGGCAGCGTTTTATTCGCAGCGGATCGCACCGGCCGGCAGCCGGCTTTTCGTCATCATCTCGGATGCCATGCGCTACGAGGTCGCAGCGGAGCTCGCCGGGGAGCTCTGCCACGAGATGCCGAGCGAGGTACAGCTCACGAGCTGCCAGGCCCTGCTGCCGAGCATCACGAAGTTCGGCATGGCGGCGCTGCTGCCGCATCAGGAGCTCTCCATACGGGTACGGGATGGCGGCGTCTCTGTGCTCGCGGATGGGCAGTCGACGGAGGCGCCGAACCGCGATGCCGTGCTGAAGGCGGCGAACCCGAAGAGCGTTGCCCTGCGGGCAGCCGACCTGCTGAACAGGAAGCGCGAGGAGCGCGCGGCGCTCGTGCGCGGCATGGAGGTCGTCTATCTCTATCACGATACGATCGACGCGGCGAGCCACGTCGATGACCGCAAGGTGTTCCCGGCCTGCCGGGAGGCTATCGACGAGCTCAAGAACCTCGTGCGGATCATCGTCAATGAGTTCACGGGCACGAATATCCTGCTGACCGCGGATCACGGGTTCCTCTATACGGCCGAACCGCTCGAGGAGGACAGCAAGGCGGGCAGCGGCCTCGACCGCGCTCAGATCCTCGAGCTCGCGCGCCGCTACGTCATCACGACGCCGGATGCGGAGACCCCGCATCTGCTGCCCGTGAAGTTCCTGAAAGGGGAGGCGCCCGCACGCCTTTTCGCGCCGCGGGAGCAGATCCAGCTGAAGGTCCGCGGCAGCGGCATGAACTTCGTACACGGCGGCATCAGCCTGCAGGAGATAGTCGTGCCGGTCATCGAGTTCCGTCACGTGCGCTCCGATTCCGCGGCCTACCGCAAGCACAGCGAGCAGTACGCGATGCAGCCCGTCCGCGTGCAGCTGCTGAGCTCCGGGCACAAGGTCAGCAATATGCGCTTCGCCCTGAACTTCTATCAGGTCGAGCCAGTCGGGAATGGCTGCGTCCCTGCCGAATACGAGGTCTATTTCACCGATTCCGGCGACCACGAGGTCAGCGATGTGCAGAAGATCATCGCCGACAAAGTCAATCAGGAAAACCCCGAGCGGGCATTCCGATGCGTGTTCAACCTCAAGGCGGGCGAGTACGACCGGAATGCCGAGTACTTCCTGATCATCCGGAACACGGCCACTGGCGAAATCGTGCAGAAAGTAACCTTTACCATCGACACGGCATACGAAAAAGATGAATTCGACTTCACGCAAAGCTGAAAACAGCGAAAAAGCAGAATCCGCACGGACAACAGGTTCGTGCGGATTCTGCTTTTCACTTTTCATTGGAATTTTCAATCGATGTTTTCAAAGACCTCGCGGATATCGACGTAGAGGTCTTCGTAGGGAATCGGTATCTGTGTCATTTTGCCTTGGATGCGAAGAAGTAGACGAGGACGGTCAGGGCGATGCCGAGGAGGCCCCAGAGGGCGCCTTTTTCGATGAAGGCGTAGATGGTTGCGAGCACGCACATGAGGATGGCGAAGAGGGTGCCCTTTGCCATCTGGCGGCGTTTCGCGAAGGTCTCGTAGTCGACGCCGGTCTCCTTCTTGAAGCATTCATGGCAGATGATCTCGGGATTGCCCTGCTCGTCTTTGTAGGTCAGGGCGTCTTTATCGGATATTTTCTTGCCGCAATGGGCACAGGTCTGCATAGCTTTTCGCTCCTATCTTTTTGATATGAGGCTGATTTTAGCCTTCTCCACACTTCAGTCTTTTTTCTCGTCTTTTCCGTCGGCCGGCTGCGGCGTCGCGGGCGGCTTCCGCGTCATGAGGATCTTGTCGACGCGCGCGCGGTCCATCGCGAGGATTTTGAATGTGAAGTCGTCCCACGTGATGATCTCACCCTTGCGCGGGATGCGTCCGAGCAGGGAGGTCACGAAGCCGCCCATGGTCTGATACTGGTCGTGCTCCTCCTCCGGCAGCTCGTCGAGGCCGAACTGTTCCTTGAAATCGTCGATGCCGTAGAGGCCGTCGACATACCAGGAATGGTCGCCGCGCGGCCGCAGGCTGACCGGATCCGTGACTTCGCCCTCCGGGTCGCCGAGGATCTCGGAGAGGACGTCCTCCATCGTCAGGATGCCGATGACGCCGCCGTATTCGTCGAGGATCACGGCCTCATGGATGCCGGAGCTCTGGAGCTTCTCGAGTGCGCGGAGCGCGTCCATGGAGCGCGGCAGGAACATCGGCTTCCGGATGTAGTCCTCGAGCCGGATTTCCTGATGGGAGAGCGCGGCGCTGAGCAGCTCGCGTGCGTGGATGATGCCGGCGAAATCGTCGAGGTTCTCGCGGCCGGCCGGGAAAATCTCCTGCTGGCTTTTCGCGATGCATTCGAGGTTATGCGGGAGGTCGTCCTCGAGGTCGAGCCAGAGCATCTGCGTGCGCGGCGTCATGAGCGCGGAAACGGTCTGGTCGGAGAGGCGGAAGATGCGCCCGACGAGATCCTGCTCGCTCTTTTCGAATGTGCCGTCCTCGGTGCCCTGTTCGATGAGATCCTTGACCTCGTCCTCGGTCACGACGTCCTGCGTTTTCGGGTTCATGCCGAATAGCACGAGCAGGAAGTTCGCCGATTTCGAGAAGATGATGGTGAACGGGTGGGCGAGGCGCGTCAGCCGCAGGAGCCGCTTCTGATGGTGTAGCAGGAAATGTTCCGGCTTCTGCAGGGCGGCCTTTTTCGGCAGGAACTCGGAGAATACAAGCGAGACATAGGTCATGCCGAGGATCGAGATCAGCAATGCGATGAGGCTCGCGTGCGGGATGCCTGTGAGCAGGCCCGCGAGCAGCGGCGTCAGGGACACGCCGGTTCCGAGGCCGAGAAGGATGCTCGTGAACGCGATGCCCATCTGTACGAAGTCAAAGGCCTCCTCCGGCGTGTCGAGCAGCGCAATCGCGGCGTCGACATCCGCGCGCTTCGACTCGTCCTCGTCGGCGATCTTCTCGAGCTTCGAGCGGTGGCTTTCCGTCAGCGCCGTCTCGAGCAGGGAGAAATACGCCGATGCCAGCAGGCACAGGAGAAGCAGGAGAAGCAATAGGGAGGCTTCGGTACTATCCAAAAAATATCACATTCCTTTCGCAATCAGAAATACTGCTTCTATCATAACATAAAACCACCCGCAAGTCTTGTCCCGGGTGGTTTTTCGTGCGTAAAATCCATGTAAATCAATGCAGCAGGCGCTGCAGCTCCTCCTCGGAGAGGTGGAACGTCTTCATCAGGCCCTCGCGGTTCATGGAACCGGACTCAAAAAGGTGGCGCAGGATGTTCTTGCGCGCGGTCTCGATGCCCTGCTGATAGCCGACGGCGAACGGCGTATTGCTGCGGCCGCCCGTGGCCATCTGATCCTCGTAGGCGCGCAGCATCGGGTCGTCCTGCCGCCGGACGCTGTCGAAGTCGGTCTGCGATTCCTGCGCACGGCGCTGCTGCTCGAGCCGGCTCGGCGCGGGCAGATAGTCGCCGTCCTCGCTGTAGATCCAGGTCTCGTCGGCCGGGATCGAGCCGGTCAGCACCTGCATGATGGCCGGGCGGTAGTCCTCCTCGTAGCGGCGTTCGGCCTCGCTTTCCGTGAGCCCCTTACCCGTCAGATGTTTCTGGATGCGTGCGGCGAGGCTCTCCGGGTGCGTCGTGATGCCGACCGTGTAGTCCGCGTAGGGGCGGAGCTTTTCCCAGCCATCGCGGTCGTAGAGCAGCCAGCAGCCCTCGAAGATCACGATGGGCTTGCGGATCGGCGTGATGTCCGGTACAATCTCGCCACGCGAAGGGTCGTAGACCGGGAAGCGGACGTCCTCGCCGGCTGCGAGGCGCGCAATCTTTTCGTAGAGTGCCTCGGTGTCAAAGGCGAGGGGGCCGTACGGGGAGAGGAGCTTGCCCTCTGCGTCGCGCTCCCGCTTCAGCTCCTCCGCGGGGCGCGAAAAGCCCTCGAGTCCGAGCCGCTGGACGGGGACGAGGCCATCTGCCATCTGCAGCGAGAGCCGCTCGAGGAAATAGGAGAGCGTCGTCTTGCCCGTGGCCGCCGGGGCGGCGAGATAGACGAGGATGCGGTGTCCCTTCTGCCGGTAGAGGTCCGACAGGTGCGTGAGCAGCGGCAGGAACAGCTTCCTGATTGCCGTATCGCTGTACGCGAGTTTCCGCGTCTGCCCGTTGATCGTGAGCAGACAGCTCCGCCAGGACTTCCCCATATTGACTGCCTCCTTGCGCAAAAAAACCTCTATGGATTATTTCGTTACGCATGGAAAGAATCCTGCTGACTGGGAAAATAATTACAAAATTCTGTTGACAAAACACAGTCTATGCTTTAATGTAAATAGTGTTACGAAATTATATTATGATTATCTTCTCATGCGAGATAATCGAGGTATTATCTACTCAAGGAGGACAACATCTCTATGGAATCTCTTATTCCAGTACTCAATGCCATCGATTCATTCATGTGGGGCCCACCGCTGATCACATTGCTGGTCGGCACGGGCATCTATCTGACCATCCGGCTGAAGCTCCTGCAGGTGTTCCGCCTGCCGCTTGCGCTGAAGCTGATCTTCAAGGCGAAGAACAAGGGCGAGGGCGACGTTTCGAGCTTCAAGGCGCTCTGCGTCGCGCTCGCAGCGACGGTCGGCACGGGCAACATCGTCGGCGTCGCGACGGCGGTCAAGGTCGGCGGTCCGGGCGCCATCTTCTGGATGTGGATGGCGGCGTTCTTCGGCATGGCGACGAAGTATTCCGAGGGCCTGCTCGCCATCAAATACCGCTCCGTCGATGAGAAGGGCGAGATTGCCGGCGGCCCGATGTTCTACATCCGCAACGGCATGGGCGAGAAATGGAAGCCGCTCGCGACGTTCTTCGCCGTGGCCTGCATCCTCGTCGCGTTCCTCGGCATCGGCACATTCCCGCAGGTCAACGCGATCGTCGACAGCGTGAACCTGTCGTTCGGTTTCCCGAAGGCCGCGACGGACGCCATCCTGACGTTCTTCATCGCCGCCATCACGATCGGCGGCCTGCAGTCCATCGCGCGCGTCGCGTCCGGCATCATCCCGTTCATGGCGTTCTTCTACGTCGCCATCTGCATCGGCCTGATCGTCGTGAACATCGACCAGCTGCCGGCGGCGGTCGGCCTGATCATCGAGGATGCGTTCACGGGACAGGCCGCGGTCGGCGGCTTTGCCGGTTCGACCATCATGATGGCCATGCAGAACGGTATCGCGCGCGGCGTGTTCTCGAATGAGTCCGGCCTCGGCTCCGCACCGATTGCGGCGGCTGCAGCCAAGACGAAATGGCCGGCCGAGCAGGGCCTGATCTCGATGACGGGTACGTTCATCGACACCATCATCATCTGCACGATGACAGGCCTCGCGCTCGTCCTGACGGGTGTATGGCAGGGCGATGCGGCCGGTGCGGCCATGACGAACGCGGCGTTCTCCGCGACGTACGGCTCGATCGGCGGCGGCCTGCTGACCATCTCGCTCGTGCTGTTCGCGTTCACGACGATCCTCGGCTGGAACTACTACGGCGAGCGCGCCTGCATCTATCTGTTCGGCACGAAGGGCGTCCTGCCGTACCGCCTGATCTTCATCGTCCTCGTCGCATCCGGTGCCTTCCTGAAGCTCGAGGCCATCTGGATCCTCGCTGATATCGTCAACGGCCTCATGGCCATCCCGAACCTGATTGCGCTGATCGCGCTGTCCGGCGTCATCGTCGCCGAGACGAAGAAATACCTCGACTACCGCAGATCCGTGCCTGTTGAGCAAAGCGACGAACACTGAAGGCAAATACGGATAAGCTGAAAACAGCATAGGAAAAAACTTCCCGTTCGGGCGATGTCCGGACGGGAAGTTTTGCTTTACAGGTTTTTTTTCCTGCGATAAAATAAGTAAGATATATCTTTTTGAGAATGAGGGATTTTATGCTGCGGGGTTGGAAACATTTTCTGTTGCGTGCGTGGGCGCGTGGGACACAGACTGTCGGGCATGAGGCGGGGCTGCTCGCCGCGCTCTATGTCCTGAATTTCGCGCCGATCGTCTGGTTCAATCTGCATTCGTATCAGGCGCAGCAGCTCGGCGTGCTGCTGCTCGACGCGGTGTTCCTGCTCGGCGGGGTGCTGCTCTACGTGCTGCTGCTCGGCTTTATCCCGGTACGCGGCGTCCGGCGTTTCCTGTTCGCCATCTCATTTTTCCTGTCGCTGCTGCTCGGCGTCTCGGAGGCGTTCTGCATCCTGCAATACAGCTCGCTGATCGGCGCGGGCATCGTGACGGCCGTCCTCCAGACGAATCCGGCCGAGGCCGGGGAATTCCTCCGCATGTACGTCGGCGGCAAAGGTGCTGTTGCGGCCATCCTGCTGCTATTAGCGGGTCTTGGGGTCTGGCGTTTCCTCGGCCGCGTGCGGATCCCGCTGTCGGGGCACCGGTTGTCGCGGGCTATGCCTGCTGTGCTTGCCGTTTCTCTGCTCGCAGGCGGCGTGCTGCTGCACAGCTACATGTCTTTCATCAAGAACGATTCGCTCGACGTGCCGGTCGTCCGCGTGAACCGCGCCGTGCAGACGTCGGTCGAGAACATCCAGGCGTTCGAGAAGCTCAAGGACGAGGCGGCGTCGGACGTCCAGATTACGGAAAACCACAGCGATACGCCCTATGTCGTCTTTATCCTCGGCGAGTCGACGAACCGCGCACGCCTGCATCTCTACGGGTATCCGCTCGAGAATACGCCGAACCTCGATGCGCTGAATGCAAAGGGGGACCTTGCGGTCTATCAGGATACCATCAGCCCGGAGGCAGCGACGGTCGCCGTGCTGCGCAAATTGCTGACGTTCTCCGATATGGATTCCGACCGCCCGTGGTATACCTACAACAACCTGATTGATGTCATGAAGGCCGCGGGGTACCGGACGTACTGGCTCTCGAATCAGGAGAGTTCTGGAATCTGGGGCAATGTCGCGCAGCTCTTCGCCGGGCGCAGCGATTACAGCCGTTTCACGCGGCTTCGCGAGTCCCACGAGGACAATGGCATCTACGATGAAGCGCTTTTCCCGCTCGTCGATGAGGCCTTGCAGAACCCCGCACCGAAGAATTTCTACATCCTGCATCTGATGGGCGGGCATGGGCTCTACTATATGCGTTTCCCGTATCTCTTCACGAAGTTCACGGCAGCGGATATCCCCGCGCCGCAGGATACGCTGTCCGAGGAAAAGCGCACGGAAATCGTGCAGTACGAGAACGCCATCTACTATAACGATTTCGTCGTCACGAGCCTCATGGGCAAGTTCGCCGACAAGGACGCGCTCGTCGTCTATATCCCGGATCACGGCGAGGCCGTCTACGATAACGGCGTGTTCTCCGGCCATGTCGAGGAGAATCCGACGAAGGAAACGCTCGAGATTCCGATGATTTTCTGGGCGTCGGACGCCTATAAGGCGCATCATCCAGAGAAATGGCGCGCAATCCAGGCGGCCGTGAACCGTCCCTATATGACCGATGACTTCATCGACACCCTGCTCGACATCCTCGATATCCATACGGCCGAGTTCGACCCGACAAAGAGCGTGATCAACGCGGCGTTCCAGCCGCGCACGCACCGCATAGTGAAAGGGAAAGATTACGATACGGAAATGAAGTAGAAGGCAGGGCCTCCATATCGTGCGTGATGATCAGCAGCGTCTGTCCCGTTTTCTGCGCGCGTGCAAACAGCGCATGAAACAGGGCGGCCGCTGTTTTTTCATCAAGGCCGCAGGTCGGTTCATCGAGAAGTACGAGCGGGGCGGGACGGACAATCGCGAGAGCCGTGAGCAGGCGGCTCCGCTGGCCGCCGGAAAGATATGCGGCATTGGGGCCGATCGGCGTATCGATGCCATCTTTCATGGCGCGGATGACGGGTTCGAGCTGTGCGTCGCGCAGAGCCGCCTTGATGTCGGCTTCGCCGGCCTCCGGGCAGAGAATGCGGAAGTTCTCGCGGATGGACTTGGCGAAAAGCACGCTGCCCTGCGGCATGCCGCTGATGGCGTTGCGGATGGATTCTGTTGAAAGCTCCGTGTAGGGCTTTCCTTGCAGGTAGAGCATGCCAGAATCGGCGGGCCAGACGGCGAGCAGCAGCTCCGCGAGCGTCGTCTTCCCCGCGCCGCTCGCTCCCGTGATGAAGAGATGTTCGCCGGGCATGACTGAGAACGACAGATGGGAGAGGACGGGCTGCCCTGGGCGGTACGAGAACGAAACATCCCTCGCGGCGAGCAGGACGCCCGCAGAGGGCGGCTTTGGGAACGCGGATGATACGGTATCGTCCATGTCTCCAGAGGAGAGTGCGCGGGCGGCACGGTTGCTGCGGCAGATCTGGCGGATGGCCTCGGGCAGGGGGCGGAGCTCCGCGAGCAGTGCCTCGAACACGAGGAATGCGGCCGCAAACGCGATGCCGGTCATGCGTCCGTCCCGGACGGCAGGAATCAGCACTGCCAGCAAAATGACGAAGATCAGCGCATCGAGGCCATCGAGCGCCGCATCCATGCCGTCCGCCTGCCGGGCGGCTTTTTCGTCTGCCCGCTGCTTGGCGGCGGCCGACTGATCAAGGATCGCGCGTGCGGATTGCGTGCCCGCAAAGCACAGTTCGTCCGCGCCATCGGCATGATCGAGCAGCGCGCTGCGGTAGGCGGCATCCGGTTCGCGCGTATCGGGCTGGGATTTCGCCCAGAGGAGGGCCGGAGCAATCGGACGGGCGGCGAAGGGGACGAGCAGGAGCAGGGAGGCGCTGCCGATAGGCCCCGCGAGCCAGACGATGCCGCCGATGGTCAGCAGGAGCGCCGTGATCGGCGGCAGCAGGCCGCGCACGAAGAAGTCGCGCAGCTCGTCCGCGCCGGTCAGCATATCGTGCAGGAACTCGCCTTGCCGGGCCGGGCCGGAACGGAGCGGCAGGATGGCGGCGGCCTGCGCATAGAGGCGGACGCGCAGATCGGTCAGCGCGCGGAAGGCGAGGCGGTGCGTGAGGTAGCGCTCGGCGTAGCGGAATACCGCGCGGAAGATTCCGCAGGCGCGCACGGCCGTGATGCCGAGCGCGAGCGCGTAGAGCGGCGGGTGCAGTGCGGCGCTCGCAATCAGCCAGGCCGACGCGGCCAAGAGGCCGATGCCGGTGATGGCGGCAAGCAGGGCGGCGAGTGCCGCGGGAAGCAGAGCGGAAAACGAGGCCGTGGATAGCAGACGGAAAATCTTCATATCGCTTCGCCCCTTTCCTGCTTTCCATCCGTTGCCGTTCTATCCAACGGAATGGATGATGTTCCGTTTTCCGGCCTTTCCGATGGCTCGAGTTCGATGACTTGTCTGGCGAGAGCGCGGATGGCTTCGTCATGGGTGACGATCAGCAGCGTGTGCGTTACCGCGAGCTCTTGCAGGATGGCGCGGATCTCCGCGGCGGTCTTCGCGTCGAGGGCGGCCGTCGGCTCGTCGAGCAGAACGAAGGGACGTTCCTGATACAGGGCGCGCGATAGGCCGAGGCGCTTCCGCTGTCCCTGCGAGAGGCCCTGTCCGCCCTCCCCGAGTTGAGTCCGAAGGCCATGTGGCAGCGCGCACAGGAAATCCTGCATTCCGGCTAGATGCAGGGCCTTTGTTATGCGTTCCGCCTGCGCGCCGCCCTCTTCTGCATCAAAGGCCAGACTGACGTTATCAGCTAGTGAGGCATTGAACAGATGCGGCTCCTGCGGCACATAGCTGAGCGTCCGGAACAGTTCCAGCCGTGGGACGGCACGGCCGGCGTCCGTCCATTGGAGGCTGCCCGACGATGGCGTGAGCAGTCCGGCGCATAGCTTCAGCAGCGTCGTCTTCCCGCTGCCGCTCGGCCCCATGAGGACGGTGATCCCGCCCTGCGGCACGGAAAAGGATAGATCGCAGATGGCAGGCAAGGGGCTCCCCGGATACGTGAACGACAGGTTCTCGACGGTCAAGACAGGTGCATCGGCAATGTGCCCGCTACTGGTTCCTTTTTCCGCAGCAATATCTCCCAAGAGGTTCCCCGGATATCTGTCATCGGGGGCAGAAGCCTTATCGTCGGCAAAGCTGCTTTCCGGATTCAGAGCCGAGGCCAAGGCGTTTTCCGCGGTCATGGCCGTCATGCCGCTGTGGAACGCCGTGCCGGCCTGCCGCAGCGGCTGATAGAATTCCGGCGCGAGCAGCAGAACAAAGAAGGCGGGCAGGAAGGACAGCTGCCCGTAGAGCAGCCGAAGCCCGATGCTGACCGCAATCATCGCGATGGAGAGTGTCGTGATGAGCTCGAGCGCAAAGGCCGAGACAAACGAAAGTTGCAGGACATGCAGCGCGGCCGTGGCGAAATCCTCGCTGAGCTGCCGTACGCGGCCGTCCATGCGTTTTTCCTGCCGGAAAAGCTTCAGCGTCGGCAGCGCGCGAAGCAGTTCGGCAAATCCCGATGAAAGTTCCGTCAGCTCCTGCCATTCCTTTTCGCTGGCCTTGCGCGTCACGCGCCCAATCAGATAGAGCAGGAACGGGGCAATCGGCAGGGTCACGAGCATCAGGAGGCCCGTCCACGGGTCAGTCCAAGCGGCGATGAGCAGGAGCAGCGGCAGAGAGGCGGCGAGGCCGAGCAGGACCGGCAGGACGCGTGTGAACCAAAGGCCGAGGGCGTCCGTCTGCTCAAGCGCAAGCGGCAGCAGGCGGCCGGTAAACCGCGCCGAGGCATCCGTGGAGAGCAGCCGCTCATGCAGTCTTCCGCGGACCCGCGTGCGCGTGGATGTGGCGAGGGAAAGCTCCATGCGGCTTTGCAGCAGGCGGACAGCCGGCTGCAAAACGAGCAGCAAAAGCAGCACCAGAAGAACTGGTGCTGTCTCAAGGAATCCCTTTCCGCGAAGAAAGACGCCGTCCATGCCCATGGCCGCGGCATAGCAGGCACCTGCGAGCAGCAGGGCGCGCAAGGCCGTGAGACCAAGCAGGAAGGCGAGCGTACCGCGGCTATTGCGGATGGTTTCGAGGAAAAAGAGATTTTTTCTATGCATGAGCGATTCCTGTATCAAAGATGTTCCTGCGCGTCCTTTGCCGTTACGCGTTTGCGGAAGATGTAGTACGTCCAGCCCTGATAGATCAGCACAATCGGCACGAAGACCGCCGCGGCCACCGTCATGACGGACAGCGTGTACGGGCTAGAGGAAGCGTTCGTGATCGTCAGGCTCCAGGCCGGGTCAAGGCTCGAGACCATGAGCCGCGGGAACAGGCCCGCGAAGAACGCGGCGGTCGTTGCGACAATCGCGAGAGCGCTGGCAATGAAGCTCGAAACGCTCTTTTCCTTTTTCATGCGCGACATGGCAAGCAGGAAAAGCAATGCGGCGGCTGCGAGCAATCCGACCGCGAGAGGTTTTTCAAACAGGTCGGTGCTCGACTGAGTCAGCACGAGCAGCAGGACGAACAGGAGCGTTGCGAGCGAGCCGACGTTCAGCGCCACGGCCCGGCAGCGCCGCAGGAGGCTTTTCTTCGAGAGGCGGATGGTCAGGAACGCCGCGCCGTGGAACAGGAAGACGAACAGGAACGCGAAGCCGCCGACGATCGAGTACAGCGAAAGCAGGTCAAAGAAGCCGCCCGTATAGGTCATGTGCCCGTCAATCGGGAGCCCTGCGAGCAGGTCAGTGACCGCGACGCCCCAGAGGAACGCCGGCACGATGCTGCCGAACGCGATGGCGCCGTCCCAGAAATGTTTCCAGCGCAGCGAGTCCTGCCGCCCGCGCAGCTCGAATGCCACGCCGCGCAGGATCAGTGCGACGAGCATCAGGAAGAGCGCGAGGTAGAACGCCGAGAACATCGTCGCGTAGACATGCGGGAATGCTGCGAACATCGCGCCGCCCGCCGTGATCATCCAGACCTCGTTGCCGTCCCAGACCGGCGCGATCGTGCGCAGAATCTCACCGCGCTCCTTTTCATCTGACGTCAGGAACGGCATCAGGCCGCCGACGCCGTAATCGAATCCCTCGAGGAAGAAAAAGCCGGTGAACAATACGGCGATGAGCAAGAACCAAAGCAGCTGAAGATCCATCATGCATTCCTCCCTTCCTCATAGGTGACTTCCGTTTTCTGGATATAGCGCATGGCCACATAGATGGCGGCAATCGCGAGCGCGAGATAGAGCACGGTAAACCCGATCATCGTCAGCCAGACGTCGGCGCCCGTGAGGTTTGGCGAGACGGCTTCACTCGTTTTCTGCAGGCCGAATACGATCCAAGGCTGACGGCCCGCTTCGGCGATATACCAGCCGACGCTGTTCGCGATGAACGGCAGCGGCAGCAGCCAGGGCAGTGCTTTGAGCAGGGCAGGGCAGGTCATCGGGCGGCCTTTCCATCCGAGGTAAGCCGTGATGAGGCCGAGCAGGACGAGCAGCCCGCCGATGCCGATCATGATGCGGAAGCTCCAGAACAGGCCCTTGACATCCGGACGGTAGTCGCCGGGGCCGTACGCCGCTTCGTAGTCCTTCTGGATTGCGTTGATGCCCGGCACGGCGCCTGCTGGCTTATTGTAGAGCATGAACGAGAACACCGCCGGGACTGTGAGCTCGACGTTGTTCTTGTGTTCCTGTTCGTTGATGTCCGCGACGATGGCAAACGGGGCCGGATCCTCGGTCTCCCAGAGCGCCTCGAACGAAGAGACCTTCATCGGGTTGACCTGCTCGAGGTACTGCGCGTGCATGTGGCCGCTGCCCATCGCCGCGAAAAGGCCGAACAGCATGAAGATGGCCCCGGCCTTCAGCGTCTGCGTGAATGCGTGGCGCGAGGCTTCGTCATGCAGGATTTTCCAGGCTGAGACCGCGAGGACGAGGAAACCAGCCGTCGCGATCGCCGAGAACAGCGTATGCGTGTACTCGCCGACGACGTAGTGATTCGTGACGAGCGCGGCAAAGTCCGTCATCTCCGCGCGGCCATTGCGCACGGCGAAGCCGACGGGGTGCTGCATGAACGAATTCGCGACGAGAATCCAGAACGCCGAGAGATTGCTCGCGAACGCGACAATCCAGATGCAGGCGCAGTGCGCCTTTTCCGAGAGCTTGTCCCAGCCGAAAATCCAGATACCGAGGAACGTCGACTCGAGGAAAAAGGCCGTCAGCGCCTCGAGCGCCAGCGGTGCGCCGAAGATATCCCCCATGAAGCGGGAATATTCGGACCAGTTCATGCCGAAATGGAATTCCTGCACGATGCCGGTCACGACGCCCATCGAGAAGTTGATGATGAACAGCGTGCCGAAGAAGCGCACGAGCTTGCGGCTCGTTTCCTTCCATGCCGGCCGCTTCGTCCGGACATAGCAGGTCTCGAGCAGTGCGACGAAGATCGAGAGCCCGAGCGTCACCGGGACGAATAGGAAATGGTAGATGGTCGTGATGGCGAACTGCCATCGGGATAAGATAAGTGCATCCATAATCCAGCCTCCCCTGTTTTGTTATTGGTATGGCGTGATAAAATTCACTATAGCCCTATTATACCCGAAATGTGCGTAGAATACAATGAAAAAACGATATTAATAAAAAATCATTATCCGATATTGACGCAGAAATACATGAGGGAAAAAGCCAGAAAGAAATTCCTCGAAATGATCCAGAGAAAAGCGGGAGCAGGCAGGATTTCCGGGCACGAGGAAAGAATCAATAAAAAGGTGCTTTTCGTTCGCGCCTCTGCAGCTAGGCGCGGGGGAGAAGCCGGATTCTGCAATGGAAACAAGGGAGGGCCTACCTATGAGTCTCATGGAACATCTGAAGCAGTCGGATCCAGCGGTTGTCGCAAGCATCGACCGGGAACTGAACCGCCAGCGCACGAAGCTCGAGCTGATCGCGTCGGAGAATATCGTTTCACGCGCGGTGCTCGAAGCGCAGGGCAGCGTGTTGACGAATAAATATGCCGAGGGATACCCGGGCAAGCGGTACTATGGCGGCTGCGAATTCGTGGATGAAGTCGAGCAGCTCGCCATCGACCGCGCGAAAAAGCTTTTCGGCTGCGGATACGCGAACGTCCAGCCGCATTCCGGGGCACAGGCAAATATGGCTGTATTTTTCAGTTTACTTAAGCCTGGCGACACCGTCATGGGCATGAATCTGACGGACGGCGGGCATCTGACGCATGGCAGCCCGGTCAACATGAGCGGCAAGTACTTCCATATCGTGCCGTATGGCGTCCGCAAGGAGGATGAGCGCATCGACTACGATGAGATGGATCGCATCGCGAAAGAGTGCCGCCCGAAACTCATCGTCGGCGGCGCGTCGGCCTACGCGCGCGTCATCGACTTCGAGCGCATGGCTGAGATCGCGCACAGCGTCGGCGCCTACCTGATGGTCGACATCGCGCATATCGCGGGGCTCGTCGCTGCCGGCCTGCACCCGAGCCCGATTCCGTATGCCGACGTCGTGACGACCACGACGCATAAGACCCTGCGCGGCCCGCGCGGCGGCATGATCCTCTGCAAGGATGCGGAGTTCGGCAAGCAGTTCAACAAGGCCATCTTCCCCGGCATCCAGGGCGGCCCGCTCATGCACGTCATCGCGGCGAAGGCCGTGGCCCTCGGCGAGGCGCTGCAGCCATCCTTCAAAGACTATGCGAAGCAGGTCATCAAGAATGCGGCCGTGCTTGCTGACGAGCTCACGAAGGACGGCTTTCGCATCGTGACTGGCGGCACGGACAACCATCTGATGCTCGTCGACCTCACGAGCAAGAACCTCACCGGCAAAGAGGCGCAGAACCTGCTCGACGAGGTCAACATCACCGTCAACAAGAACACCATCCCGTTCGAGCCGCGCTCCCCGTTCGTCACGAGCGGCATCCGCCTCGGCAGCCCGGCGCTCACGACTCGCGGCTTCAAAGAGGACGACATGAAAGAAGTCGCCGACATCATCGCCCTCGTCCTCGACAACCCCGAGGACGGATCCGTCAAAGACCAGGCCCGCACCCGCGTCGCCGCCCTCTGTAAAAAATACCCGCTCTACGAATAAGCAGGTATTCCCATAAAAAGAAAAGCGGCAAGAGTCCGTTCTGAGGCTCTGCCGCTTTTTGCTGAAAGAACATTATGGCATTTTCTTTTGTGACAGGGGCGTTTGAGAAAAACTGCATTTTGATTGACTTATGTGATATAATTAAGGAATAAATAAAGATAAATTACATGATATAAATGCGCAGAAATCGACTATTTACCTGAATGAGGAATTTACGATGAGCAATAAAATTACGGGAAAGGAATATCCGCTTCTTAAAATATTTAGTTCTGATTTCGAATACCATATTCCGGCGTATCAAAGGCCTTATGCATGGGAGGAGGCTCAGACGGAGGAGCTCTTTGATGATTTATACGATTTCTTTAAGGCAGAAGACGTTGATAACTATTTCCTAGGAAGTATCGTCTTGATCAAAGAGGATAATAATCCACATTCGTTCGTCATCGATGGTCAACAGAGGCTTACGACTCTTTCTATCCTTTTTGCGGCTTTGGCAGATAGTTTTGATAGCGAACAGAACAAACAGAATTGCAGGAAATACCTTCAAGAAGATGGCGATGCAATGGCTGGCATCAAAGCACAGCCGCGCCTTTTCCTGCGTGACCGCGATCAAGCCTTTTTCAACAAGTATATTCAAGAAATAAATTTTGATGAGCTTGTTCAGATGGATTCAGCTACGTTGGTGACGGAAGCTCAACGGCACATACAATCAAATGCAAAGATATTGCGAGCCAGATTCTGTGAAAATTTCGCTGATGATAAGGAAAGGATGGGTTTCGGTAATTTTCTGCTCAATCGTTGCTTTCTCATCGCCGTATCAACCTCGAATGAGGAATCTGCTTTCCGTATTTTCTCTGTTATGAATAGCAGGGGCTTGGATTTGCTGCCTACAGATATTATCAAGTCTGAAATCATAGGAAAGCTTCCGCCAGCAGAACAAGAAGCATATACTCAAAAATGGGAAGATCTGGAAAACCTTACAGGACGGGACGGGTTCAGTGAGGTGTTTACCCATACCAGAACAATTTTTGTGAA
>Ga0310695_10005783_pt1 | contig 21186 bp, 16 predicted proteins | sample RumenRJG_04DNA_FD_203882 | JGI IMG/M metagenome (GOLD analysis project Ga0310695, IMG submission 203882) | Bovine rumen microbial communities from Lethbridge, Alberta, Canada - RJG_04 (v2) (version 2) | ecosystem: Host-associated > Mammals > Digestive system > Stomach > Rumen | place: Canada...
ATTCGTGAAGTTGCAGTCCTTCGCGGACTCATGTATCGCCTCGAACTTCTCCTGCACGGAATCAATGTCCTTGACATTGAAACCGTCCCTCTCTACGGTCTTGCAGAGGGACTCAAGCTGGGAGATGACCTTCTCCTCCTTCGACTGGCAGGAGGTAAGGAAACAGAAAGTGACAAGTGCGGCGACGACTGCCGCCAGTCTGATGATAATCCTATTCTTCATAATCAACGTTTTTCGGTTGAACAAAGATATGCAATAATCGCAATAATGCAACAATCAGTCCTTTCCTTTCCTGTGAAGGTCGGAAGGAGTGGCGTTGAACTCCTTGGTGAAGCATCTGGTGAAATACTTCGGATCGTTGAAGCCTACCTCGTAGGCTATCTCGGAGATGTTCATGTCATCGTTGGTGCCGTTGCAGATCATCTCCTTCGCGACGTTCAGACGGTATGTCCTTATGAACTGCGCTATGGACTGCCCGAGAGTCTGCTGTATCTTCTCATTGAGCTGGCTGCGGCTCATGCCCATCGCGTCCGCGAGGCCATAGACGTCAAGGTCAGGATCCTTGTATTTTTTCTGGATGGCAGCCAGCAGCTTGAAGGAAAAGTCGGACTCCTTATTTGACGGGATGCTTGAAGACAGGGTGTTGTGACTTGCGATCAGCTCATTCTGCTTCTGCAGAAGAGCGTTCTGTTCGGCAAGTTCCTTCGCCCTTTTCTCAAGCTCCTCTTTCTGCTCCTTCAACTCTTTTGTCTGCCTGTCAACCTCCTGCTGCAGCAGGTCTTTCTTCCTGTTGATGGATCTGGTATACCATCGTACGAACAAGTCCACCAGCAAGCCGACCAGAAGCAAAGTAATGAGATAGAACCACCATCTCTTGTAGAGGACAGGCTTGACATACAGCATCTTTTCATCCTGGGACAATACATTCCCTTTCCTGTCGACCGCCCGAATCTGGATCCTGTAATTACCGCCTGGAATGTGCCCGAATTTGACATGTGTATCATTCTCAAAGACAGGAGACCAGTCCTTTTCCATAGGCAGAAGGCGGCTTTCATATGTGATATCCGCCCCTTTACGGTAGGACAAATCAGAGAATTTCAGGGTGAAGTCAGTATCTGTCTCGTCCTTGCTTATGGCGTCGGAAAGGGAAACGTTGTGAAACACGTCCTTCGAGTAGTACCCGGAGATGACCACTTCGGGCTTGTTTGAGTATTCATTCGAGACATAACTGGACCGGAGGATGCTGAGACCGCCTCCCTTAAGCCCCATGTAAATGGTGCCGTTACTTCCTCGTGCTATGCTGTTCTCGCAGAACGACATTGATTTGAGTCCGTCGTCCATGTCATAGCTATTTATCTCCCCGGTCTGCGTGTCCAGGCGGGAAAGACCGTTTTCAGTCGCTATCCACAGATAGACTCCGTCCAGAAGCAGACCGTTGATCTGGTTGTCAGCCAGTCCGTCAGAGTCGGAATAGACCGTTATGTCCGGTTTTTCCGACATGCAGTTGTCCACCCTGTATATGCCGTTCCCGTAAGTGCCGGCCCAGATGGTGTCTCCGTCAGGGACAAGCGACATGCAGGCGGGGAAGCCATCTATCACCCTTGATTCAAGGGTTTCCAAGTCTATGATCCTTAGGCCTTCAAGGCTGCTGACCAGCAGTTTGCCGGATACGATGCATGCTCCCAGGCATGCGGAAGTACTGACAGGGGACTCAGCGAATGTGGACTTGCCTATATCATAGATATAGAGCCCGTTGCGGGCCATGATCCAGATATAGTCGTTGACACTGTCATAAACCATTCCGAGTACGACATCGATATTCCTGGCAACGTCCGACCTGTACCCTTCAGGGACATGGATGACATCGGGGCTGGACATATTGATATAGTTCAGGTGTCCGTCCACGGTGCCCATCCAGATCCGGCCGTGTCCGTCCTCGCAGAATGCCGTTATCGAATTGCCAAGTAGGGCGGAGTTGTCCGTATTGTAGTTCCGGAACACCAGGTCACCAACCTGCCTGCACAGGCCATACCCCGTAGTCGCGAGCCACAGGACTTCGTTGCTGTCGATGAAGAGCGCCCTGACAGGAGTCGAAGGGATCGGGGAGGACGTCGTCTCGATGCGGGAGAGGTTTGTGATCTGAAGGCTTTTCCTCTGGAGGATGACGAGCCCTTCCGCTTCAAGTCCTACCCATATCTGCCTGTTCCGGGTGGCTATGCTTCGCACGATTTCTCCCGGAAGTATCTGATTGCCGTAATCATTGGTACGGGAACCGTATGTATCGAACGAGTGGCTGACCGGATTGTAGATGCCGACTCCTCCCAATGTCCCTACCACTATCTCGTTTTCAGGAGAGAGGCACAGTCCGGTTATCTCGTTATTAGGGAGGGAGTGACGGTCCGATTCAGCATGCATATAGCAAGTATAACTGCCCGAAGCGATGTCAACCCTGTACAGGCCGTTCATCGTCCCTATCCACACTTCATTCCCGAAACGTAAGAATGCCGTAGCCCTGTTGTCCTCTCCTATAAAGATATCCGGCAGGATCTCGGATGTGCGAAGTCCCTTGCCTTCTATCTGCCGGACCTTATAGAACCGTCCGTTGAGGGTTATCCATACGGAACCGTCATTCTCCACATCGCAGGCCTTGGGCATCAGATTGTCATTTGTAACATTGCACTGCAGGGAATCGACGATGAATGTGCCGCCATTATCAGAGAACGCTACCCTGAAAAGCATGTTGTTCGAGGTGAACCACATGCATCCCCTGGAGTCCGTCCTCAAGGCTGCGGGAGGATGAGACTGGCGCCAGGCCTTGGACATTCCGGGGAAATCCCCCATAAGGGCGAGGGATTCCATGTCCAGAATTTCCATTCCACCCGCTCCGGGCACCCACAGTCTTCCGAAACGGTCCTCGTGACAGTGGCTGACAATGTCTCCCATGAAACCGGGAATTTCTTTCTGAGAGAACTTTATGAAAGAATCGCCGTCATATCTCACCAGTCCCCCGCCGAAAGTGCCTATCCAAGCATAACCCTTGCTGTCGAAATAGATTCCGTTGATATCCTGGTCAGGAAGTCCTCCTTCCCGTGACAGCCTATCGATGACCAGATAGTCTTCAGCGCCTGTCTGGGCGCGAATACTAGTGGTGGACAAGGCAAGGCAGAAAAAAACTGCCAATAAAAAATCCACCCTTCTTAAAAAAATATCCACCATATAAGAAAAATATTCCACATGTCTGAGTGTAAAGTTAATTATTTTTGTAAAAACAAGCAAAACTATCACCATTTCTTAATATTTATGAAACTATTTACCTCTATTCGCTGCCTTTTCCTTGCAACGATGCTGATGCTTTCTGCTACGTCAGTTTTTGCTCAGAACGTTACAGTAAAAGGAAAAGTAACAGATTCGCGTGGCGAGCCTGTCATCGGAGCCACTGTCATGCTCAGCGGTAACCAGACTGTTGGAGCACTAACCGATCTGGATGGAAACTATTCGATCAATGTTCCGTCCAACTCTTCACTTATTTTCTCATGCGTAGGTTACGCGACCCAGACAGTCGCTGTGGACGGACGTACTTCGATCAACATCGCATTTGAAGAAGACACAGAGTTCCTCGATGAGACTGTCGTCATCGGTTATGGTACCCAGAGGAAGAGACTCCTCACCGGAGCCACCATCAATATCTCCGGTGACGATATCCTTAAACAGAGTACAACGAATGCACTCGGTGCCATCTATAGCTCCGTCCCGGGCGTAAACATCGTCCAGTCGAGCGGTGGACCTGGAGCAGGATACAATATCACAGTCCGCGGTCTCGGTACGACCGGTTCCGCCAGCCCGCTCGTCGTTATCGACGGTGTGGCCAGCAGCATGAACAGCCTTAACGCCCTCAACCCTGCCGACATCGAGTCCATCGACATCCTCAAGGACGCTGCATCGGCAGCTATCTATGGAGCGCGTGCCGCCAACGGCGTCGTCCTGGTGACCACCAGGCAGGGAAAGATCGGAGACAAGAAGGCGACAGTCACCTTTGACGCCTACACGGGATTCCAGCAGCCGAATACCAATGGGGTACATGCCGTTTCAGCAACTGAATACCTTGACCTCATCGCACGCGCGGGCCTGCACGAATTCGATAATATAGAACAGACGATGCCCGTGCAGATGGATTGGATCCGGAAAGGCCAGTGGAACGGAACGGACTGGTTCACCGAGTCCATCAACAAGAACGCCCCTACCAACAACCTCGCCTTGGGTGTGACCGGAGGCGGCGACGCGGTAAGATACTCGTTCAGCTTCTCCAAGTCCTATCAGGAAGGTACTTTGGGAGCGCCCAAACCCACCTACTATGACAGGACCACAATTCGCGCCAATACCGATTTCACCGTGCTGAAGAAGGACAACCGCGATGTCATCAAGTTGGGCGAGAACGTGACCTTCTCCATCACGGACTCCCGCGATATGGGCACAACCGGCCGAGGCAGTGATGTTTCCAACCTTCTCACCAAGACCCCGCTCCTCCCCGCATACGATCTTGACGGATCCCTTTATACCTATGAAAAGCAGGTCAGGGACGGATGGGATGCAAGGGACAATGAAACCAACCTGCTGGAGTCCCAGACCCTTAAGGAGAGCCAGGGAAAGAGCGTCCGTGTCCAGGGTAATGTCTACCTTGAGGTCAACCCTTTCCGTGAGCTCAAGCTCCGTACGGCCTTCGGATTCCGCGCCAACACCAGCTTCTCCCGCTCCTATACGCCGGAGTATCAGCTTACAGCCTCTGATTTCAAAGACTATGACAGCGTAAGCCAGAGTTCCAGCGTTTCAACTAACTGGACATGGGAGCTTACCGCCAACTACAAGAAGACCTTTTTCGGCGACCATACCATCGAGGCCCTCGCCGGTACTTCCATCGAAGCCACGGGCTGGGGAATGAGTGTCAACGGTACCCGTTCCTCGACCAAATTCGGAACCTGGAACTCTGCAAACCTCGGCTCTGTCGAAGGTGCGCTGACAAGTGACGAGCATGCGAGCATGGGTGGCGGAAACACGGTTCCGTACAACGACCTCCTCTCTTTCTTCGGACGTCTTAACTACAGTTACAAGGACAAATACCTGTTTACGGCCATTGTCCGTAGCGACGGTTCCTGCAACTTCGCCAAGGGCAACAGATGGGGCGTCTTCCCGTCCGTCTCCGCCGGCTGGGTCATTTCCGAAGAGCCTTGGATGGCAGGGACAAAGGACTGGCTCAACTTCTTCAAGATCCGCGGAAGCTGGGGCCAGAACGGTAACTGCAGCATCAGCAATTTCCAGTACACCGGTACGATCTCGCTGAGTGGCCAGTATGACTTCTCCTACGACCAGACCAATCCCGTCACTGCCGCCTATCCCGACAAGATTCCCAACTCCAAGCTTTCCTGGGAGACCTCCGAGCAGACGGCTATCGGCTTCGACTCGCGCTTCTTCCGCAGCCGCCTGGGCGTCATCTTCGACTGGTACCGCAAGGACACCAAGGACTGGCTGGTAACCCCTCCGTCCATGGGTATCCTGGGCGCCAGTGCCGCCTCCATCAACGGTGGTGCAGTCCGCAACTCCGGTGTTGAGCTCAGCTTCACCTGGAATGACAGTGTCGGCGATTTCCGCTACAGTGTCGGACTTAACGGCTCTTACAACAAGAACAACGTCCTCTACATCAACAATGCCGACGGTATCATCCACGGTGAGAAGAAAATCATCTCCGAGAATGTAGCCAAGGAGGATGGATTCCGTGCAGAACCGGGCAAGCCCATCGGCTACTTCCTGGGTATCGCAAGCGAAGGTATCTTCCAGAACCAGAAGCAGATCGACGATTACAACTCCAAGGGCTATGTTTTCATGAACGGCTATGAGAACACCCAGCCTGGTGACGTGATCTGGATTGACCAGAACAACGACGGCGTTTACGACGAGAAAGACTGTATCGAGATCGGTAATCCCCACCCGGATTTCACCATGGGCTTCAACATCAGCCTTCAGTGGAAGGGCGTCGACTTCAGCGTCAACGGTTCCGGTGCTTTCGGACAGCAGGTCATGCAGAGCTACCGCCAGTTCGCACTCCAGGATCTGCAGGGCTTCACCAACAACCTCGTCGCCCGTTACTGGACCGGCGAAAACAGCACGAACAAGTTCCCCCGCTACTCCTCCGGTTCGCACAACAACTTCAAGTGCAACAGCTACAACAGCGACATCTTCATCCAGAATGCCGATTATATCAAGATCCGCAACATCACCCTCGGATATGACCTCAAGAGCGCTATCAAGAGGCTTCCCTTCCAGTCGCTAAGATTCTTCGTGACCGGACAGAACCTCTTCACTTTCACAGGATATGACGGAATGGATCCGGAAGTCGGTTCCGGCGCCGCCGGCTACAGCTGGTCCTCCGGTATCGATACCGGCTTCTATCCTTCCCCCAAGGTTTACATGGCTGGTGTCAGCATCAAATTCTAAACCCGAAAGCATATGAAAAAGATATTACTTTATTTTGCAGCTTGCCTGTTCGTCTTCATCGGTTGTGAGAAAATCGACAGCCTGCTCGACACGACGAACTATCAGAAAGCGGACACCTCATCCTTCCCCCAGACCGAGAAGGACGCGGAGCAGCTGGTCAACTCGGCATACTCCACGATGCACTCGCTATACACCGGCAGTATCTTCAGGATCAACCTCTTCAGGCGTATGATCGCCAGTGACGACTATTACGGCGGCGGCTCCACGAGCTCCAAGGAAACGACAGCCGCAGACCGCCTGCTCGCACCGTCCATGGATGAGGACAATTCACCCTGGAAGAGCTACTACAACGGACTGTTCCGTTGCAACTATGCCTTGGAATCCATCTCCGCCATGGATGACGACCTCTTCACGGGAGATAACAAGAACTGGTATCTGGGTCAGGCTCACTTCATGAGAGGCTTCTGGCTCTGGGAACTTGCAGAACGTTATGAAACCTTCCCGCTGACGCTTTCCACCGAGGTGGAGAATATGCCCAAGGCATCTGTCGACGAGATCTATGCGGCCATCGCCGAGGACCTCACCCAGGCCATCAACCTCATCCCGGCGAAATACGGCTACTCAAGGGACAACAACCTGGCCGGACGTGCCACGAAGTATGCGGCAGAGGCTTTGCTCGGTCGTGTGTGGCTGTTCTATACGGGATTCTACAAGAAGGACAACATGGCTGGTATCACCAAATCCCAGGTCATCACCTATCTTGAGGACTGCGCCAACACCAGCGTTTCCAAGTTCGATCTGGAGGACGACCCGCGCGAGATCTGGCCCTACACCAACGAGTATTCCAGCGGTGTTGCATATGGCACCAACTTCGATACTTATGTGAACCATGAGAACCTCCACTGGGTTGGCAACCATAGCAAGGAGACTGTCTGGGGCGTGCATTTCTCACTCACCGGCAACGGCTACAACCGTCTCCCCGAATGGATCGGCATGCGTAACTCCGCCCAGCGTCCCAACGCGGACAGTTATCCCTGGGCCGCCGGTTCCAACGGTAATGCTTCCGTCAATCCCATCATGCTCGAGGAATGGTACACGGATCCTGATTACGGCCCGAATGACAAGCGTTTCTATGGCTCCGTCATCGCGATCCGCAATGCGAACGAGGTGTATGATTGGTTCAAAGACGGATATGTGGAACTTCCCAAATTCAAGGGACATGACAGTAAGGAAATCGAGAGGACACTCTTCTATTCCAAGAAATATCAGGCTGTCGCCTGCTATTCCGATGGAGCGAAGTCAAGTATGCTCAACAACTTCTTCAACGCAGTCAACGGTGCCGTTTCCAACAACCCTAAGAGCGGTAACAAGAACGACGCCATCTATATCCGCTTTGCTGACGTACTGCTCATGCTTGATGAGCTGAAGGGTACCGTCACCGGCATGAACAGGCTCCGCGCCCGCGCCGGCCTTGCCCCTTACGACTCTTACACCCCTGAGCGCCTCGAGAAGGAGCGCCGTTACGAACTCATGTTCGAAGGCATGCGCTTCAACGACCTTCGCCGCTGGTATCCCGAGAGAGCCGGTGAGATCATCCAAAAGAACCAGGACGGCGGATATATCGAGTTCAAGGGAAAGCCCACCACATATCAGGAACTGCCTGGCAGGTCTTTCTCCCAGAGATATGCAATGACCCGCGGCTTCTGGATGATCCCGCAGGAGCAGATCGGCCTCCAGGAGGGCATGCTCACGCAGAACAAGGGATATGAAGACGGTGATGACTACCTCTTCGTCGACGGAAACCTCCCTTATTGATACGAGATCTCAAAGAATCTAACAACTGTTGTAGATTAAATAGGATTAATATTGGTTTGTCAGCGTCCGCAAATGATTTTGCGGACGCTTTTTTTAGTGAAAGCGATATCGATCTAGCGCACTTTCGGCCTCTGAGGCGCGAAAACGCTACTTAACCCTCCAGACATCCAGGTTGATTCCGCCGGCGGGCCCCATGCCTGGCTGGCAGAGGAAGAGGCTTTCGTTCATCCAGGCATACTTGCTGTCCATGGGAGCCTCGAACTTGGGAGCGCAGCGGAAATACATTCCGCCGGGGCCTCCCATTTTGATGATGCCGCAATTGCGGACATGGATGCTCACGCCGTCGTCTGTACGGATACAGTAGATAGCCTCGATCTCAGTACGGCCATCGCACTGCATCTGATAGTCGGCGCCTCCGGGCAGAACTTCGCCTTTCAGGCCCGGTCCTTCGAAAGTACCTCCGGTAATGGGAATGACAGTACGGGTACCCTTCCCTGTGTCTCCGACAGAAAAGGCCGGATCAAGTGTTACATGGAGACGCACCACATATTCCAGTTCCGGAGCCTTGGGCTCGCTTCCCTGCTGGGGTGCGCCGGAGGGAGACTGCGCATTGGCACAGACAAGTGCCGCGAAAAATAAACAAATGGTAAGGAAAAACTGTTTCATAATGTGTAAAAATAAGCAGAAAGGATTAAACGACCAATTATTCCAGCAGCCTGTGGTCCCTCCCGTTACACGAGTTCCAGTTTTAACCTTGCCTCCATCCCGAAGAGAGTTCCTATGTCAGTGAGCTCCTCCATAAACTCTTGAAAGAATTCATCCGCTAATCCTTATTAATCAATATGAAACACATTAAACTCTTCTGCCTGTTAGCAGCCTGCTGCCTTGCACTGGCTAGCGTTTCCTGTACCAAGGAGAAGTCCTCCGGAAGCACTGATACCCCTGGTAAACAGGAAGGTACAGTATTATCATCCCTCAATGGAACCACCTGGTCCACCGGAGAACAAATGGGGCTGGGTATCCTTACCTTTTCCTTCACCAAAACAGACGCAACCCTGAAGCGTGTTTCCGACGGAAAGATGACTACCAAGGGAAAACTGCAGAATGACCAGGAACAGGATATCACCGGTACCGTATCCGGGAATACCATGAACGTCACCTTCTCCAAGAGCGGCAACTACGTTTTCTCGAAGAAGTAGTACTTACGGATTTACAGCAAAAAGGCCGGCGCAGGAAGCGTCGGCCTTTTTGTGGTCCCAGCAGGGCATGATCCTGCGACTCCCTGATTATGAGTCAGGTGCTCTAACCAACTGAGCTATGGGACCGTGCGGATCTCCGGCAAGGATGCCGGAGGATCACTGTCAATCTTGTCAGACCTTGATCTCAACCTCGACACCGGAAGGAAGCTCAAGCTTCATGAGGGCGTCAACGGTCTTGGCGTTGGAGTCCTCGATGTCGAGAAGCCTGCGGTAGGAGTCAAGCTCGAACTGCTCGCGGGCTTTCTTGTTGACGAAAGTCGAACGGTTGACGGTGAAGATCTTCTTGTTGGTGGGAAGCGGAATAGGTCCGTTGACCTTCGCACCGGTGGCCTTCACGGTATCAACGATCTTCGCAGCTGATTTGTCAACAAGCATGTGATCGAAAGATTTGAGTTTAATTCTGATTTTCTGACTCATATCTGTTTAATTTTACAATTTTGTTTAACACAACTGATGATTGGCTAAAAGCCTTCCATATGCAACATCGCGTTGTAACCGCTCTTCTCGATGATCTCCTTGGCCATGAAGGCAGGGACCTCGGAATAGTGGTCGAAACGCATGGTGCTGTTGGCGCGGCCGGAGGACAGGGTCCTGAGGACGGTCACATAGCCGAACTGCTCCGCGAGCGGAACGAAGGCCTTGACCACGCGGGCTCCGTTAGAGGTGGAGTCCATCGCCGTGATCTGTCCACGACGCCTGTTCAGGTCGCCCACGATGTCGCCCATGTACTCCTCGGGAGTAACGACCTCGATGAGCATGATGGGCTCCAGGAGGATGGGCTTGCACTTCGGGTATGCATGGCGGAAAGCCATGCGGGCAGCGATCTCGAACGACAGCTGGTCGGAGTCCACCGGGTGGAACGATCCGTCGAGCAGCGTCACCTTGAGCGACTGCACCTGATATCCTGCAAGGCAGCCGTTGGCCATCGCGGATTCGAAACCCTTCTGGACGCTCGGGATGTACTCCTTGGGGACATTGCCTCCCTTGACCTGGTCGATGAACTGCAGGCCGGAGACTCCCTCGTCAGCGGGTCCGATCTCCACGATGATGTCAGCGAACTTGCCGCGTCCACCTGTCTGCTTCTTGAACACCTCACGGTGCTGGTAGCTGGCGGTGACGGCTTCCTTGTAGTTGACCTGCGGAGCACCCTGGTTGATATCCACGCCGAACTCGCGGCGAAGGCGGTCGACGATGATGTCCAGGTGAAGCTCTCCCATGCCGCTGATGACGGTCTGTCCGGTCTCCATGTCGGTCTTGACGGTGAAGGTGGGATCCTCCTCCGCAAGCTTGCCGAGCGCGATGCCGAGCTTGTCGAGATCCTTCTGGGTCTTGGGTTCGACAGCGATGCCGATGACCGGATCCGGGAACTCGATGGACTCGAGCGCGATAGGATGATTCTCCACGCACACGGTATCGCCGGTACGCAGGTCCTTGAAACCGACCGCGGCGCAGATGTCACCCGCCTCCACGAAATCGATGGGATTCTGGTGGTTGGAGTGCATCTGGTACAGGCGGGCTACCCTCTCCTTCTTCAGCGAACGTACGTTGTACACATACGAACCCGCATCGAGATGTCCCGAATAGACCCTCATGAAGGCCAGACGGCCCACGAAGGGATCGGTAGCGATCTTGAAAACGAGGGCGCAGAAAGGATCCTCGGCCTTGGGATGGCGTTCGATCTTCTCCCCTGTCCGAGGGTTGGTACCCTTGACGGCCTCGATGTCGAGCGGGGAAGGAAGATAGCGCATCACGCAGTCAAGGAGGAACTGCACGCCCTTGTTCTTGAAGGAAGAACCGCAGCATGCGGGGACGACCTGCATGGCGATGGTGCCCTTGCGGATGGCGGCGATGATCTCGTCCTCGGTGATGGAATCGGGATCGTCGAAGAACTTCTCCATCAGGGACTCGTCGCACTCGGCGGCGGTCTCCACGAGGGTGTTCCTCCACGACTCGACCTCATCGACCATGTCGGCCGGGATGTCCTTGTACTCGTAGTTTACGAGTTCCTCACCGGAATCATAGTAGATAGCCTTGCGGGAAAGCAGGTCTACGATGCCCTGGAAATTGTCCTCGGCGCCGATGGGGAGGCACACGGGGACTGCGTTTGCACCAAGCTTGGAATGGATCTCGCTGACAACCGCGAGGAAGTCGGCGCCGACCCTGTCCATCTTGTTGACATATGCGATCTTAGGCACTCCGTACTTGTCAGCCTGACGCCATACGGTCTCGGACTGAGGCTGTACGCGGCCCACCGCACAGAAAGTAGCGATGGTACCGTCGAGCACACGGAGGGAACGCTCCACCTCGACGGTGAAGTCGACATGGCCCGGAGTGTCGATCAGGTTCACCTGATAGACGTTGCCGGCATAGTTCCAGAAGGCCGTGGTGGCAGCGGACGTGATCGTAATGCCACGTTCCTGCTCCTGGACCATCCAGTCCATGGTCGCCGCGCCCTCGTGTACCTCTCCTATCTTGTGGGTCTTGCCCGTATAGTAAAGGATACGCTCGGACGTGGTGGTCTTGCCGGCATCGATGTGGGCCATGATGCCGATGTTCCTCGTGTATCTAAGATCTCTTTTAGCCATTCAAACTACATACAGTTTAGAAACGGAAGTGGGCGAAGGCCTTGTTGGCCTCGGCCATCCTGTGCATATCCTCTTTTCTCTTGAATGCACCACCTTCGTTGTTGTATGCTGCGACGATCTCTGCGCAGAGTTTTTCTGCCATGGAGCGGCCGGAACGCTTGCGGGCGTAAAGTATCATGTTCTTCATCGAGAGAGAAACTTTCCTTTCCGGTCTCAACTCTGTCGGCACCTGGAAGTTGGCACCACCGATACGGCGCGACTTGACCTCGATCTGAGGGGTCACGTTCTCGAGTGCTTTCCTCCAAATATCGAGAGGAGCCTTGTCAGAATCTTTCATCTTCTCGCCTACCATGTCAATGGCATCGTAAAAAATAGAATACGCGATACTCTTCTTTCCCTGCAACATAAGGTTGTTCACGAAACGGGTAACCTCGATGTCGTGAAACTTCGGATCAGGAAGTAGAATCCTCTTCTTAGGCTTCGATTTTCTCATTTTTTGGAAAAATTAAAGGTGATAAAAATTACTTCTTAGATTTCTTCGGCCTCTTGGCGCCGTAGAGGGAACGGGACTGGGTCCTGCCTTCTACACCAGCGGTATCCAAAGCTCCTCTAAGGATGTGGTAACGTACACCCGGGAGGTCCTTGACACGGCCTCCGCGGACGAGCACGATGGAGTGCTCCTGGAGGTTGTGGCCCTCGCCAGGGATGTATGCATTGACCTCCTTGGAATTGGAAAGACGTACGCGGGCCACCTTACGCATAGCGGAGTTAGGCTTCTTAGGCGTGGTGGTATACACACGCAGGCATACGCCCCTCTTCTGAGGACATGCATCCAGCGCGCGAGACTTCGACTTCACTTCGACAACCTCGCGTCCTTTGCGAACTAACTGTTGAATTGTTGGCATAAATGATTGTAAATCTATAATTTATGTTTTTTGCCCCCTTTTTGGGGACTGCAAATGTAGTAAGAATTTTCCTAATTAACAAAGTTATCAACAACTTATTGGACAGGAGGATAGGATTCGAAGATATTGATTATCTTTGTCGCGGACAACATTTTGGCACCATGAGCAAGCGTTTCCGAATACATCCCGTAGCGGCAGGACTGCTGCTGATCCTGGCCACGAACTGCGTGCGCAGTCCGCGCATGGACATCCTCAGCTACTCCGCAGAGCAGGAGACGGCATCCGTAGCGGGCTGCCCCCTCACCCACAAGCTGGAGATCTCGCTGGAGTATCCTATGGTCAAGGGGGACAAGGGCATGGCCGCTACGCTCATCCGCCGGTCCATCTTCGAGGCGGCCTTCGGGCAGACCTACGACACGCTGAGCGTGCAGGAGGCTGCGACGCGCTACGCCGATGACCTCGCCGCGGAGTTCAAGGAACTCAGTGCGGCGATGTGGCGCGGCTGGCAGAAGGCCGGCATAGCCGACCCCGCCGCCGCGCAGTGGTCCGACAGCATCGAGGGTTACTTCGCCGGGCAGAACGGCCCGTACCGTTCATATATTGTCAACCTTACCGACTACACGGGCGGCGCGCACAGCAACAGCACCACGCGCGCCTTCGTGTTCGACCTCAACGACGGCAACCTCGTGACGCTTGACGACCTCTTCGTCCCGGACTTCAACGACATCCTGACCGATATCCTCAACCAGCATGTCGCGGAGAGCGTCTCAGAGGAGGACTTGGAAGCCATGTTCGAGTCCCCCATCTCCCCCACCGGCAACTACATCCTGACTTCCGACAGCATCACATTCATCTACAACCCCTATGAGATAGGGCCTTATTCCATCGGCACCCCCAGCATCACCGTCCCCATCAAGGAGTTGAAAAAAGCCGGCATCCTGGCGAAGAAACTCAAAACCAAATAAAAAATAAGCGACCCGGTCGGGGTCGCTTATCTATTAAAAGGAAGTGAATCCTAGAGGTTGAAACCTGCGAACTCGACATCCTTGGCGGCGCGGGCCTTGAGGGCGTCGTTGGCATAGGCCTTCTCGAGGCTGGCCTTGACATCTGCGGCCTTGCCCTGGCGGGCGGCGATGATGGCTTTGAGGTAATGTACCCTGGCGTCGTTGCAGTGGACTGCAGCGGCGGCCTTGTCATACTGACCGGTCAGGATGTAGGCGAGGACGGTGTTGTTGCAGCATCCGGGGGCGTCGGCGAGCTCGTCGGCGGCCTTGGCATAGTTGCCCTTGAGGATGTCGACGATACCCATGTTGGCCTTGCCGTTGGCATCGCCGGCGGCGTTGAAGGCCCTGTAGGCAGCGTCGAGGTCACCCTTGTGGAGTGCTACGATACCCTTGGCGTTCTGGAGGTCGGCGTCAGCGGTCTTGACCTTGTTGAAAGCCTGCTCGGCGAGGTCGTCCTTGCCAAGGCTGAGGTAAGCGACGCCGAGGTTGAACTGGGCGCGGTCGCTGCCATACTTGTCGACGGCCTTCTTGTAGATGTCAACCTTCTTGTCGGCGTCCACGAGGGATGCGACACGGAGGAGGGCCTCCTCGTCGAGGACGTCGATGTTGTCATCGACAAGCTTCTTGAGCTCGTCGGCGGTGTAGTTCTGATACTCGACGTTGGCGATGAAGCGGGCGCGGCGGAGCTCAGGAAGGACGCCGGTCTTCAGCTCGGTGTAGACCTGCGACATGTTCTTGATCTCGCTCTCGCGGACAGCAGGGTCGCTGTACATGGAGAGGACGCGGAGGATGAGATCCTTGTCCTGGATGTTGGACTCGCTCACGAGCTCCTTGAAGCCTTCCCAGTCCTCACCGATGCTCTTGACTGCGGGGTCGGTGGCCTCGTGGCCCTTCACGACCTTGGCCCATGCCTTCTCGGCGGTGCCGGCGCGCTTGTCGGAGAGCTTGTCATTGAGGGACTCGCCGCCATCCGGGGATGCGTAAGCGACGATCTCGGTACCCTTGAGGGTCTTGCGGCTGTTGGCGTTGATCTCGTCGAGGGCGGCCTGGAAGTCAGTGATGGACTGGCCCTTGAGCTGGGCGGCGCGGACGTCGGCGGAGTTGATGGTGTAGAGGATCTGGCCTTCGGCGGTCTGAGGGATAACATCCTGATAGTTGTCAGCCTTGTAGCCGATGTTGCCGAAATCCTTCACGAGCATGTAGGTGGTGTTGCAGCCGTCGGCGACCTTGCGGGTAGGCAGGGTCACGGCCTTGGTCTTGTAGGAGGCAACACCGCGGAGCTCGAGGTAAGCCTTCTCCATACCGGGGACATAGGTGAAATGTACGCGCTCGGTGACGGTGCCGCCGGCGGCAGGGACTACCTTGTAGTTGTCCTTGACTTTCTCGCCCTGATACATGAACGGGGTCATGGCCTGCTCGCCACCCTCATATACGAGGACGGGAGTGACCTGGAGGAGAGCCTTGGGATGGAAATACTTCTCGGGATAGGTGACGTTGAGGGTGGCGTCGATGTTGCCGGCGACAACCTCAAGTACGGTAGGGTTGCATGTAACCACTACGTTGTTTGCCAGCTCGGCCATCTTCTCGGCGGAGGAGCAGGCGGCTGCGGTGATCGCGAGGACGGCCACAGCCAGGATCTTGATTGCTTTTTTCATAAAATATAGGTTGATGATTACTTTGTTGGTTCCTTTTTGAGCATTATACCTTGCAAATATAGCTATTAATTTGCTTTTTTCCCACTGGGCCGGATGCTTTATTTAAAGCGAATTTCGTAACTTTGTCGGTCCCAAAGTATTCATATGGACAGTCAGGATTTACAGAGACTAAAGAACAGATACGACATCATAGGCAACGACCCTGCACTCAACAGGGCCCTGGAGACCGCCATTGCGGTGGCCCCCACCGACCTTACCGTCCTGGTCACGGGAGAGAGCGGAGTAGGCAAGGAGAACATCCCGCTTATTATCCACCAGAACAGCCGCAGGCGCAACGGCAGGTACATCGCCGTGAACTGCGGCGGCATTCCCGAGGGCACCATCAACTCCGAGCTTTTCGGCCATGAGAAGGGTTCCTTCACCGGTGCCACGGAGACGCGCAAGGGATATTTCGAGGAGGCCAACGGCGGTACGCTTTTCCTGGACGAGGTCGGTGAACTGCCGATGAGCACGCAGGTCATGCTGCTGCGCGTGCTCCAGAACGGCGAGTACATGAAGGTTGGTTCGTCCAAGGTGGAGAAGACCGACGTCCGCGTCGTGGCCGCGACCAACGTCAACCTGCTGTACGCAGTCAGCCAGGGCAAGTTCCGCGAGGACCTGTACTACCGCCTCAACGCCATCCAGATCCGCATGCCGGCCCTGCGCGACCGCAAGGACGACATCTATCTTTTTTTCCGCAAGTTCACCTCGGACTTCTCGGAGAAATACCGCGTGTGCAAGATCACACTCACCCACGACGCCATCATAGCGCTGTGCAACTACCACTGGCCCGGCAATATACGCCAGCTCAAGAACATCGCCGAGACCGTTTCGGCCCTCGAGTCCGTCAAGCTTACTCCGGGTGCAGAGCGTTGCGAGATCAACGCCGAAACCCTGCGCAAATACCTCCCGAAGGAGGAGGAGACCGTGCTGCCCGCCGTCAGCGAGTCGCACGGCAGCGCCTTCAACGACGACGAGAAGAAGATGCTCATCAAGGCCATCCTCGACCTGCGCCAGGAGATGGACCAGCTGAAGATGGCGGTCTACGGAGGAGGCCAGGCGGCGCAGCACCGGCTGCCGGCCGTCCAGGCGGGGCCCGTACACGAAGTGTCCGAGGCCCGCGAGCCGGAGCCGTTCGACGAGGCCGACTGGCAGGAGCCCGACATGCAGGAGCAGGTCCCTTCTTCCGAGGCCGCGGACCTCTCCCTCCAGAAAGTGAGCGAGGACCTTATCCAGAAGGCCCTTGAGAAACACGGAGGCAACCGCAAGCTGGCCGCTGCCGAGCTCGGCATCTCCGAGCGCACGCTTTACCGCAGGCTCGCAAAGGAAATGAAGAAATGAAGACACTCCGCCACATATTCGTCGCCTGCGCAATCGCGCTGACCGCCATGCTGGCGGGAGGCTGCGGCATATATTCGTTCTCCGGAACGTCCATCCAGCCCGACGTCCGCACCATCACGATCAACTACTTCGAGTATACTGCAGAGAAGGTCAACCCTTCGCTGAGCAACCTGCTCACCGAAGAACTCCGCACCCAGTTCCGCAAGATGACCCGCCTCGAACAGGTCGACCTCGACGGAGACCTCGAGATCGAGGGCCAGATCACGGGCTATGACGTGAGCGCGACGGCCGTCACGGCGGACGAAGTCGCCGCCCAGAACCGCCTCACCGTCACTGTGAAGGTCACTTTCACCAACCGCCTGTATCCGGAGGACAACCTCGAGCAGAACTTCTCCGCCTACGAGGACTACGACTCGATGCAGCCTCTCGACGCCGTGCAGGAAACGCTCTGCAACCAGATCGTCAAGAAACTTATAGAGGACATTTTCAACGCAACGGTAGCGCAATGGTAAACGGGTGCATACGTCTCAGTTCGCTCAACATCGACGAGCTCGCCGGAGTGGTGAACCTCTATCCGTGGTTCGGCCTGGCGCGCAAGGAGATGTGCCTGCGCATGTCGCGCGTTGGTGGAGAAGGCTGGGGCAGCCGCGACTACGCCACCAGCGCGCTCTACATGGGTTCGCGCAGGATCATCTCCGACATAGTCCGTGCAGGGAAAGCCGGGGATTACTCCGACCGCAACCTTGAAACCTTGCTCAAGAGCTATACCGTCGGCGAGGAGCCGGCCGAGGCCTCCGAGCCGAAGCACAGGACCCGCGTCGTGGGCGGCGATTTCTTCTCCCAGGACGAATACGACTCGGTCCGCAAGACCGACGACAACATCTTCTCGTCCTTTGCATCCAAGGCGAAAGGCGAAGAGGTCCGCGAGAAGTCGGAGCAGGAAATCGTCGACGAATTCTGCACCGAGACGCTCGCTCAAATATATATAGACCAGGGGTATTACGAGCAGGCAAAGTTCATTTATTCGAAACTACTCTTGCGTTATCCAGAAAAAAATGCTTACTTTGCAGCCCTTATTCAAAAATTGGGGTAACAGACAGATAAATAAAACATAACGATATGAACGCATTATTTACTATTCTGACCATTCTCATCCTCCTCGCCGCGGCGCTCCTCGTCCTCGTGGTGCTGCTCCAGAACGGCAAAGGTGAGGGTCTCGCCAGCAATTTCGTCGCCGGCAACCAGACTTTCGGCGTCCGCCAGACCGCCGACCTTCTTGAGAAGGTCTCCTGGGGTCTCGTAGCCTTCATCCTCGTACTCTCCATCGTCACTTCCTTCACCACCGGTACCACCGGAGCCGACATGGACGTGACCAACCAGATCGAGAATGTCGCTACCCAGTCGCAGCCGGAGTTCCCCACCGCCCCCATCCAGCAGGAGGCTCCTACCGCCCCGACCGAGTAACTGACAGATTGTCAGTCCGACAGGGCTGGAATATAATTTGACGGAGATCGTCTGTTCCTTCATTGGAACGGACGATTTTTGGTTATATGGCCGCCCCAGTGCGGCCGACAGATTATAAAAGGTATGGAAAAGACTGATTATCAATTTTTAAGCAAGTACGCCACCAACCTCAACGAGTTGGCGGCGAAAGGAAAGCTCGACCCGGTCATAGGCCGGGATGACGAGATCAGGAGGGTCTTGCAGATACTCAGCCGGCGCACGAAGAACAACCCTATCCTGGTGGGCGAACCGGGTGTCGGCAAGACCGCGATCTCGGAAGGGATCGCCGAAAAGATCGTGGACGGAAACGTCCCCGAGAACCTCAAGAGCCGCAAAGTCTATTCGCTCGACATGGGCGCATTGATCGCGGGCGCAAAATACCAAGGCGAGTTCGAGGAGCGCCTCAAAGGCGTAGTCAAGGAGGTCGTGGAGAGCGACGGTGAGATCATCCTCTTCATCGATGAGATCCACACCCTCGTAGGCGCAGGGCGCTCGAGCGGGGCGATGGATGCTTCCAACATCCTCAAGCCCGCTCTCGCGCGCGGTGAGTTGCGTACCATCGGCTCGACCACCCTGGACGAGTACCAGAAGTACTTCGAGACCGACAAGGCTCTCGAACGTCGTTTCCAGATGGTGATGGTGGATGAGCCCTCGCCCGCCGAGAGCATCTCGATCCTCAGGGGACTGAAGGAGAAATACGAGAACCACCACCATGTCCGCATCGAGGACGACGCGCTCATCGCGGCAGTGAACCTCTCTCACCGCTACATCAACAACCGTTTCCTCCCCGACAAGGCCATCGACCTCGTGGACGAGGCGGCTTCCAAGCTCAGGCTGGAGATGAATTCCGTTCCGGAGCCTATCGACATCCTCAATTCGCAGATACGACAGCTCGAGATCGAGAAGGAGGCCATCAAGCGCGAGGGAGTGTCCCTCAAGATGGACAAGATAGAGTCCGAACTCAAGGAACTCGAAGCGAAACGGGCGGAGCTGATGAAGCGCTGGGACGAGGAGAAAGGCATACTCAAGGACCTGCAGGAGGCGCGCCAGCAGATTGAGGATTATCGCAACGAGGCGGCTCAGGCGGAGCGCGCGGGCGACTACGGCAAGGTCGCCGAGCTGCGCTACGGCAAGATGGCCGAAGCGCAGAGGCGCATCGACGAGCTCACCGCGCGCCAGGCCGGGATCAAGGACCCCATCATCACGGAGGCAGTCACGCCCGAGGACATCGCCGAAGTGGTGGCACGCTGGACCGGCATCCCCGTGAACAGGATGCTCGAGAGCGAGAAAGAGAAGCTCCTGCGGATGGAGGACGCGCTTCACAAGCGCGTCGTCGGCCAGGACAACGCCATAGCGGCGGTGTCCGACGCCGTCCGGCGCTCCCGCGCCGGCCTCTCCAACGAGAAGCGGCCCATCGGCTCGTTCCTCTTCCTCGGCTCCACAGGAGTCGGCAAGACGGAGCTCGCCAAGGCCCTGGCGGAGTTCCTCTTTGACGACGAGTCGATGATCACAAGGATCGATATGAGCGAGTACCAGGAGCGCCACACCGTCAGCCGGCTCGTCGGCGCGCCTCCGGGATACGTCGGATACGACGAGGGCGGCCAGCTCACGGAAGCCGTGCGCCGCAAGCCTTACTCGGTCATCCTGCTCGACGAGATCGAGAAAGCCCACCCCGACGTGTTCAACGTCCTGCTGCAAGTCCTTGACGACGGCCGTCTGACCGACAACAAGGGCCGCACGGTAGATTTCAAGAACACGATCCTCATTATGACGTCCAACCTGAAGCAGGAGGAGATGAAGGCCGTGATGCGGCCGGAGTTCCTCAACAGGATAGACGAGATCATCACCTTCGACGCCCTGACCCCTGACAACATCAGGGAGATCGTGCGCATCCAGATGTCCATCCTCCAGAAGAAGCTGGAGGAGGACGGAGTGGAGCTCACCTACACCAAGGCCTTCGAAGACAGTATGGTCGAGAACGGATACGATCCGGTGTACGGCGCGCGCCCCGTCAAGCGACTGATCCAGCGTGAGCTGGTCAACAAGCTTGCCCGCGCCGTGCTGGAAGGCACCGTCCGCAAGTCTTCGGCCATCGAGGTGGACTGCGGCCCTGACGGCCAGGTCCTTCTTCGAAACAAATAGGGCTGATTTTTGAAGAATTAATGCAGCGCCGCATTTGGAAAGAAGCGGCGGAATGAGTAACTTCGTACATCTTAATAATTCAACCAAGATGAAAAAAGTTCTCGTTGCCGCCGCTTTTGCTGCGCTGTTCTTCGCTCAAGGAGCGAAGGCCCAGACCAACTTCCAGACCTTCTACGACTTCGGTCGCAAGCACTTCACCACCACCCTCGAGGGTTTCCACCAAGATGACTGGGGCAACACCTTCTTCTTCATCGACTACGACTACAACAACCGCAACCTTGACGACAAGGTCATTTCCCCCAGCGGAACCTATTTCGAGATTGCACGCTGCCTGAATTTCTGGCAGGACAGCCCCGTCGCTCCCTTCAGCCTCCAGTACGAATACAATGGAGGACTGGGACTCGGCTTCGGCATCAACAGCGCATTCCTGTTCGTTATCGACTACTACCTGC
>Ga0310695_10005784_pt1 | contig 21184 bp, 11 predicted proteins | sample RumenRJG_04DNA_FD_203882 | JGI IMG/M metagenome (GOLD analysis project Ga0310695, IMG submission 203882) | Bovine rumen microbial communities from Lethbridge, Alberta, Canada - RJG_04 (v2) (version 2) | ecosystem: Host-associated > Mammals > Digestive system > Stomach > Rumen | place: Canada...
TAGCCGACACGGGAAAACGGATCATAAGGATGCAACCGCTGGCGTATGTCCAGGCCAACATGACAGAGGAGGAGGTGGAGCGGATGGTATACAAAAGGGCATTCAGGATGCACAAGGCGTACAAGAAGGACAAGGCCGCAAAGCCTTACTGCTACCGCTCGCTCATCAATTCTCAGGGAAGAATTTATCTGAGCGAAGGCATCATCCGAGCTCTGTCGGCCAATAACCTCCGGCAAATGGATTATGTGAGCAGGACGTTCTACAATGAGGTGGAGGAGGAGACAAACGGAGAGGAACCTCTCTACCTACAACGGATGTACATCAACGACGTACTTCAGCTTGGTCCGATGATGAAGGATACACCTAACTGGAAATGGCAGGAACGCCCCTTCGTCATCATAAGTCGCACTCCAAACATTCGGAATAGATATGCCCTGACATGCGAGTCACATCAAGGCGTGGACGGAAAGACGACGTTCAGAGTGCACATGCACCCACGAAAGGCTCCAGTGAAACGTCCTCCCGACAAGCCGGGCACCGAGACCATCCTGCTGCCTGCACCGGCATATCTCATGGCCGAATCCTATCCGGGAAAAATAGCCGGCACTCTTTATCTTGACGCGAAGCTACGTCCGACAGCATTTGAAGGTGACGTGGAACAGCTCCAGATACTCACCCACGAGGGATGGGTGCCTGCAACGTGCAGCGTCAGCATTGTGTATTCGACGAGTGGGGGACGGACGGTGGTTGAACATGTCAGCGGCATGCTGAAGTATGGCAACACATCCTCCTACGCCATGATGTCCCGCTTAGACAAAGCAGAAGCAAGGGTTGTACAAGACTGGACAAAGCTCTTCCCCCGTACGGCACAGGAACAGGCAGCGGCCGACGCATTTGGAGGAAAGTAATGAAACACGCCATACATTATATAATAACCGTCCTCCTGCTGTGCCTCCCCCGCACTCTCGCAGCACAACAGACATTTCATGCTCATGTGGCAGATGCCGAGACGGGCGAGGCGCTACCCTATGCCCGCGTACAGACAGGCGGCACTCGCGGCACGATGAGCAACCGTGACGGCGATTTCTCACTGGCTGGAGCCGCAGAGGACGTGCTGACCATTTCATACATCGGCTATGAGACGCTGACTGTGAAAGCCTGCGAACTGCCTACTGTCATCCGTCTGAAACCGCTGGCCATGGAAATGGGTGAAGTCGTCATACTTCCCCTTCCCAAGGCGGACATCCTACGACAGATTCGAAAGCGGCTGTACAGGGAACATCAGTGGAAAAAGCACATGACAACCCTGTACTTCTTCCGTACGTTCACACATCACTCCAACGGCAGCGAGGAGATGCTCGAGGGATTTTACAATGCTTGCTCCTCCATTAACATCAGGTACCCTTCCATCGTCAGCGGACAGACACGTCTGAATGGCGAAACCAAGATTCAATTCATCAAGAGCACCAATTTTCAGCAACTCTTTAGCCTGGGACCTGTTATCTTTGACCAGCCGTTCTGGAAATACGCCTTGATGCCGCTTGATGACGCGAAAGACGTGCAGCGTGCCTACGACGCAGACATTACTTCGATACACGACGAGGAAGGGCGGTGCATCTACAAGATAGAGTTTCTCTTCAACGGTTGGGCACCGAAAGACTGGCGCGGGCAGATGCTGATACAAGGCACGCTCTATGTGGATGCCGATACGTACAGGCTGCAGCATTTCGACGGCGTTCTTCTCGGGATGCGGCAGACATTTGACGGTGCCCGAAGGAGGATGGACCTGACATTCCACGTGGACTACTCGCACGAAAGGAACTTCACCGAGGTCGAACACATCTCGTTTGACGGCGGAAGCCCCCAGCTCTCCTACCACTGCCTCCTCTTCAAGGTGGATAAGGGGCAATCACACTATGACCCCCTGCTAATTACGTCTACCAACCTCATGCGGAATATCCGAGACTCAGGCTACGACCAGTCGCTGTGGGAGAAGTATGACATCGTTCGACGCACCGAAGAAGAGGAACGAGCTGCAGTAAAAGGAAAAAAAGGTAATATGCCGAAACCTTTGTCTGTCACTAAATGATGCCGATAGATTACGTGATCCCGTTCGTGGACAGCAGCGACAGGGAGTGGGTGGGGACGTACAGGAAGTATGCCCCGTTTGATTGCAGCTGGTATCTGTCCCGGCTCCGCGAGAGGAGGAAATCTGGCATAAAAGCCTTGCTACGGGGTGTTATTTCATAAAAAACGGCAGGATAAGCAAAAAAAGTGGGCCACAGATGTTACAACATGCCTTTTTCGTGTAACTTTGTATATGGAGAGGACATCGTGTGCTCCGGCATGAAGTGTTCCCATCCTATGCCAACTGATAATAAAAACGAAAACCAGACCGACGATGAAACATTTATTCTTCCTCCTCATCCTCCTTCTCTGCCTGCCCCTGACGGCACAGCAGACATATCGCGCCCGTGTGTTGGACGGCGTGACGGGCGAGGCGCTTCCGTATGCCCAGGTGTATATCGCTGAAGGGAAGGGCACACTGACCGACGGTGAGGGATGGTTCACCGTGGAAGCCCAACCGACGGAGATGTTGCATGTGAGCTACATAGGCTATGACAGGATGGAAGTGAAAGCCTCTGACATTGGGAAGGAAATACGGCTACATCCTATGTCCACCACGATGCAGGAGGTGACCGTGATGCCCGTGGAGACTATACTGAAGAAGATGCTCCAACGCCTGTGCCACGAATATGAGAGCAAGTGGTCGAAGAAAGGAAATTACTTTTACCGCCTGACGAATGACTATGCCGGAAAACAGGAGATGGTGGAGGCCTACATCAGTTCCCAAAACGCAGGATGTCTGCAAAATACTGCCTTACTGGCAGGACGCAGGATGAAGGAGATGACATACACAGCCCGCAACTCGAACATCGCATTCACAAATCTGCAAACGCTGATAGAGGCATCCCCGGTCGTTTATGATCAGATATCTGTGAGAAAGCCGTCGTCGTGGAATGTCGTATGCCCGTTCCGTGTTGGTATCGTGGGCTGGGATTTCACCGCAATGAGTACGACGACCCAGGGCAAACAGGTAACGGCGGTCTTCAAAATGGAGAAGTCAGGGGACATAGATCCCAGGACAAGGATTACATGTCAGTCCAGCTTCAGCCCGGCACATTATACGTTCACCGGAGAAAGGCTGGAGGGCACTGATGGGAAGGCCATATATAAAATCACTATTACGGGACACATGAAAGCCCCCTTCATCGACGGCGTGGTTTATGTGGATGCAAAGAAGTATCGTCTGATGGCTTTTGAGGGAACGTTGCACAATGTAACTCTCGACCTGGAACGGGATTTTCGGAAGGAGTCGGCAGCCGTGACTCCCAGAATACGCATCAACTACACTCACGACAGGGGCTATGCCGAGGTAGAGAGCATGGTGGTCACCATGGAGGCTGGCGACCTGAAGAGCCGGTCGGTACTGATGAGCCTGGGCGAGAAGAAACTGCCGTTCAGGAATAAAGTCGAAGTGAAGGACAACCTGGTAGAGGCAATTGACCAGACCCATGCCGACTCATCACTATGGAATTTGGCATACATACAGCGTTCGGTCGCGGAGGAAACTCTCGTCCAGCGTCATGTGGTGGAGGCATCGGAGATAAAGGATTGGCAATATGCAGACAAAGACGATACATACGATGATGCAGGAGGGTTGCGTCCGTATCTGGAACGCCTGTCTGCCTTCGGACGAACAATTCCGCAGGAGAAGGTCTATATCCACATGGACAACACCTGTTACTTCCAGGGAGATACTATCTGGTTTGCGGCTTATACGAGAACGACGTCCACGGATACGCCCTCGAATGTAAGCGGAGTGCTGTATGTGGAACTGCTGAATCAGGACGGCTATCTGGTGGAGCGCAAGCTCATCGAGATGTACAAGGGGCGAGGCGCGGGATTCTTTGCGCTGAACAAGCAGATTCAGTACAGCGGCTTCTATGAGCTCAGAGCCTACACTCGCTGGCAGCTGAACTGGGGGCGATACGAACGCCACCATTCTCCGCTCGCCTCCGAATGGTTTATGGGAGGGAAGGAGTTGGAGCGGGATTTCTTCCGCGATTATGAAAAGTTGTATAGCCGCGTCTTCCCCGTCTATGACCGCCCGCTCAGTCCCGGCAACTACGAACGTGACATGACGCTTCGCGCCATGCGCCGCACATTCAAGGACGATCCCGATGCGCCACAGCCTACGCTTACTCTCTTTCCCGAGGGTGGCAATTTGGTGGCAGGGGTACCCAATCGGATAGCGTTTGAGGCGACGATGAGCGACGGCCAGTGGCTGAAAGGCAGCCTCAAAGCCTCACCCCTAACCCCTCTCCGAGGAGAGGGGAACCAGGAGGAGGTGCAGGTGGGGGGCTTTGACCGAGGCCGCGGCGTGTTTACCATCGTGCCGGAGCGGGGGATGGAGCGGGAAGTGACGTTTACCACCGAGGATGGGCAGACGGTGAAGGCCCGGCTGCCGAAGCCGGAGGAGCGGGGCGTGGCGCTGCAGGTGAGGCAGGAGGGGGACAGCACGCACATTGCACTGCATCTGGCCGGAGTGTTGCCCGACAGCCTGGGGCTAACCATCATGCACGAAGGGAAAATATCATTCTTCTGCCCGATAAAAGAATGCACCGCCTCATTTGCAAATCAAAATGAAAGGGTAGAACTGGATATTCAGAACTCCACGTTGCCTTGTGGAGTCAATCAGGTAACGCTGTTCGACACGGAAGGACGCATCTGGGCCGACCGCCTGTTCTTTGTCCGAAAACGGGAGGAGATGCAGCCTACACTCGACATCTCAGGAATGAAAGATGAGTATCAGCCATACGAGCCAATCACACTTGACGTCCAGGGACGCGGCACACGTGGACTGGTCTCCCTCACGGTGAGAGATTCCCATCAGAGCGACGCGCTCTACGACAATGCCAACATCTTGACGGAGATGCTGCTCTCCTCGGAAATACGCGGCTTCGTGCCCGACCCAGGATGGTATTTCGAGGCGGATGACAGCCTCCGGCGCGCGGCGCTCGACCTGCTGATGATGACCCAGGGCTGGCGACGCTTCGACTGGCGCGACATGGCGGTGCGAGGGGCATGGGAACTGAAGGAACCCGACGAACAGACGCCAATCATCACAGGGACGGCCACACGCGGAACCGACGCCTTACAGGAAAAGATGCGGCACGAGCGCATAAGCCGGCAAGCTCAGGAAGCGTTGTACTCTATGGAAGCGCAGAGCATTATCCAAGGGAGAAAGAAGGAAGAACTGTCTAAGGCGGAATTGGAGAGACTCGAGCAAGTGGAGGCCGAGTACATGATGCAAAATTACATCGCGGACAGTGACATTGCCGCAAGCTCTAAGAATGATGTGTATCGCAGGTATGGACTTGACCGCCCAATAAAAGACGAACTTAGTGTACATGCAGAATATGTGACTGTAAAAGACAGCGGCACGGTGAAACCGGAGGTGGTGGAGGCTGTCACACATGAGGGTAGTTTCCGCATCCAGTTGCCACGTGATTTTGGAAAGGCGATTTTCTTCCTTTCGTTGGCCGACAAGAAAAACGTGGACGCAACAGACGGCAAGCCATACAACTGGGTGGTTCCGGTAAATCGGAATGCCGCATTTGCAGAATACAAGGCCCGCATACACTGGCCATACCCCAGGTTCGTAAAACCATACGACCACTATCAGAAAATATTCAAAGAGCCAAAGCCGATTGACAGGCAGACGAAAGACATCTATGACATCGACACACACCAGATGGAGGAACTGGCAGTGACTGCCAAGCGAGGCATGAACAGACAGTTTACAGACTCGCAGCCAGCCTTTTCCGTGGATGCCTATGAGGCTTGGAACCACGCAGAGGATGCAGGCATGCCAGTTGATGTCATGGATGTGAAGCGCATAGCACGCTCCTACCTGGGCGACTTCGGCATGGAAGGACTTACGGATGCAGCCAGCGACAGTATGATACAGATACGCTACGGCCTGAGTCCTACTCGTCGTGCCCTGCCCCAATATATAGGCATCCCGGCAGATTCGCTCTACTCTCCCAAATACCTGACTTCACTGCCCGCCAGTTTCAAGTTCTCTCCGGGCGAGGCTAAAGACTATTTCGGAGACCCTGCCGAGTATGAGAATCCCAGGGGACGATTTGACAGATATGTCATTTATACAGACTACTGTCCACGTCTCGACGGCAGCAAGCGATACACAGATAATAAGGTGGAGGCGTTTGTGGCCGTTTATCCTATCTATGACGGCGGGCGGCGTGATGTCTATCGCGATCGGTACTATCTCCTCGACGGCTTTGCCCGTCCAGCCGAGTTCTACAGCCCCGACTACAGCCGCCAGGCAACGCCCGAAGTGCCCACGGACTATCGCCGCACCCTCTACTGGAATCCTCGTCTCCGGCTGGACAGCGAAGGTCGCGCACGCGTTACCTTATATAATAACAGCCGCACGACGCAGATCGAGGTGGAGGCCGCGGGTCAGGCCGCAGACGGCACGCTGCTCTGGAACCGATAAACCCGATTCGGATTGATGGGGAATGGAGATAGGGGGGGGATGGTTCTTCACGCTTGAGGCGAAGAGCGCATGGGTCCCCTGGTCCCTGTTTCACGGCTTCATCGCTTTCTCGGTGGCAAGGAAGTGGAGCTGATAGAGGCCCACGTTGGCATAGCCGTCATAGTTCATGTGGAGGTTGTCCTTCAGATAGAAGCGGTCCTTCGTCTCGGGCGTGAGGACGGGGAGCGAAAACTGGTCGAAGAACTTCACTCCCTGGAGCTCTGCCACCTGGCGCTGCAGGCTGACGTAGTAGCCGAAGTTGTGCCCTGTCTTGTTCGTCTCCGTGCTGGCGGGGTCGTAGCCGCCCGTGTTCCACCAGAAGGGCAGGGAGCCGAAGACGTAGATGGTGGCCTCGGGATTCACCTCGCGTAGCTTCCGGATGCAGTAGTTCAACCCGCCACACTGTGTGACGAGCTTCGACTGGTCGTAGCCGTCGGCCTCGGTATAGTCCTGCGGCGTGCCGGGCTCGCGGTTGTTGGTGTAGTCGTTGGTGCTGGCCCAGAGGATGTAGATGTCGTGCTGCCGGGCGCGGTTCACCTGGTCGAGTACCGATCCCTGGAGCGACGAGAAGCCATAGCCGCCGTGGCCATAGTCGGTAACGTGCATGTCGAGGTACTCGCTCCACATGAGTTTGGCTGCCTGGCTCTCCTTGTTCACGGAGAGGCTTCCGCCGAAGACGGCCACCGACTTGCCGCGGTTCTTGCTGAAGCGGCACAGCCGCTTGACCTTCAGCATGAGCGATGAATCGACGAGCTCGCAGCCGAGTGCTTTCAGCTCGTGGATGTTGTGGGGGATGTCCTGGGCCTGTGCCGGACAGAGAGGCGCAATGAGCCATAGGGCACAAAGCAGGAGATGACGGGTGGGTTTCATTGTTTCTCGGTTTACTGGTTCAGTGTTATTCCTTTTTCTGAGAGTTGGATGAGGCGACGCTTGTAGAGGTCGCCCACGGCTTTCTTGAACACCTTCTTGCTGACGCCGAAGGTGGCGTATATCTCCTCGGGCGGTGTCTTGTCGCCCAGCGGTGCCTGGCCGCCATGGGACTTCAGATAGTCGAGGAGGACGGTGGCAAAGTCGTGGACGGCCCGCCCGCCTGTGGGCTGCAGGGCAAGGTCGAGCTTGCCGTCGGGGCGCACCTGGGATACGTAGGCCCGGAGGCGGTCGCCTGTCTGGACATGGCGGAACAGCTGGTCGTCATATAGGAGCCCGCCATAGCGTCCTTCGACGATGGCTTTCAGCCCGAGGTCTGTCTTCTGCCATACGAGGATGTCCACTTCGTCGCCCTCGCGGTAGGGGGGCATCGAGGTGTCCAGGTATCGCTCCACCTTTGCGCTGGCCACGATGCGGTAGGTCTCGGGGTCGATGTGCAGGTGGACGATATAGCTGTGTCCCTTCTGCATCTTCATCTTCTGCTCGCGGAAGGGGACAAAGAGGTCCTTCTGTGGTCCCCAGTGGAGAAAAGCGCCGAAGTTGTTCACCCACGATACCTCGAGGTATGCGAACTCGTCCACCATAGCCAGCGGACGGTGCATGGTGGCCACGAGGCGCTCCTCCTGGTCCAGATAGAGAAAAACTTCGAGCAGGGTGCCCGTCTCGATGGGCTGGGGCTGTGCCTCGTCCACCTCGCTTGTGGGCAGCAGCACCTCCGTGCGCCGTCCGCGGATGGTGCCTTCGAGGTAGTATCCGAAGTCCACCTGCTTCGCCACGGGCAGGCTGTTCATGCGTCCTAATTGCAGTTCGTTCATGTTTGAAGCTTTCTTGCAATCTCTCCGATTGGATGAGAAAAGGCGAGAGGAGTAATTATGAATTGTGAATTATGAATTAAGCATCAGCATTCCGTCCATCATGTGGATAGTGCGGTCGGTCATGCCGGCCAGAGTCTCGTCGTGTGTGACGATGACGAAGGTCTGGCCGAAGCGGTCTCGTAGGTCGAAGAAGAGGCGGTGAAGCTCCTCCTTGTTCTGGCTGTCGAGGCTTCCGCTGGGCTCGTCGGCCATGACCACCGAGGGGTTGTTCATCAGTGCCCGGGCCACGGCTACGCGCTGCTTCTCGCCTCCCGAGAGCTCGTTGGGCTTGTGGGTGGCACGTTCCTGCAGCCCCATGAAGGCGAGCAGCTCAGTGGCTCGCTGTTCAGCCTCGCGCCGTCCCGCGCCTCCGATGAAGGCCGGTATCATGACGTTTTCCAGTGCCGTGAACTCGGGCAGGAGCTGGTGGAACTGGAAGACGAAGCCGATATGCTGGTTCCGGAAGAGTGCCAGTCGCTTCTCGCCGAGGCGGCTCACGTCCTGTCCGTCGATGAGTGTCTGCCCGCTGTCGGGGCGGTCCAGGGTACCCATAATCTGTAGCAGGGTGGTCTTGCCTGCGCCGCTCGGTCCCACGATGGAGACAATCTCGCCCCGTGCGATGTCCAGGTCGATGCCGCGCAACACCTGCAGGGAGCCGAAGCTCTTGGTTATTCCTCTTAGCTGTATCATGATGTTTCTGACTTATACCTTACGTATTACAGGTGATAGATGATGCGATACGAACCACTCTGCAGCTTGATGGGCTTCTTGGGATCGTATGTCGTGGGCGGTGTCTGCGGCCTCTTGTCGCGTTGGTCGTGATTGTAGATGAGTCCGTAGCGCATCAGCCCTGAGGGCGGAATCTCGGCACTGCGTGCCTCGAAGGGTACTTCGATGGTGGCTGTGGTGCCGGCTGGGATGACCACCTTGAGGTCGAAGGTCTGCTTGCCCAGCGTCCAGTCGATTCTTATGTCGCCATAGGGCGTGGGCTTGCTGCATCGCACGAACGAAATGCCGTCGGCCATCTGCGGACGGATGAAGAAGTGTCGATAGGCGGGCTGTGCCTCGTCGGCCACGATGCCGGCCAGTGCCTGATAGAACCAGGAGCCGATGCCGTTGTAGCAGTTGTGTATGCGGCTGCGGCGTGCGTTCCAGTGCTCCCATGTCGTCGTGGCACCATTCTCGATCATGTAGAGGTAGCCAGGGAAGGAACGCTTCTTGAGCATGTCGTACATCAGCTGTGCTTCGCCTGCCTCGGTGAGCCATTGTGTCAGGATGGGTATGCCCACCAGTCCGGTGAAGAGGTGTCCTTCGAAGCGGTTGTAGGTGAGGTCGCGCAGGGACTGATTCACCCGAGCTTTCAGGTTGTCGGGCGTGGCTCCTACGAGCAGGGGGAAGGCCTGGTCCAGCTGCAGCCCGTTGGCGTAGTACTTATCCTTCGGATGATAGTAGGCAGCATGGATGCGTCGGTTCGTCTCGGCCTGCTTCTCGGCGTATAGCTTCTGCTCTTCGGTCTTGCCCAGCACGCCAGCCGTCTTGGCTATAATGCCGTACACCCAGCTCATGGAGCACGAGTTCACGTCGTTGATGCTCTCCTCCTCGTGCTGGTACTCCTCGTTGGGCAGTGCCCAGTCGCCCAGGAACCAGTGGTGCATGCGGCTGTTGGGCCAGCGGTTGTCCAGTGTGAGCAGTCCGTCGGTCATATACTGCTCGGCAAACTCGGCGTAGCGCTTCATGCGGGGATAGTATTTCTCGAGGATGTCCTTGCTGCCATATTGCAGATAGGTTTGCCACGGGGCGTTGGCGATGAAGGCCAGCCAGTACGGGCCGCCGCCGCAAGCCGAGAACGAGGGAGCGGTGTGGGGCAGGTCGCCGTTGGGCAGCTGCTCGTCGCCGTAGGCCTGCAGCCAGTTTACATAGAGGGGGTACATGTCGTACATCAGCTGGGCAGAGAGCGTGGACGAGTTGCCGTCGCCGCCATAGCCCTGGCGCTCCATGTGGGGGCAGTCCACCATGTAACCGCTCTGGGTGAGACACTGGAAGGTGTAGTGAATCATGTTGTGGATGGCGTTGATCTCGTCATCGTTGCAGACGAAGGACGACTGGTTTCTATAGCCCGTGTGGATGAGGGATGAGGTGATGTCGGTATATTCCGGTGCCTGGTCGAGGCCTTGAATCTTGATGTAGCGGTAGGCGTGGTAGTTGAATTTGTTCGTGAACACCTCCTCTTCGCCATTGCCGCTGGCGATATAGTGGTCGGTGAAAACGCCGGCCTCGAAGTCGCCGTTGAGCCCCAGCATGTCGCAGTAGCTGATGGTGATGTGCTGTCCCGGACGCAGGCGGCCCAGCCGTACCTCGGTCCATCCCACGACGCTCTTGCCCATGTCCACCATCCACGTGCCGGGAGAGAAGTAGCGGATGCCTTGTGGGCGCAGGCGTTCCATGATGCGGTTGGGCTCGCACATCATCGGTGTGATGGGCATGTCGGGCACCTTGGCCTCGATAGCTTGCTGCCATGTGGCGCCTTCCAGAGAGGAGAGTGTGAGGTCTGTCAGCAGCTCGCCGGCCTTTACCACTTCGCCGTCAAAGCGGATGCGCGTCCAGCTGCCCGGGCTGTAGTAACCGCTCTGGCGAGCCTTCCACGTCTTGTCGGTGGTGACGAGTGTCTGCCACTCAGTGCCGTTGTCCGTGGCATCGATTTCGGCCATGACGTATGGGCCGCCGCCCACGGGGCCGCGTCCTGCTGCGTCATACCATCCCTTGCCCAGCCAGATGACAAGGTCGTTAGGCCCCTGCTGGAGCAGGCCCGTCACGTCGTACGTCATACTTGGGTAGCGTTTGTCATAGGGCACTACGGCTGGAACCAGCACGTCGTTGCTTACGCGCTGTCCGTTCAGGTATATCTCGTGGTAGCCCAGCGTGCAGATGTGCAGATAGGCCGCCTTTCGTGTCTGGGGGATGTTGAAGGTCTTCCACAGCATGGGCAGGGCTGTCGTGTCGCTGCGTTCCATGCCGATGAAGGCTCCGTGCCAGTCGGCACGTTCCAGCAGGCCCACCGTGAAGCGGGCCGTGGCACTCCATCCCGACTCTTTGTCTTGCTCGTCCCATACCTTAACCTTCCAGTACACCTGGCTGCGCGAGGTGAGGGGCTTGCCGGCATAGTCCACCCAGATGGACTGGTCGGACTTCACCTTGCCGCTGTTCCAGAGGTCTGCTTTCTCCTCGCTCAGCAGCTCCGGCGTGGTGGCGGCCAGGATGTGGTAGGCCGTCTGGCGGATACCGTTGCGTTCCGTGGGAATCTGCCAGCTCAGGTGGGGCTGTACTGTACTGATGCCGCAGGGGTTGGCCAGCATCTCACATTTCAGGTTACTTGTGCGAATGGCGTTCGCTGTCATGGCTGCCAGAGCCAGGAGTGCGAGGACGAGTCCTCTGTGCAATCTTCTAATCATATCTTTTATCCGTTTGTAATATTATCGTGTAGAGACATTCTTCAGAGCGTAGGTTGCTCTTCCTTTGACGATGGCGGGCACTCCGGCAAGCAGCAGTTCTTCGCCCTGTTCGCTGAAGTCCTTGTTCACCACGCTGCCCGAGGCAACCACCGAGTGTGCCGGTACCACTGCGCGCAGCAGCATGGCGCGGAATCCTATGTACACACCGTCGCCCACAATGACCTCGCCCAGCATGGGTTGCGGCACTCCCTGCTTCACCAGTTGATGTTCCGTCGAGTCCGTGGCATACAGCTCACCGGCGAAGACGTCGCGGCCGAAGCAGATGTGATGGGCGCAATGTATCTGGCTGTCTCGACCGATGGCACACCCGTCGCCCATCTCCAGGAGAGCTCCCGGAGCCACGCCGATAAAGCAGTCGGGGCCGATGCGCACGATGCCTTGTATGCGCCAGACGCCCTGCACGTTCACCTCTGCGCGTCCGGCAGATGCCGTGTAGTCCTCGTGTCTGGAACCGATGATGAGCGTGTTGCGTATGGCATGTTCGGGAAGTTCTATCCGCCCGCTGAGGTGCAGACGCAACGGGCCATATACCTTGATTGGCATCCGAAGCACGCAGCCCCAGCCGCCTGCCCGGTAGTTGAGGCGTGCGGTGGAGGTCCAGTTGAGGCGAAACAGATTATTAATCTTCATACGCGGGTCGTGCTACCTTAATAATATATAACCTTGCGCGCACTGCCGTCGCTGTATCTCTCGAGGAAGATGCCGTTCCGCTGTGCCTCGTGGTTTATCTGCCTTCCGCTCAGGTCGTATCGTGCCACGATGCGCCCCCGTCCCGATGCTTCCGTGTTCTCTATGCCCGCAAAGTGGCTCAGCACGTATTGCAGGCCAGCCTCGGCATTGATCTCTCCATAGCCCCATTCGTTGTTGGGCACGGGCTGTGTGGAATCCAGTCGCCGGCTGGTGGCAGCGATGGCCTCCATAGCTTGCTCCCGTGTGAGGCTGGGGCAGGCTTCGAGCCACAGGGCGAGGATGCCGCCTACGAGCGGGCAGGACATGGAAGTGCCCGACTGGGCGTTCCACGAATATTCGCGTCCCTGGAAACGGAAACGTTCCACGTCGTAGGCTGTGTACCAGTTCTCCTTCTGATGTTCCAGATAATAGCTGCTCATGGCTGCAATGACGTGCATTCCCGGAGCCATTACGTCGGGTTTTGTCAGTCCCATCAGTGTGGGACCGGTGCTGCTTGTCCACGTCCGTTCACCGTTGCTCCCGTAGCTGAGCGACTGCCAGGCATTATCGTAGTTCAGCGTGCCGGTGCGCCATGAGGTGGACCCCACGCAGATGACCGACGGGGCGCTGGACGGTGTGTGTATGCTGTGGGAGAATTCTCCATGCTGAAAGTCGGGATAGTCCGCCGAGTTGGTAAAGTTTCCGCCGGAGGCAAAGGCCTCTGTCGCACAGTCCTCGCCCAGGAGGGTGAGCATGACGCGGTAGTCGCGGTTCTCTTCTCCTTCGAGGCTCTGCAGGTATAGTTCCGTGGCCCATTTCTGGGCATCGTAGCATGAGGGATAGGCAGCCATCATCAGCACGTAGCTCTTTCCCTCGAAGCGGATGGTGTCGGAGAGCAGGCTGTCGGGGCATGCCAGAATGTCCTGGGTGGATATGGTGCGCGTGGCCATTACGTGCTGTGGGGAGTGAAAGAAGGTGAGACGCACGTTCATCATGCGGTCGGAGCGCAGGGTGTAGAAGGCATCCTTTGGCTCGAACTGCAGGAGGCTGCATGTTTCGGCCATGCCCTTCGGTTTGTTCAGATAGGTGAGGTAGCGTCCCTGGTTGCCTGCCGATGCACACAGCAGTCGGCCAGGGCCCAGGAGCGAGTCCAGTGCCTCGTACATCAGCTGGTCGTCACCGTAGAGGTCTTGATAGGCACCTTCGCTGAAGGATATGATGCAGGGCTTTTTCTCCCGTTCGGCATAGTCAAAGATGTACTTGAACCCCAGGAGGTCTGTGGCCGAGGTGTATTTGTAGATATCTTCCTCGGGGATGAATTCGCGATCGTCGCTCACTGCATTGGCCACGAGGCACAGCTCAGCCTCGGGAGCCGCACCGATGTATGGTGAACCGTATCCGCTGCCGGCAGCAATGGATGCCGTGTGCGTGCCGTGGAACTCCTGCATGCCGTCGGTGGCATGTGCTTTTGCGAGAATTGCCTCCTCGTTCAGATAGTCTCGTCCCACGTAGAGCGGTTCGTCGGCAAGGCGTGTGGTGTCCAGCTGGTCCCAGAAGGCCTTGATGCGGTATGCCTTCATGTCGCGCGAATAGAATGTCGGGTGGGTCAGGTCGAATCCTATGTCCATCACCCCCATTACGATGCCGCGTCCGGTATAGGACGTTTCTCGTTCGGGGACGGGTTGGTGCATGCGGTCGGCCTTGGTGACGATGAGGGATGTGTCGAGCGTGACTGTATGCTGCCGCCCGGCTTCGATGCGCTGTACCGAAGGTTGGGAGGCAAGCGTGGCAAGCTGGCTAATCGGGATGTCGGCGATGCTGAGATCGCCCCACGAAGCCAAAGTTTTGCATCCGTGGCGGGCGAGTATGCCGCGGTCGAATGTGCGCACTATGGCACACATCCGTCTGGTTTCCGTCTCGCTACGGGTTGCATGGCGGTTCCGGGCGGTGTTTTCCATCGTCGCCTGCCGCACGAGGGGGGACATTTTGCCGTACAGGTTTGCAATGCCTTGGGCGTTTGCTGTGGTGCAATACAGCGTGGCGAGTATTGTCATCGAGCGGAATACATGGTTGCGGAGCCAGCTGCCCAGCGAGTGAGACTGGCGTGTGACGGCGGTGCCGTTCGGTGTGAACACAGATACGGACTCCATCGGGTCGCCCCACTGGTCCGGGAACAGCAGCATGACGCTCGTCTGGCTGAAGTGCTGGTGCAGTTGCTGTGGGAGCAGGTCGAGGGCGGCGGTGTGGCTGATGAAGCCTGGACGTGCCGAGATGACTACCAGCATCTTGTCCTCGCCCATCTTGTCGTATAGCTGTTCGAAGTCGCTCCATCGCGGCATGGGCACATAGGTGGCCCTGACACGTGGATGCTTTTGTGTCATGTAGCCCTGGATGTACCACATCGTGGCCGGATGGGCACGGAACTCGATGCGGCAGTCGGTCTGTTCGCCGATGCGGCACAGGTGTTCCAGCCATTTATAGAATCCCACCTCGTATTCAGCCTTCTCCGGTACCACGACCACCACTTGTCGCAGTGTTCCCGGGGGGACGATGGCGCGGATGGCTATCACCTCGCGGTGTGATCCGCTCAGCACGTTGTCGATGACATTGCCCAGGGATGCCTTGGGCATTCCCGTGTCGCGGTCGTTGAGGCACACGATTACCTCTCCCGCCTCGTATTCCCTGAGGGTGTGCAGGATGCCGCGTGCGATGTTGGTGCTCATGCGGTTCAGCGTGGCCATCTGTACGCCGGCAGATGCTGCGATGGCCTTTGCCTGCTGTAGCAGGTCGCGGCCGCGACGATGCATCTCCTCGCTCTCCTCACTGTCATAGGACACGGAGAGTCCCATGAGGCTGTCGGCGATGTAGGGGTTGCGGATGAGGATGGCCAGCTGGGTCATCACGTCCACGTTGTCTGCCTGAGAGTATGTGATGAGGCACTTTCCATGGTATGAGCCGCGGTTTTCCTCCAGTGTCGTGTCTGTCAGTGCCAGTTGCTTGGCTCCACGGTTTGTGGCCAGCGAGCTGATGATGCAGGAGAAGAGGATGAGCATCACCGTGCTGTTGAGGAGCGACGAGTCGATAAGGTTCACTTCGGGCGCCGTGCCCACCATGACGATGGCCAGTGCACCGGCTGCGTGGGCATTGGTCAGTCCGAACATCAGTCCCGTGCTTCCGTTGCCCATGTTGGACAGGCGTGCCATGAGCCATGCGGCTATCCACTTGGAGCTTGTGCCGGCCACGATCATTACCAGCATGCACAGCGCATCCTGTGTGTGGCGCATCACACTTACGTCGATAATCATTCCTACGCCGATGAGGAAATAGGGGATGAAGAGCGCGTTGCCCACGAACTCCACATGGTTCATCAGGGGGCTGGTGTGGGGGATGAGGCGGTTGAGCACCAGTCCGGCCAGGAAGGCGCCCAGCAGGCCTTCGAGCCCAGCCAGTTCGGCCAGGGCTGCGCTTAGGAACACCAATGCCAGGATGAAGATGTACTGGAGCACACTGTCGTCGTTTCGTCGCAGGAACCAGCGCCCCAGACGTGGATAGCCGATGATGACGATGGCTCCGTAGAGTGCACACTTCGCCGCAAATATCAGCCACGTGAATGCGTTGGTGTCGGGGTCGAGGCTGCCCACGGCAAAAGTCAGTGTGAGCAGGGCGGCAAAGATGGCAAAGGCTGTGGCTACCACACTGACCACCGCCACGCGATGGCGTCCCAGGCCATAGCGGCTCACGATAGGGTAGGCCACCAGTGTATGCGATGCCAGGATGCAGCTGATGAGCAGGCTTGAGAGCCAACTGTAGCCCAGGACTACGTGGCCGGCCAGCAGTCCGACAGCAAAGGGAATGCAGAATGTGAGTATACCGAAAAGCAAACCTTGCCGGCCGTAGCGTTGCACGCTGCCCATGTTCAGTTCCAATCCCGCAAGGAACATGATGTAGTAGATGCCCACCTTGCCGAACAGCTCGAACGAACTGTCACGTTCCAGCACGTTCAGCCCATACTTGCCCACCAGGATGCCGGCCAGGATGAGGCCGATAATGGGCGGGATGTGCAGCCGACGCAACAGCAAAGGGGCAAACAAGATGATGACCAGCACGAGGAAGAATATCCACGTCGGGTCGGTGATGAGTGCGTTGGCAGCAGGTAATGCGAGTAATGTTGTGAGCATTATTTTCGGTCTTTGCGTTGCAAAGATACACTTTTTCGCACAAAGTAGCAAGCAATGTGTTACAATTATAGATGTTTTGATATGCTGTAAGCGAAAATTGTCGTACCTTTGCGGTGCGTTAGTGATTATTCCTTAATACATTCAGAAGAAGATGAGAGTAGCAATTGTGGGCGCCAGCGGCGCCGTAGGCCAGGAATTCCTGCGAGTATTGGATGAGAGAGCGTTCCCCATCGACGAGCTTCTGCTCTTCGGTAGCCAGCGTAGTGCCGGACGTAAGTATGCCTTCCGTGGGAAGGAAGTAGAGGTCAAGCTCCTGCAGCATAACGACGACTTCCGCGGCGTGGACATCGCCTTCGTGAGCGCCGGAGGTGGCACCAGCAAGGACTTTGCCGAGACCATCACGAAGCATGGCACCGTGATGATAGACAATAGCTCGGCTTTCCGGATGGACCCCGACGTACCCCTCGTGGTGCCCGAGTGCAATGCCGAGGACGCCCTGAACCGCCCCCGCAACATCATCGCTAACCCCAACTGCACGACCATCATGATGGTGGTGGTGCTCCAGTGTCTGGAGCGCCTCAGCCACATCCGCCGCATCCACGTGGCCTCCTATCAGGCTGCCAGCGGTGCCGGAGCCGCCGCCATGGCCGAGCTGGAACAGCAGTACCGCGAGGTACTCAACGGACAGCCCGTCACGGTGGACAAGTTTGCCTATCAGCTGGCCTACAACGTCATCCCGCAGATCGACGTCTTCACCGACAACGGCTATACGAAGGAGGAGATGAAGATGTTCAACGAGACACGCAAAATCATGCACACGGATGCCCGTTGCTCGGCCATGTGTGTGCGTGTGCCGAGCCTCAGAAGCCACAGCGAGGCCGTGTGGGTGGAGACGGAGCAGCCCGTCAGCCCCGAGGCGTTCGCCGAGGCCATACGTCAGGGCCAGGGCGTGCAGCTGATGGACGACCCTGCCAACAAGGTATATCCCATGCCCCTCTTCCTGGCCGGGAAGGACGATGTCTATGTGGGTCGCATCCGCAAGGACTTGGCCAACGAGAACGGCCTCACGTTCTGGCTCGTGGGCGACCAGATAAAGAAGGGCGCCGCCCTGAACGCCGTGCAGATAGCCGAATACCTCATTCGGACGGGCAACGTAGGCTGACGCCGACCCTCACGACCCTATAACCCCTTAACACTCATACACACTATGACACTGAAACGCATACTGCTGGCCTGCCTTCTGGCAGTCCCCGCCCTGGCTCAGGCCGAGGAATGGAAGGGACAGTTCCTTACCATCGAACATCATCAGAGCCGCCCCAACACATGGATGCTCTGGCGCAAGAAAGCGAATGTCGAGAAAGTGCCGGCCTCGGTGAAGGCGCGCATAGCCACCGACTCCAAGTACTGGCTCTATATCAATGAGCAGCTGGTGGTCTTCGAAGGCGGCCTGAAGCGCGGTCCCGCTCCGGGGGCCAGCTACTATGACGAGGTGGAGATAGCCCCCTACCTGAAGCCGGGCGAAAACCTTATCTGCGTCCTGACATGGTTCTTCGGGCTGAACGGATTCAGTCATGTCAACAGCGGCACGGCAGGCCTCCTCTTCGAGGCGCATGGCAAGGGCGTGGAGATATGCTCCGACGGCACATGGCGCGGTGCAGTGTATGGGGCATACGGCGAGACCGACGAGCCGCGGCCCAACTACCGCATCTCGGAGAGCAACATACGCTTCGACGCGCGGAAGGAGGAACAGGGCTGGTACAAGAACAGCTATACCTACGGCCTGGAGGGTGTGCTGCCCGTCGATGTGGAGAACTGCTCGCTGGGCCGACTGGTGAAGCGCCCCATCCCGCAGTGGAAGGACTATGGTCTCCAAGACTATGTCCGCACCGAGCAGCGCGGCGATACGCTGGTCTGCCACCTGCCCTACAACTGCCAGTGCACCCCGTACATGAAGCTGAAGGCGGACGAGGCGGGAAAGCTCATCAAGATACAGACCGACGTTCACATGGTGGGCGGGTCGCCCACTCCACGCTGCGAGTTCATCACCCGCAAAGGCGAGCAGGAGTATGAGAACTTCGGCTGGTTCAACGGTCACGAGGTGTGGTACATCCTGCCCCAGGGCGTGGAGATCCAGGAAGTGAAGTACCGCGAGACGGGCTATGGCTGTGATTTCGTGGAACCGTTCCGCTGCAACGACGAGTTCTTCAACGAACTGTGGAAGCGGGCCCAGCGTACCCTCTACATCACGATGCGCGACAACTACATGGACTGCCCCGACCGGGAGCGCGGCCAGTGGTGGGGCGATGCCGTGAACGAACTGGGCGAGACCTACTACTCGCTGAGTCCCGAGGGAGCCAAACTGGGCTTCAAGGGACTGAACGAACTGTTCTCCTGGCAGCGGGCCGACGGCGTGCTCTTCTCGCCCTGTCCCGCAGGCAACTGGAACAAGGAACTCCCCTCCCAGATCCTGGCCACCTGCGGCTGGTATGGCATCTACACACAGTGTTTCTACGGCAACGACTTCTCGGTGGCCAAGACCCACTACCGGCGCCTGCGCCGCTATCTGCACGAGGTGTGGCAGACGGACTCCGACGGCATGGCCATCCTGCGCCATGGCGAGTGGTTCTGGGGCGACTGGGGTGACAATATCGACCAGCTCCTGCTGCAAAACTGCTGGTATTATCTGGCCCTGAAGGGCGAGCGTGAGATTGCCACGCGGCTGGGTAAAGTGTCCGATGCCGCGCAGATTTCCGAGATGATGAAGAAAATGGAGCAGAATTTCGACCGCCGCTTCTGGAAGGACGGCGTGTATCGCTCGCCCGACTATACCGGCGAGACTGACGACCGCGGCAATGCTCTGGCCGTTGTCTCCGGCTTGGCAACGCCGGACAAGTACGCCTCGCTCACCGAGTGCCTCACCCGCGAGCAGCACGCCAGCCCGTATATGGAGAAGTATGTGCTCGAGGCACTCTTCGTCATGGACGCTCCCGAAGCCGGACTCGACCGTATCCGCCGTCGCTACAAACCCATGATTGACTTTCCCGGCCTGACCACTCTGCCTGAGAACTGGATGCCCGAGGGCGCCAAGCCGAAGCCCGGAGAGCCGATGGTGAACGCGTGCTGGGGCACCTACAACCACGGATGGAGCGGCGGACCGCTCACGATTCTCAGCCAGAAGGTGTGTGGCGTGGAGCCCACATCGCCCGGTTTCAAGACATTCCGTGTGCGTCCCCAGATGGGTTATCTCACGCAGGCCTCGTGCACGGTGGAGAGCGTGAGCGGCACCATCAAGGTGAGCGTGCTGAAGAAGGGCAAGAAGAAGTTGCAGCTCTCTGTCTCTGTGCCCAAGGGCACTTCGGCCGAAGTGGTCTTCCCCAGCGGCAAGAGCGTGAAGCTGGAGGCTGGCGACCATCAGGTGGCCGGATGATGTCTCTGCAGGAATAATCTTTGATGTTCTGTCCGGAAATCGGAAGTTTGACGGACTGCGGAGCATTCCCTATCCCCTCGAAAAAGGCCCCTTTTTGGCCCTTTTTGAGGGGATTTTTGGTGGGTAGAGGGTAGTGTAACGGTATTAAATGCTTGATAATGAGCAGTGGAAAATACGGCGTTTCTCTTCGCCGCGCTTTCCTTCGGTCCGATTTACGCGATTCTCGCGCAGATGGAACGTGTTCCGTCGGTCGATGAAGCACGTTCCATCTGCCTGCGCAGCACGTTCCGCAGAGCGGAATTACGTTCTGTTTCGCTGGACACGAAAAATAATGTAAAGAAATACTCAGTGTTTTGTGCGATGCGTCAGCCGATTCTTGCGACGGAAGTTCCCCTCGCTCCATGATTCGGCTCCCATCAAAAAATCCCTCGAAAGTGCATGCCTCTCGCCGAAAAATAGTATTTTTGTCCTCGGAAACCAGAATCAGACTGACGTATGAAGAAGTTTTTCCCCCTGGTGATCGCACTGCTGTGCCTGTTCGGACAGCAGACGGCGGCGTATGCTGAGGACTTTCGGGTTAGTTCGCCCGACGGGCAACTATGTGTGACCGTCCACTTGACGGATGGGCGGATAGACTATGATGTGGCGCGTGGTGAACGTAGCCTGGTGGAACGCTCCCCTCTGGGTCTGGTGGCCGAGGAAACCGACCTGAGCCGCGGCCTCAGCTTCGTCTCCGAGAGCCAGGGCGAGGTGAATGACGAGTACACTCTGCCCTCGGGCAAGACTTCCCATTATACCGACCGCTGCCGCCAGCTGTTGCTCTCGCTCCGGAACGAGGACGGAGTGTCGTTGTGGGTGTTCTTCCGTGTCTATGACGACGGGTTCGCCTTCCGCTACACCGTGGGTCGTGCGGCGGGAACGGAACGTCTCACGATTGTCGATGACCCGAGCCGTGTGCGTGTGGCCGATTTCGAGTACTGTCTCGGCTCCAAGTT
>Ga0310695_10005786_pt1 | contig 21171 bp, 17 predicted proteins | sample RumenRJG_04DNA_FD_203882 | JGI IMG/M metagenome (GOLD analysis project Ga0310695, IMG submission 203882) | Bovine rumen microbial communities from Lethbridge, Alberta, Canada - RJG_04 (v2) (version 2) | ecosystem: Host-associated > Mammals > Digestive system > Stomach > Rumen | place: Canada...
CAGCTTCGGGGCTTACTACTTCTTCTAATCGGTACAAGTATATATAATCAAAAATGAACGTTATGTTTTCTGGTCTTTGGCATACTTGCGATATTTATTGGTTCAACATATCTTTTGTTGTACCTCTCCACAAGTCATCACTGGTAAACTCTCGACACCCTTTGTCAACTTTCGCCACGTTGTTGCTTTTCTCAAAAGCGGGTCAGGAATCTGTCAACTCTTGTAACCTATCAGTAACTCTTGTCAACTCTGTCCACGATGTGGCAAAAATAAAGCCTCGTAAATTCCCTGCGGTAGAAATACGTCACAAAAATACAAGGAAATTCCGTAGCAACCAAAAACAGTCATTAAAGTGTTAAACAAACTACCTGCGAGGAAACGATAAAAAACGGTGGAAAAAGGTCGTGTTTTGATAAGGAAAATAGAAAAATAGGACTTTTTTTGCCAATCATGGCATTTCTTTTCAGAAACTTTTGTATCTTTGTAGCCTAAAATCAATCATCAGCCAGAAGAGATGTCGTTAAGAAGGATAGTTATCGTCATAGGAACCCTTCTGATGGGTTTCGCCAGCGTTTCCGCTGACGAGATTGCTGATTTGCGGAAAAAGATTCCTGAGATGAACGATTCTGCACGGATGATGGCTTACGAGCAGATGTATAATTTGGCGATGGTCGACGACAATATCGACCGCCAGGTGGGCATCCTGAATGAGTGGATAGTGGAGGCTTGCCGCCAGCGTCATAACGATTATCTGTCGTATGTGCTCATAGCCCGCGCCTCTCTCTTCTATAATAATGACTTGAACGATTCCATCTGTTTTCACGTGCCTAAGGACATGAAGGTGCTGAAGGAAATAGGGAGTTGGGATCGTTATTTTGAAATCTGGGCGTTCCTGATCAATACCTATATCTATGGCGAGAAGGCCAGTATCGGCTTGCACGAGGTGAAGTCGATGTTTGACGAGGCCGAGAAGCTGAACAACAAGTATGGCATGGGGCTGGCCTATAACTGTATGGGTAACGGCTACATGGTGCTCGGCGCTCTTGACGAGAGTGTGAAATCCTATCGGAAGGCACTTGACGTGTTGCTGGATTTAGAGGTGATACATTCGGTGGTCATGGAACTCTATCCCAGTTATGCCGATGCGCTGAACGACCAGAAGGACTACGACCGTCTTGAAAGTCTGACCGTGGAGTGGGACCGCATCTTGACGCGCTTTATCAGTCAGCATAAGGATGACTTTCCCGAAGGCGGCTACCAGCTGATGGCGCTGTGGGCTTATAATTATCTGGCCAAGGCTCAGGCGCACATAGGAAAAGGCAACGTGAAAAAGGCTAAGGCCGATCTTGACGAGGTCAAGGCCCGCTTGCTGACCGATGACGACTATGTGGGTCAGAAGTATCTGTTCTACCGTGCCCAACTCTGTATCCTTCAAGGCAATTACGAGGAGGCGCTGGAACTGAACAACCGGCGGATGGAGCTGATGGAGGCTACCGACGACAAGTCGGTGCTCATTATGGTGCGCCACCAGCGTGCCCAGCTTATGGAGCAGTTAGGACGGTATGCAGAGGCAGCTCATCTCTATCGTGACATGTATTCCATCAACGACTCCATCAATCAGCATGACACGAAGAACCAGCTGAACGAGATGAACACGTTGTTCCGCGTCAATGAAATACAGATGGAGAAGGAGCGTGCGCAGTTTACGTTTACGATTGTCGTCACGCTGGTCGTCCTCTTGGCCTTAGCCGTTTTCTTAGTGTTCCGCATCATAGCTGCCAAGCGTCTGAAAGTGGCCCACGACAAACTGGAGAAGACCCACAACGACCTGCTTGTGGCATACGATAATCTGGAGGAGACGACGGCGGCCAAGGAGCGTATTGAAAGCGATTTGCGTATTGCCCGTGATATCCAGATGTCGATGGTCCCCAGCATGTTCCCTGACCGCCCCGACCTTGACATCTATGCTTCGATGACGCCGGCAAAGGCCGTCGGTGGTGATCTTTACGACTTTCTCCTCCTTGACGACTATCTGTATTTCTGCTTAGGCGATGTCAGCGGCAAGGGTGTTCCGGCATCGCTCTTCATGGCACAGGCCACTCGTCTGTTCCATACGTTGGCTAAGCTGAAGATGAAGCCTGCCGAGATTGCCACCCGCCTGAACGATGAGTTAGGGGCTGATAATGAGCAGGGCATGTTTGTGACCATGTTCATGGGCTATGTCGACCTGACGAACGGCCATCTTTATTTCTGTAACGCCGGACATAATCCGCCGGTATTGTTGGCAGACGGAGAGTGTAAGTTCTTAGAGATGATTCCCAATGTGCCGATAGGTCTTTGGCCTGGTCTGGAGTATGAGGGCGAGGAGATTGACTGCATCATGGACCATCCGCTGTTTATCTATACCGACGGACTGAATGAGGCAGAAAACCGCGAACAGCAACAGTTTACAGACGAACGGCTCCTCGAACTGCTACAGACCACTCGTTTCGAGAGTGCACGACAGACGGTGGAGATGCTGCGTGAGGCAGTCGAGAAGCATCGTGACGGTGCTGAACCTAATGACGACTTGACCATGCTATGCTTTAAGGTAAAACAAAATATCCAAGATACAAACGATGAAGAAGGAAATTAAATTGAAGAATCAGGTCGGTGAACTGGAGCATGTTGCTGTGTTCATTGAGGAGATCTGCGAGGAACTGGGACTCGGTATGGAGTTGCAGATGAATCTGAATCTGGTGCTGGAGGAAATGGTGTCGAACATCATCTTCTACGCATACCCTGAGGGAACCGATGCTGAGATAGAGCTGATGGCAGAGTACGACGGCAAAGAACTGACATTTGTGCTGAGTGACCAGGGCCGTGAGTTTGATCCTACCTTGAAAGAGGATGCCGACGTCGATGTCAATCCCATCGACAGGGAGATTGGCGGCATGGGTATTTGGATTGTGAAAAATATTATGAATCAGGTGACCTACCAGCGATTAGAGGGGAAAAACCTGCTGACGATGAAAAAAGAAATATAGTAACTTAAAAACAAATAAACATTATGACAAAGATTGTGAAAGAAGGTGGTAAGACCATCATTAAGACAGGTGAACGTATTGACACTATGAATGCCGGTGACTTTGAAAAGGACATTCAGCCCGTATTGGTTGACGGAGGTCTGGACCTGGAGCTCGACTGCTCTGACCTGGTTTATATGGCCAGTTCTGGACTTCGTGTTATTCAAAAGACGATGCGCGTGGTGATGCAGCAGAAGGGAGAGTTTAAGATTACCAACGTCAATCCCGATATTTACAAGGTGCTGCAGATGACAGGCTTCACGAAGTTTATGACTGTGGAAAAGAAAAAGGCCTAACAGATTATGTGGTACATTATCTTAATTTCGGTCATTGTGGTGCTTTTCATAGCACTCTTGGCCGAAATCAAATCGTCGAACAAGAAAACCGATGAGTCGAATAATCTGTTGAGTGACTACCAGAGACGTGTAGACGAACAGCAGAAACTGCTTGACGACTATCGTTCATTGGAGAAGAACTTCAACAATATTGGTGAGGGTTACGAACAGGCTCTGCTGTCCTTCGATAGTATAGAAGAGGAGAAGCAGAAGATGAGGAATACCTGCAGCCAGTTGGAGCAAGAAGTACAGAAGATGAAAGGAACCTTCCAGGCAGCCCAGCAGAATTACGACATCGTCGACCAGCTTGTACAGCAGGCAGAGGCTGAGGCCGGAAAGCCTGATGGTAATGCCAAGCTGATGGGCATTATCCGCAAGTTGCAGGACTTGTCGGAACTGTGTTCTCAGGCTCCCATCAACATCGGCAAGCGTGGCGTACCCCGCCAGATTGCCGACGAGGCTGTCGCACAGTCGGGCATTCTGAATGCCAAGTACGTGCGCTTTGGTATCATGGTGGCTGAAGATGCCAATGAAGCCAAGTTCCACACGACTCCCGCCAAGGCATCGCGTGTCATCGCCCTGTTGTTGGAGAATGCAGCCAAGTTCACCACCGATGGCAATGTAACCCTTTACATTAGCCTGGCTGACGGTAACATCAGTTTCGCTGTCGAGGATTCGGGCGTGGGTGTGCCCGCCGAAGAGGCAGAGCACGTCTTTGAGCCCTATTTCAAGTTGAACAGCTATTTCGATGGCTATGGTGTCGGTCTCTCTGTAGCTCGCTCCATTGCCCGTCGTCTGGGTGGCGACGTCGTGCTCGACACGACCTATGCTGGTCCTGGTGCCCGTTTCGTGTTTACGCTTCCTTTAGCGAAATAGAAAGATACTTATGAAAAAACTAAATTATCAAACCATTAAGGGACGGTGTTTCAAGGCACTCATCGTCCTGCTCCTTGCGCCACTTTCTTCGTGGGCACAAAGTCTGACTGTCGGTGGCGTCGCGGTCGGTATGACGGAATCGTCTGAAATCACAGGCAATTATATAAAGGGTACCGTCAGATTTAACCCCAAGACCAATACGCTGACGCTCGATAATGCCACGATTTATAGTCCCATCATTAGCGAACTGAGTCAACTGACCATCTCTCTCGTTGGCGAGAACAAGATTCAAGGTGACTCTACTACAGCCATCAGGTCTATTCTCGTCGGAGATGCTACTCTGAACATTGTGAAAGGCGCTGACAACTGTAAACTCGTTTTGGAGAAAGAACGCGCTATCAGAGACTTCAAGACGCTCAACACCGACGGCCTGTTTTGGAATGGTGCCTATACCTATGGATATCAGAACACCCAATGGGAACCTGGTTACAGGCTGTTGACAGCCGAGGGGCTTGAGGCAGGCTCTTCCTATGATACAGGCTTAAGTCCTACCCTGAGCGACACCGGACTCACGATGTCAACCTACTCTGGACAGCAGAATGAGACGAGGCTGTTCTTGCAGAGTGGAACAGACCTGCCGATGTATTACAGCATTGACTACGTCAGCAACAAGCTGCAGGATGTAAGTGCTACGCAATATACTGAAGCGCCTGAACTGTTAGGCCCCTGTACTGTGACGGCTTACGTGAAGAAGTCCGCTGACGTTAATGGCACACCTGTCGTGGGTAAATACTTTGGGTTTGCTGCTTCTTCAGTCGAAGCTGTGATAGGCATAACGGAGTCTGTGGAGCCGGAACTAATCCCTGCTTTTGGTTCGGAAGAATCGGAAGAATATTTCTTGGAATACGAAGGGAGTACTGATATAGTAAGTACCGATGGGGTTTTATGTATTATTGGCGAGTCGGAGGGTACGGCCGAGTTTGAAGTTCATTTGATTGATAATCGTGAAGTGCCGACATTCACGATTCTTAATCCCTGTATCGTCGGTGAGGAACCTGCAGATACCTATTACCTGATTGGTAACTTCAACGTGTCGGTCCGTGAGAAAACTTCCTATGGCATATACGTGACCGAGAAAGGCAAGGACCAAGAGATTGAAGTAACCGAATTCAATATGCTGAACGTCCTTGATGACGAAGAGGTGGTAAGAGTCATTTACGACGGTAACGGCACTCTGATTTTGAATGGGTTTGAAGGCAGCATCCAGAGCACGATGACCGACGACCTGACACTCTTCCTAAAAGGCAAGAACCATATTTCCGATATCTCTGCCTCTGCTGATGTCCCCGGCAAACTGCTCATCACTACCGACAAGCAGGCGCCCGGCACACTGACGGTGGGCTCAAAAGATGGGCCTGCAACGGCCGCGCCTATTCGTGGTTTCCAGGTTGAACTGCTGAACGACCTTTGCTGGATAACGGGCGCCGCCGGTGCTATGTATGCAGAAATTGGCAACGTCATAACGCCTGTGGTCCTCGACGAGAATACGGAAAAGACTGTTAAGCCAGACAACCAGAGCGTCGAAGCCCTGCAAACATCTCCGGCGTCAATTCCCGATTCTGAGAAAGTGGAAGTCAAGGAGAACGAAGGAGAATACAACGAGACCACCACTATTATTATTAATAAGGTGGTAGACAACGTGCTCGTCACGCTCGTCGTACAGGAGCAGGAGGCAGGCAAGCCGGCTGAGACCTATACTGTGGCCGAAGGAGGCGGTACTGCCGAAAGGAATGCCTTCGTGCTACAGACGGCAATAGGAGAGTCTGACATGACCGCCGCTCTGAACGAGACGCCAGGTACTCAGGATTTCGCTAAAGTGTTCCACGGTCTCACCGTTCTGTTGGCTGCCGGTTCTGGTACGCTCGAACTTGACGTCGAAGTGCCAGACAAAGCTGTGCTCAATGTGCAGATAGGCAGCAACGAGCCTCTTTCGTTTAGCAATGTCACAGGAATAATCACAGTGCCGTATGTCTGCAAGGAGCCTACCTATGTGTATATCTATAATGCTACGCCTGGGGCTGCCGAAGCACGTGGCTATCGCCGCGCCAAGGTGAAGACCGTCCCTGTCAAGATGTTCGGTTTGAAGACAACGACAACCTCTGTCCAGAACGCTCAGGCTCCCGAGGCTGCTGCTAAGCCAACAAAACTGCTGACCGCAGACGCTCTTAACGAGGCAATGGTAGGGTCGGCGACAACGGGTGTGCTTCACTTTGGCGACCTTGATCTGACCGCACTGCCTGACGATGTCTTTAAGGACATCTCCTCTTCCATCATGTATATCGACCTGTCGCAGACGTCAGTCTCGAATGTCCGTGTCAGCCGCTCGGATGACGGCCCATTCAAAGGCGTCAGCCCGAAAACGTTTATCTACCTGCCGGCAGGAAACAATAATACAGCTGCTGAGGGCGAACCGAACGTCGTTATCGGTGCCGTCTGCGATAATATGCAGCTTGCTGAGGACGACCAGGCGTTTAGTCCCGTGATGAACTTCGGCGTCGTCAGTGCTACGTTGGGCCGTGAGTTCGTTGCAGACTGTACTTCAACGGTCTATCTGCCTTTTGCCGTCGACAAGGCTACGGCAGATGCACTGGGTGATTTCTTCACCTTTACGGGAATAACACCGGCTGGCGATGCTGGCTTGGATCCCGTCACAACAGGACTGGCAGCCAAGACACCTTATATCTTCAAGAAGAAGGGCGCGGGAAAGATTGCCGTCAAGAATGTTTCCGTCACGACGGACGAGGCACCCCTTGCTTCCGAACTCGTTGGAACATTTGAACCGATTACCTGGACGTCACAGATGTTAGCATCCAAGAAGAATCAGAACAAGTACGTCTATGGATTCGCTGCTGAAGATCAGGGTGAGAACATCCAGGCGGGTGAGTTCGTCCGCGTAGGTGCCGGGGCTACCATCAAGCCATATCGTGCTTATCTTGAAGTAGCCTATGACGCTGCTCGTATCGCTATCAACTGGGGAGGAGACGAGACGACAGGTATCCGTACATTACAGTCTGTCAAGCCCCAAGCGGGATGGTTCACTATTGGCGGCGCCCGTCTTGCCGGTGCTCCCTCGAAACCAGGCTTGTACATCTTTAATGGTAAGAAGGTCATTGTCAACGGCAAATAACATTCAACAGTATTTGATATGAAGAAGCAAGATTATATAGCACCAGTCCTCACGGTCGTGGAACTCGAATACAATCAGTCGTTGTTGACGGCCAGTGAAGAATATAACGGCGACCTGAATGCGCGCGAATTCCCTGATTTCGAAGAAGAAACGTTAGATCCGATGCTGTTATTCAAATGGTAATGGAAAAGAAACGATTAGCTTTACGGAAACTGCTGGCAGCGGTAGAGAAGGAGCTGCTGCACAAACCTGACCGCAGGACGCTGGACCATCTATCGATGCTGGCAGGATTCCAGAGCTGGGATTCGTTTCAGGACGCCCTACATGGCGAAACCAGCGCCGACGAGAACTTCAAATAGAAAGCAAAGAAAAAGGCTCACGTTTTCGTGAGCCTTTTTCTTATTCAGCAGTAACAGGACGACGCTTCTCCTTGATACGAGCAGCCTTACCAGTGAGCTTGCGCAGATAGTAAAGCTTAGCGCGACGAACCTTACCAACCTTGTTCACCTCGATAGAGTCGATGTTCGGCGACTCAATGGGGAAGATACGCTCAACACCCACGGTGCCCGACATCTTGCGGACGGTGAAACGCTTCTTGTCGCCGTGGCCACAGATCTTGATGACAACGCCACGGTAGAGCTGGATACGCTCCTTTGAACCCTCGATAATTTTGTAAGCGACAGTGATAGTGTCACCAGCCTTGAACTCTGGGAACTTCTTGCCGGTTGCAAATGCTTCTTCAGCAACTTTGATTAAATCCATTTTTAACTTGAATAATTAAACGGTTGTTGTATCGTTCCAACGCAACATAACAGGCAACTCGTGACTTCCTGCCAGCGATTACGCGGAAAGCGGCTGCAAAGGTACGAAGAATTCTGCGAAAAACCAAATAAAACTTCCAAAATCGCTTCAGATTCCCATTTTTTTTGTATTTTTGCACCATAAAACCTAACGTTATGAGAAAAAAACTGCTTATTTCCTTGACTTTGGGCGCGATGACGCTTGCTTCGTGCCATTCCCACTATCAGTTGGCGAGTGTCGAAAGATCGCGTATTGTGATGGACAGTCGCTACGACCGAACGCCTGATGAGACGGCTGCCCGGTTCGTGGCACCTTACAAACAAGAGGTAGACTCGGTGATGGGTCCCGTCATGGGGCAGCTGGCTCACAATATGACGGCCGACCGTCCTGAGAGTGACCTGTCGAACCTGCTCAGCGATATTCTGATATGGGGTTCTGCCGACTACGGCGAGAAGCCCGTCCTCGGTATCTATAACATGGGGGGCATCCGTGCCTCGCTAACCAAAGGCGAGGTGACCTATGGCGACATCCTTGACGTGGCACCTTTCGAGAACAAGATCTCGTTCACCACGTTGTCCGGCGAGACACTCCTGGAACTCTTCCGCCAGATAGCCCACCGTGGTGGCGAGGGTGTCAGCCGGGGCTGCGAACTGGTTATCAGCAGCGACGGTCAGTTGCTGTCCGCCCGTCTGCACGGTCAGGAGATCGACCCGCAGGCCGACTATCGTGTAGCCACCATCGACTACCTGTTAGGCGGCAACGACGGTATGCCTGCCTTCAAAAAGGGCCGTGACGTCAACTCACCGCAGGATGCGCGCAACAACACCCGCTTCCTCATTATGGACTACTTCAAGCAGAAGGCTGCCAAGGGCGAGATGGTTGATGCGCAAGTGGAGGGGAGAATTGTGGTTAAGAAGTAAGAGGTAAGAAGTAATAAGTAAAAAGTAAGAAGTAAGAAGTAAGAAGTAAGAAGTAAGAAGTAAGAAGTATGAAGCGACTACCTATTATGATATTAATGGTGTTGGTGGCCATGAGCGCCGGTGCCAAGAAACAGAAGCAGCTCGTTGTGCTGCACACTAACGATACCCATTCGTGTATCATGCCTCTAAAGTCGGCCCTGCCAGATACGGCGATTGCCGGACGTGGCGGTTATCTGCGCCGCATAGCGATGATCAAGGAGGAGCGCGCGAAGAATCCTGACCTGTTGCTCTTCGATAGTGGCGACTTCTCGCAGGGCTCAAGCTACTACACTATGTTCAAGGGCGATGTCGAAGTGGGGCTGATGAACCAGATGGGGTATGATGCCGCCACCATCGGCAACCATGAATTCGACTTCGGTCTCGACAATATGGTGCGCATCTTCAAGATGGCCAACTTCCCCATCGTCTGCTCCAACTACGACTTCAAGGACACCGAGCTGAAGGACATCGTCAAGCCCTATATCACGCTGAAGCGCAAGGGCGTGAAGATTGGCGTCTTCGCCCTCTGTCCGAAAATGGAGGGTCTGGTGTCGGCCAAGAACTACGAGACGTTAGAGTATCTTGATCCTGCCGAGTCGGCACAGAAGTACATCAGTCTGCTGCGCAACGAAGAGAAGTGCGACCTCGTCATCTGTCTGAGCCACATGGGATGGGAGGTCAGCGAGTATCCTGACGAGAAGTGGATACAGCTGATACAGGGTTGCGACCTGGTGCTGGGCGGACATACCCACACCTATATGCCGACGCTGGAATATACTCCTGACAAGACGGGGCGGCAGATACCAGTCGACCAGAACGGCAAGCACGGCGCCTTCGTTGGACGCTTAGTGCTGAACCTGTTAAGTAAATAATCAGATATCATCTAAAATGAAGAAACTGTTGAGCATTTTCATCGTCCTGTTATTGGCAGTACTGATGACTATAACCGTGCCGAGCAAGCAGGCTCATAAGGAGGCTATGATGGAGGCCGTGAAAGAGTTCGTCGACGAGGAGGCTGAGGAGCGCTTCGGCGACAATGTGCTGACCAACCTGGGTAAGAGTGTGACGGTGAAGACCATCGAACTGGCCCTGAACACGAAGCTTAAGGAGCATAACTATCTGGTGCTGAACACGACGTATGTGCGGCTGAGGGGCGAGGAGAAACTGCTGTCGTTAGGACTCTTCGGACATGTCTTCACCTTCGACAAGGAGATGCTGCACGAGAAGTTAGCAGAGGCGCTGAAGGTCAAGGAGGAAGCTGCCTCAGAGAAAGAGGCCGCCAAGCAGAGTGCCCGCGAGCTGAAGCGCCTGCAGAAGGAGCAGGAGAAGCGTGAGAAGCAGCTGGCCAAAGAGAAGAAACGCCGCGAGAAGGAGCTGGCTAAGGAGCAGAAACGTCGCGAGAAAGAAGCCCGCCGAAAGGCTAAGGAAGCCGAGAAAGAGGCCAAGCGCCGGGCGAAGGAGAACTCATAATATATTAAGACCAGACAAAATAAGAGTCACGGACAAAGTGAGAAAATGTCGAGGTACGAGATACGAGGTGCGAGGTACGGGGTATGAAAACGTCGCGGCTCTACAGAAAATAATCTGCTGTGCAACGAAGATTGAGGCGTTTTATTGGGTTTTGAGTGACAGATTAGCGGTAGGCAGCTGGCTCTTAATGGTCACGCTGACAGAACCACGCTTCTTGCCACTGCGCAGCACGAGGAGCGCACGACCTTTCCATGTCTTGGTGCGGGGAGAGGTGTAAGGCTCTGTGTCTTTTAGGTCGGCAGATGCGAACGACAGTAGCGTGGCAGCCCCTTTCACCGTAGCCTCGCAGTCGATGGCGGCTTCGGGGACGAGTGTACCCTGTCTGTCGACCACCTCAACGGTGATATATGTGAGCGACTGGCCGTTGGCTGTCATCACGGTGCGGTCTGGGGTCAAGCGCAGATGGGCAGGTTCGTCGGCGGTCTGAAGTCTCACCCCCGACTCCGGCCTCACCCCTAACCCCTCTCCAAGGGGCGAGGGGAACTTTAGGGGAGTAGATACTTCAGCACGCAAAGTGCCTGGCTCGTAGTTCACAGTAAAGACGGCCTTATACTCCGTAGAACGGTCAACTTTCTTCGTGCCAACGAGCTTGTCGTTAAGATACAGGCTTACTTCGGGCTGACGGGTGTAGACCTCGACCTCAATGGGCTTGCCTTCCCAGCCGGGCCATGTCCACGACTCCCATGTGGGCCAGACGCTCCACATCGTCGTGTGTATTTCGCCGTGGTAGCCGTTAGGTTCCTTGACGCAAAGGTAAGCCTCCCCAAGCCCATTCCACAACATCTCGCGGTAGTGGCTGATGGGTTTCCTCCATCCGGTGATGTCGACATCGCCGCAGGGAGCGCCATGCCATTCGGGCTGTCCACCCTCAATCCACGACTCGCCCTCGCGCTCACCCTTATAATAGTTGCGACCGATGCCGCTCTCGCCCAGATAGTCGAGCCCCGTCCACACGATGTCGCCCACGACGTAGGAGAAGTCGTTAGCCACGGCCCAGTTGCGGAAGGCATCGCGCGGATAGCTCTCCGTCTGCCAGATGACGCGCTTGGGGTCGCGCTCGTGGTCGCTGGCGTGTTTGAAGATCATGTAGTTGTAACCCACTACGTCGAGCACTTCGGCGTGCGGGTCGTAGATCTCCCAGTCGCGGTCCCAGGCACAGAGGGCCTCGGTGACGGGGCGTGTAGCGTCTTTTTCGAGAATGGCTTTTTTCATTTGTCGGGCGGTATAGACCACACGGATGTCCTTGCGCTCGATGACCTCGTTGCCGATGCTCCATGAGATGACGCTCGGATGGTTGCGGTCGCGCAGCACCATCGCGTGGATGTCCTGACGGAAGCAAGAGTCGATAACGGTCGAGTAGTCGTAGGGATTCTTCTGCGTGCGCCAGCCGTCGAAGGCCTCGTCGATGACGAGCATACCGATGGAGTCGCAGGCGTCGAGGAAGGCGCGCGTCGTGGGGTTGTGGCTGGTACGGATGAGGTTGAAGCCCGCCTCCTTCATCTGGCGCACCTTGCGGATTTCGGCATCGTCGAAGGCCATGGCTCCCAGCACACCGTCGTCGTGGTGTACGCAGGCACCATTGATGAGCATCTTCCGACCGTTGAGCACGAAGCCGTTTTCAGCATCGAACGAGAACGAGCGGATGCCAAACTTCGCCGTCTGCTGGTCAATGGTGGTTCCCGCTTCTTTCAGTTCCACTTTCGTCTCGTAGAGCGTCGGACTGTCGGGCGACCATAGTTTCGGATTACTGATGGAATAGGTCGTAGTGACGGTCTTCGTCTCATGGGCTGGTACGCAGACCGTCAGCAGTCCGCTGCCCACGGCGACTACTGCGTTTCTCTCGCGTTCTGACTCGTTGGCTACCGTCACCTCCACCTGCACACGCGCCCTTTCGGCATTTATCTCCGGCGTGGTGACGAAGACGCCGTTCTCAGCAATATGCAACGCGGGCATCGTCTCTAACCAAACATGGCGGTAAATGCCCGAACCTGAGTACCACCGACAGTTAGGCTGTTCCGAGTTGTCGACCTTGACAACAACCTCGTTCAGGTTGCTCTTCACTTTCCCGGCTTTTGCATTCTTCCATTTTAAGAACGGTGTCACGTCGACGGTGAACGGCGTGTAGCCATAGTGATGTTGTCCGGCTTTCTGGCCATTGACGAACACTTCTGCCTTCTGGTAGACTCCTTCGAAGTGCAGCTTGACCAGTGAATTGTCAATGGTCAAATGTGTGTTGTCAATGGTGAATTGTTTCCGATATTCACCTCGTCCGCCAGGAAACCAGCCACCGCCCGTTCCCGTTGTCCCTGTCTTGGGGTCGGGGGCGCAGTAGATGTCCCAGTCGTGGGGCAGGTTGATACTAATAGTCTTACCATCGCGGCTGAACTGCCAGTTGTCATCAAACAACTGTCGCTGGCTCTGTGCAGAGACTGTCATGACAGCCCCCAGCATCATAATGAACAGGAATAATCGTTTCATATTGTTTTGATATAGCTAAGTCTTATTTCAGGAAGTTTTTGACACGCTCCACATACTCGGTCTTGTGGTTCATGTAAGACACCGCATGCTGAGCACCTTCAGCAATCCACAATTCTTTTTTCGAGGGTTTGGCTTCGTAGAGGCGGTACACCATGTCGGTAGGCACAAAGCTGTCGTCATCTCCATGTATGAACAACATCGGGCGGTCGGACTTGCGAACCTCTTCGAGAGCCGAAGCCTCTCCAAAACTCCAACCATAACGTAGCTTGCACAGCAGGCTGGCCGTGTACATCAGAGGAAACGTCGGCAGACCAAACTGTACGCGCAGTTCGCCCGCAAATTCGTCCCAGACAGAGGTGTAGCCGCAATCGTCGACGAAACGGATGTCTTTAATGCCCTCCGGATATTCCTCTGCTGACATCATCATCGTGGTGGCGCCGCCCATCGAGACACCGTGAACAACCATCGTGTCCGTCTGGAATATGGAGAGCCAATGCAGCATGTCTTTCCTGTCAAGCCACCCCATCTGAATCATGTCACCCTCGCTGAGTCCGTGCGCGTGGAAATCGGGCACGACCACGTTATACCCCAGATCCTGTTCGTAAAGACGTGCCAGGAAGAGGAAATCGACAGAACATCGACGCCAGCCATGCAGCACCAAGGCTGTCTTGTTACTGCCGTTGCTGACGTAAAAGGCGTGGTGGCGTTCGCCACTTCCCGGCATGACGACAAAGGTGTCGCGCAGGGCATCCTTCTGCCTGAGACTATCCACCCACGGCCGCGTCTCGGGGTATTTCACGAACAGCTTGCGGAAGCATCGGGCTGTGTCGGTACGATTCTCGTCAGGCGCCAAGGAATAGTTGAGCATATAAAAGCTCCCTCCGATGACGGCCGTCAGGAGGAGTAATAATAGGACAAGGACGAAGCCACGGACAGTCTTCTTCATCTTCTTACCGCTTCTTGCCCGTCATCGTGACGATGGGAACCATCATCTCTTCAAGCGAGATACCACCGTGCTGGAAGGTGTCGCGGTAGTAGCTGACGTAGTAGTTGTAGTTGTTGGGATAGGCAAAGAAGGAGTCGCCCGTGGCGAAGACATAGCTCGTCGAGAGGTTGGGCGACGGCAGCTGGGCTTTCTTCGGTTCGCGTACGACGAAGAGGTCGCGGTCGTTGAAGCTCAGGTTCTTGCCTAACTTGTAGCGCAGGTTGGTGTTGGTATTGCGGTCGCCGATAATCTTCACCGGCTGTGTACAACGGATGGAACCGTGGTCGGTGGTGACGATGACACGATAATCTGACTGCGCCAGCTGTCGGAAGAAGTCGGCAATGACCGAGTGGCGGAGCCAGGAGAGTGTGATGCTGCGGTAGGCCGACTCGCTGTTGGCCAGTTCGCGCACCATGCGGCTCTCGGTACGGGCGTGGCTGAGCATATCGATGAAGTTGAAGACGACGACATTCAGGTCGTTACGCTCCAACTGCCGGAACTGCTGCATCAGCTTGTCGGCATCGGCAGAGGTGTTGATTTTGTGATAGGAGAAGGTGTCGTGGCGGCGGTAGCGCTCTATCTGCGTCTGAATCAGCGGCGCCTCGTTCAGGTTCTTGCCCTCCTCGTCTTCCTCGTCCACCCACAGGTCGGGGAACATGCGGGCTATCTGGTCGGGCATGAGTCCTGAGAAGATGGCATTACGGGCGTATTGTGTGGCCGTAGGCAGGATGGAGCAGTAGAGGTTTTCGTCGATGTCGAACTGGTCGCCAATCTCCTGAGCCAGCATGCGCCACTGGTCGTAGCGGAAGTTGTCCATCACGACGAGCATCACCTTATGTCCTTCGTTGAGCAGGGGGAATACCTTGGTCTTAAAGATGTCAGGCGACAGGAGGGGGGCGTCTTCGGCGTGCGGGCTACGGTCTGGTCCAGGACTTTTCTCGTACCTCGCACCTCGTAGCTCGCACCTCGAATGAATCCATTCCATATAGTGCTGTTTGACGAACTTTGAGAAGCCCAGGTTGGCCTCCTTCTTCTGCATATTGAGCATTTCGGTCATATTGCTGTCGGTGGCGCTGAGTTGCAGTTCCCAATGCACCAGCCGCTTGTAGACCTCCGTCCAGTCCTGCCACGTGCGGCAGTCCATAATCTGCATGGCTATCTGCTGGAAGTTCTGCTGATACTGGCTCTGTGCCACCTCGGTCTCTATCTCGCGCCGGTGGATGTTCTTCTTCAGCGTCAGCAGTATCTGGTTGGGGTTGACGGGCTTGATGAGGTAGTCGGCAATCTTCTGGCCGATGGCCTGTTCCATGATGTTCTCCTCCTCGCTCTTCGTCACCATCACCACGGGCAGCGCCGGCTGGAGTTCCTTGATGTGCTGCAGGGTCTCCAGGCCTGAGAGACCGGGCATCTGCTCGTCGAGCAGCACCAGGTCGAACGACCGTTCACGGCACTGGTCTATGGCGTCGGTACCGTTTGACACCGTCACCACTTCATAACCTTTCTTCTCGAGGAAGAGCAGGTGGGCACGCAGCTGCTCTATCTCGTCGTCAACCCAAAGCAATACACCGTTTGTCATAATCTGTCTGTTTTGTTTCTTACCAGAAGTCCTCGCCGAAATCGAGATCGCCGCCCTGCGGTGCAGTCTCTTCCTCCTCGTCAGCCTCACTCTCCTCGGTGTCAGCCTCGTCCTCAGCGTCAGGCTGGTCAACACGCTCGGGGATGGTCAGCAGCTGTTCGTTGCTGATGGTCAGCCGCTGGAAAGCCTCGTCGTAGAACTTGGCATAGTCGTCGTATGTGTAGCGGACACCCAGCAAGGCCAGATTCGGCTGACTGATGACAAGGCAGCGGCAGAGGCTCAACAGGGGTATCAGCTTCTCGGCATCGTAGAGCTTACGGGCGTATTGCAAAGCCTCGTCGTAGTTGAGGAACCCGCTGACCGCCATCCGGTGCAGACTGCCGTCCTGCTCTATCTGCAGGTCGAAGTTGCGCACCATGAAGTTTGTGAAGTTATAGCGTGCCAGCTCGAAGAGCAGCTGATTTTCGTTGATGGAGTCAGGCTCGTAGGCCAGGATGAAGAGGAACGGCACGTCGCGCTCCGCCGACAAGGTGTCGGAGACGGTGGAGTCGGTCTGGTTCAGCGTGACGTCGCGGCGCGACCATACATCGCCCAAGTCGAACTTCCCGCCAAACAGCCGCCGGCCTTCCTGAACGCCCTTCACTATCATGCCCGCCATCTCGGTGACCTCGCTCTGCGGGTATTTCTCCACCACCTGCTTCAGGCGTTCGACGCACCCCGTGCCGTCGCCCTCGTTCAGCATACTCAGACCGCTGATGAAGAGGAACTTAGGCTGGTTGGCACCAAGCGGGAAGCGGTCGATGGCCAGTGTCGTGTTAGCCTTCGCCTCGTCGTAGCGGTTAGCCTTGAAGGCGGCGTATGTGGCGGCATAGAGCGAATCCTCGATATGTACGCCGAAGCGCTGGTTCTCGACGTAGTGCGGGTCGGAGAGCAGGACGGTCCACTGGCTCTCCGGGAATTCGGCCTTCAAGTGGCTCAGACAGTTGTCTGCCAGGTCGGTGCGCCCCTTTAACGAGTAAAGCAGGAAGAGGTGATACCAGGCCTCGTCGTTCTGCGGATAGTCCGGGAACTTCCCCGTCAGGCGCAGCAGATGACGCTCGCTGAGCTTGAGGTTTGAGAGTTTGTCCTTGAAGATGATGCCGGCGTGCAGTAGGGCGTCTTTGATGATGTCATTCGAGGCTGCCACCTGCTCCTCGGTGAACGGTATCTGGGCTAAGTAGTATTCGCGGTTATGGGGGTCGTTGGCTAAGGTGTCGGCTTCTTCCGCAGGAGCCCCGGCGAGGGAATCGCCGGGCACTGCAGACTCGGCGAGGGTGCCGGCGAGGGTGCTGTCGGGGGTAGCTGTTTCTGCCGTTGCCGTTTCCTGCATCAGGTTCACCACCGTCTGGTTCACACGCCGCCAGTTGTCGGTATTCTCGCGCTTACCCCACTGACGCTGGAAGGTCTGCTTGCCCTGGTTCACGGCTATCGGATTGTAGAAGTACCACTGTCCGTTGCCCTGAGGTTGCGTTCCCGGCGTGGGGCGTACCGGCATATTGGTGTTGCTGCGGTTTGCAGTGGCACCACGCTGCTGCAGCGTCCGCTCCACCTCTGCCTCAAGGGCTTTGTCGGCCTCTTCCTTCTCTTTCTTCTTCAAGGCGTCGATAACGCGGTCGATAGCCGCCAGACGGTCTTTCTCAGGCATCTGTGCCAGCTCTTGCAGCGAGTCCTGCAGGTGGATAGCCTCGGTGTGTGGCACCAACTCGTCGAGCACCTTCGAGCGACTTGCCAGTTCCTCGTAGTCGGGACGGTCCTTGTCGAGCAGTCCGATGGCCTCGCCGTAGCAGCGTTGGGCGTCGGCATAGCGCTCCATATCCCAGTACAGACCGCCAAGACGCAACAGCAGCACGCCTTTCTCAATGCCCGAACGGGTAGCTTTCGCGGCACCATTCTCGTAGGCGCCGATGGCGTTCGCCGTGTCCTTCTGCAACAGGTAGATATTACCCATAGCGTAGTACATCTGGTCGAGGTAGTCCTTGTTGTTGTCGTTGCGGGCCATGCGTTTCAGCCGGCTAATCATACCCCTGCCGTTGTTAGAAGCCATCACCTCTGTCTGGGCAATGCGGGCGTTGAACTCCAGCTCGTAGGGCGGATTCTGGCGGACAACGTGCCGGTAGGCTTTATAGGCCTCCTCGCGGTGGCCGAGCTGTGTCTGTATCTGTCCCATCAGAAACCATTCGCGGGCTTTCTGCACTCTGCGCCGTTCATGCTTGATGACCTTATACAGATAGGGTACGGCATGTTCTAAGTCGCCACTGCGCAGGTAATAGTCGGCGTAGGTATAGTCCCAGTCCTTGACGGCACGGTAGTGGATGGAGTCGCGGCTCATGCCACGGATAACGTCCTCGGCATCGTAAATCCAGTCCAGCTCCGTGTAGCACTTGGCTAACCACGCCCTTGCAATGGCATTCTGCAGAGGCTGCGACTGGTAGAGGCGGCTCATGTACGAGAAGGTGGCAGCAGCCTCGTCGAACTCGCCCTTCTGAAACTGCGCCTTACCCATCAGTAGCCATGTCTTCCAGAGGAAGGGGTTGTACTCCTTGCGCGAAAGCCACTCGCGGTCCTTCGGTGTCTTGCGGCGCGACTTGTTCCACTCCGGGCGCGCCTTGATGCTATGCTGCTTGATGGCTTTCTCCATCTTCTCGATAGCGCGGTCGTACTGTCCGCCGCCTATCGAGCGACTCTGCTTGTTGCCGACGGCGTAGAGGGGCAGCAGCTCGGTGTGGTTGTCCTTGTTGCCCTTCTCCTTCTCCAGATTGCCGTCGATGAAAGCCTGCGAACCGTTGTAGTAGGTGTTGTAGCGAGCGGTGAACGAGTGCCACAGGCGGCTCTTCGACGTATTCTTCTTCGTAGAGCAGCCTGCCACCAGCAGTGTAGCAGCTATTATTATTAAGAGGTACGCGCGTCTCCGCATGTTCGTTTCTTTTTCTCTTCCATCAGGCAGTGCAGCTTGCACGAGCCGTCATCGGCCGACGTACACGTGCTGCAGTCGTGGCCAACGGCAATCTCGTCGCTGCCACCTTGCAGCCAGGAGGCTACAGCAGCCACTACCCCCAGTACGGCAAGAGCTATTATACAAACAACGGCAAAACTCATGCTTTATTTTATTTCGTCGACAAGAAAACCTGCTTTTGACAGGTCTTCCCAGAAATGGGGATACGATTTCGTAACCACATGCGGGTTGTTGATGGCGACGGGCTGACGCATACTGATGGGCGCAAACGAGAGGGCGATGCGGTGGTCTTCGTAGGTGTCGATAGCGGCATCTTCTGAAGGTTCACAGCGGGTACCGTCCCAGATGAGCTCGCTGTCATGCTGGTCGGTCAGCACAAAACCCAGCTTCCTGAGTTCCGTCTTCAGTGCCGCGATGCGGTCAGTCTCCTTGATCTTCAGTGTCGACAGTCCACTGAAGCGGAAGGGCACGCCCAGCATACAGCAGGTGACAACCACCGTCTGTGCCAAGTCAGGAGAGCCAGTGAAGTCGTACTCCAAACGGGGCACACAGCGGCCGCTCTTCTTCAGCGTCACCCGCTGAAGCTGACCCGCTTCCTGAGACTCGAAGACCGTCTTGACGCCCAACAGACTGAAGATATACTTCACGACAGAGTCGCCCTGCTTCGAGCCATCCATCAGACCTGCCAGTTCCACCGTGGCATCCCTGTCCTTTGACAGTGCCACCATCTCGTACCAGTAGCTGGCACCGCTCCAGTCGTTTTCAATAACATACTCGATGCTCCGATAAGGCTGCGGTTTCACGGTGATGGTGTCGCCCGAACTCCAATCGGCATCTGCACCGAACTCGCGCATCATCCACAGCGTCAGGTCGATGTACGGACGCGATATGATGTCGCCCGTCAGCCTAAGTTCCAAGCCCTCTTCCAGCACTGGCCCAATCATCAGCAGCGCTGAGATATACTGCGAACTCACGTTGCCCGCAATCTCCAGCACACCGCCCGTCAGTTTCCTGCCGGTGATGTGCAGTGGCGGGAACCCCTCCTCTCCTGCATATTCAATATCGGCACCCAGGCGTCGCAAGGCCTCAACGAGCACGCCTATCGGACGGTGTTTCATACGCTCTGTGCCCGTAATCGTGTGTTCGCCCCGCATCACGCTGAGGTAAGCCGTCATGAAGCGCATAGCCGTGCCCGCCGCCTTGATGTCAATCGTCTCGGGCATATAGCGTATGGCGTCGATGATGACGTTCGTGTCGTCACAGTCGCTCAGGTTCTGTGGCAACAGTCGTCCGCCACTGAGGGCGTAGATAATCAAGGCGCGGTTGGAAATACTTTTCGAAGCAGGTAGCGATAACTTTATGTTCAGTTTTGAGGGTGCGTTGACTATATATTGCATGATAATTGTCTTATTTCGGCACAAAGATACGTCAATTTTGAAGAAAAACAAAAAAAGTTCCTATAAAATTTGCAAATGTCGAGAAAAGTGTGTAATTTTGCACCCGCAAACGACTAAAAGGTCAGTTGCCAAGCGAAAAAGGATCGGGATTTAGCGCAGTTGGTAGCGCACACGTCTGGGGGGCGCGAGGTCGCTGGTTCGAGTCCAGTAATCCCGACCAAAAGAAAAAGATGAGCAATTCGTTGTTCATCTTTTTTTCGTTAAAGGAGTGAAAGGATGAGTAAGAACCTGTATATCATCAGTGGTTGTAATGGAGCTGGCAAAACAACAGCTTCCTATTCTGTGTTGCCTAAGATGTTGGATTGTCTGGAGTTTGTCAACGCTGATGAAATAGCAAAAGGTCTTTCCCCCTTCAACCCTGAGAGTGTTGCAATCGAGGCTGGCCGTCTGATGTTACAACGCATAGAGGATTTGCTTGCTAAAGATGAGACTTTCGCTATTGAAACCACCCTTGCTACAAAGTCGTATATCAATCTTGTGCGGAGGGCACAGGCGAAAGGCTATCAGGTGATTGTTCTGTTCTTCTGGTTGCGTACTCCAGAGCTCGCATTGCAACGTGTAGCAGAACGTGTCGCAAACGGAGGACACAATATACCCGATGATATTGTAAGGCGAAGATACGTAGTAGGCATTAGCAATCTTTTCCGCATATTCATTCCAGAGGTTGATTTTTGGAACATCTACGATAACAGCCAGAATCCACGCATACAAATTGCGCTTGGAGGTAGACGGGCTGATACTACAGTTTTTAATCACGCATTATATCAAGAAATACAGAGCTATGTCAAATAAAGAAGTACATGCATTGGCAGAAAAGATCAGAAAAGGCTTAGAGATTGCTGAGAGACAGATGCTTGAAGAAAAGGCATTGAGAGGTCAAGATGTTGTTATCTGTGACGATAACAATAATATACAGCGCATTCCTGCCAG
>Ga0310695_10005791_pt1 | contig 21148 bp, 13 predicted proteins | sample RumenRJG_04DNA_FD_203882 | JGI IMG/M metagenome (GOLD analysis project Ga0310695, IMG submission 203882) | Bovine rumen microbial communities from Lethbridge, Alberta, Canada - RJG_04 (v2) (version 2) | ecosystem: Host-associated > Mammals > Digestive system > Stomach > Rumen | place: Canada...
GTGTGGTTTGTTACAGGACAAAGCTTTCTATCGCAACAAAAGATTATCTCGGCCGTTTTTTGAGGCAGTATTCTGCGCAGTATGTAAAAGTGCCTATGCAAACAAACAACTTGTTTGTGGCCAAATAGCCCCAGAATCTTTTGACTTGCTCAAAAATGATAATGAATTCATTTCCTATCTACAAGCCGGGTCTTCTTCAACAGATAGCGTCAAAGAAAGGATAAGGATTGCTACGGAAAGAATTGAATTAAAAGAATAAAACATATGATAAAAAATCATTTTCCTGCCTTAGAGAGAATTGTTCTCGAATACGAGAAAGACAAGGAGCTAATACGGCCAACTCGTATGATTCTTTTGGAGTATCCAAAGTTGTTTGTTATGAGTGTTATGAGTACATTTGAAGTCTATATTAAACAAAGTATTCATAACATCCTCTCGGCGCCAAATCCTGCTCATATTACGACACTTCCTTCTTCTCGAAGAGCAAATCAGCAGGATGTAGATTCCGCCTATGCACTATTCCATTCTTATGTAGATGTTAATACAGGAGCGATTGTATTAGATGCAAGTAATTTTTATGCGTGCTTTGATCCATCTTTTAACACAACATTAACTACACATTTTAATGGAGAATTGCAGCAACAATTAAAAGAGCTAACAACTGAAATTACCATAATCGAACCATTGTTAGGTAGTTGTGATACATATGATGATGTGTATATGCTTAAAGAAGGCCGACGTGAACATTTAGAAAAAACAGTTTTTCAAGATGCCGAACAAGCTTTTTTGTTATTTAAACTAAAACGGAACGATGTCGCTCATAATTTTTTATCTGGGCTAAATGATTCTATGGAAGATTTATGCTTGCTTTACTATAGGGCACTTGTTTACGTTGCGGCTTTGCTGGAGACTTTAAAAGAATATACCCTTTAGAAATGCCTGCGACGCTAGAACGGCATCTCACCCCATATCCCATCAAAATACTGTTTTCGGGTGATGGGTTGGATAGTCCAATGCAAGGGGCGCAGAGCGTTATCGCAATAACGGCGGTAATAGGCGAGCGCCCTTTTTGCTTGGGCTTTGGTGTAGGTTTTGAATTGACAGGTAAAAGAGGGTGAGCGGTAGCCCACCATATATCCGTAAAAGTGTTTCATTGGTCTCTCCTTGTGGCGTAGTAGCGCGAGATGGCTTTGTAAAAATAGGGCTTGATTTCGTCGTAGAATAGGTGCCTATCGTCTATCTCGATATAGACCGCATCCGCGTCCTCGTCGAGGGTTTGCGGCAAGCCAAAGAGGCGTTGAAGTTCGTGCGCGACGTAGAGGGCACAAGCCTTTTCGTATGGGCGGTGGTATATAATACCATAGCCCAAAGTGTCGAACGTGTCCGATTGGTATGTAATTGTCATTTTTGTATAACCTCCTTCCCGATCCTTTCGGTGCCCCACTCCCTGCACATTTAGGCAGCCGTTGCAACGGTGCCAACCCAAAGTGGGCGAGGATCGCCGTTGCGAGGGGTGGCGAAATGTGCCACAAAACCCCTGCCGAAAGGGCGGTGGAAGGAGGGTAAATCGAGGGGAGTTCGTACGCCCGCTCGATAGGGCAAAAAATGGGCGGCCGAACTAAAAAGAGGGTATTTGTTCGGACATGGTCACGTTCGCCTATGGTTTTGGGGCTGACGCGAACCGAAAAGGGGTATTTTGAAGACAAAAACGGCAAAAAGGTATAAAAAAATCGTACGAAGTTCGTACGATTTTTTTGGTGACCCCACCGAGGTTCGAACTCGGGTGACCGCCGTGAAAGGGCGGTGTCTTAACCACTTGACCATGGGGCCTCGGGTGCTTGCCGTGGGGCAAGCTATAAATCGGTGCGACCGAAGTCGTCACACGCAACATTCTTTGGTAGCGGCGGTCAGATTCGAACCAACGACCTGCCGGGTATGAACCGGCCGCTCTAACCAACTAAGCTACGCCGCCACATCTTGAGAATAATGCTTTTGTAGTTTACTATGTATTTGGAGTTTTGTCAACAAAATACATTCAACTTTTCAAAAAATAGTGCATTGCGCCCCTTGTCGAACTCCGCTACCGAGTATATCGGAAGATGCCGATTGTCGGGCGCGTCCGTTGCACCTATACGCCGTCGCGTCTGCCACAGGCATATCTTTTGTGCGATCGTATGCCAAAGGACTGCAAAAAACACTTGACTTTGCACCACCATAGGATATATAATGCAAGCACGATCAATCGTGGAAGCATAGCCCAGCTGGTAGAGCGCTACCCTTACAAGGTAGATGTCACAGGTTCGAGCCCTGTTGTTTCCACCACGCTAAACAATCTTACGCAATCCGTAGGATTGTTTTTTTTTGCGCATTGAACAGTCTGTGCTTGCGCAAAATGGGCTATGCGCATAAAAAAGAGACGTGCGTAGCACGCGTAAGATTGTGCCGCGTGGTACGAATGCCCCTCGGCAGAGACAGGGCGGATTTGCGCCTAAGGCGGCAAATCTTGCACTGTTGGGGCATTCCGGAAACAACAGCGCTCTCACCTGTGACGGTCTTGCTTTGCAATCCCCGTCACACTGCACCCCACCCAAAGGGCGTGTGAAATACGAGCCCTGTTGTTTCCACCATCTCTGTAGTACGAAAAGGCTACAGGCAACCAAAACCACAAGATACGGAAAGTTTCTTGTGGTTTTTTGCTATATATTGTATTATTCGGGCGATTTGTCCTTCCTCAATATTCTTTGATTTCAACGGCTGCTTTTTTGCAGATTTCCACAAAAACAGGTCTCGAACCTACGACGCAGATTAAAACGCAAGAAATGAACAATAAATCTTTTTGTTATTAGCTATGCAAATTGACGAAACCAACTTCTTGTAATATTATAATATAGATAATGTAGATAACGAGTTAATTGGTACGGTTAGAAAATGCTCTTAAGGAGGTGCTATATGACGTATTTTAAAGTGACATATGATTACATTTTTTATCTTAAAAGCGATCTAAAAAGTTTCATAAACGATGTGCTATATGAGATCAATAAGCAAGAAAGAGATGAAATTGCAGATGCACAAAACGAAGCCGCCGATGATAAATCTTACGAACGTTATGATCCTGATTCAGTAGATAAGTGGTTGAGTGAAAGAGTTTCGTATTTAAAGAATTGGGCTGAGAATTTAAGATCGGAATTGGATTCGGATTATCATAGGGCACTAAACTTGATAGAGGAAGCGAGAAATACAAGATTCTACGAAAGTGACATGGGATACGAATTTGAAATTAATTTGTATGAGGGTAAAATTTTTAAATCTAAAATACCATACGAGGACGACCGTGTAAATGTGGTTTTTACGGGCATATCTTGGGATGTAGACGGCACGTGTTTTGAGTTTGAACCGGATAACCCCAGCTTTACGGATTGGCTGGAAGATTGATATAAAATGTTATTTTTTTAAAATGAATTACCTATTGGAATCTGAACATTTCGTTCGTGACATCAATAGGTAATTTTTTGTATTCCGTCATTTTTTTCGTGTTTTCTTGGTGCTTTGTGCCGATTTTGCTTGCCTTTTCGTTCATTTCAAATGTGACATCGTTTTTCAAAAAGTTCTAAAATTGAAAATAAAACGTAAAAACCCGTCACATCTGAACAAATTTGTTCGACACATTATCATTTCTCAAAAAAGGCGGCGTAGAGTTGTGTTTAGGTAAGTGCTCCGCATATTTGGGCAAGTGCTCCGCAAAAGAAACGACAGGCGCGTACTCCTCGTACGCAACTGCCTTTGAATGAAGCGGTAACGCCGCATAAGCGCCGCTATACGTCGCCGCAACGAAAAGAGCCTTGCCGAGGGGCAAGACTCTTTTTCGTTTCGTTGATTCTCCGTCAGAAGATCACGCCTTCATCTGCCATTCCTTTTCGGTGGTTGCAGACTGGATCCTGGTCGTTCCGTTGCCCTTGGCGTATACGCTGACGGTGTAGGTGTGCCCGAGTTCGAAGGCCTCGATCTCGAAGGAAACGCTGGGATGGTCGATGTCGACGATCTGCACGCCGTCCTTCAAAATGGTCACATGGTAACCCAGGTTGTTCGCGATCGCCGACCAGGTCAGGACGCCATCTCTGGTGAGTTCCATGGTGTCGGCGTTGGGCGCGGCGAGCTTAATGAAGTTGTAGGTCTTGGACGGCTTACTGGTCATGAAGTACTCGGTCCCAAGATCGTTGTAGAAGTTCGCGTCGCTGGTCATATATACGTTGGTGCCATTCTCGCTGATGTACTGATTGATGTTTTCGATCGAATCGGCGGGCATATGGGTGTCGTCGTTGTTAAAGTAGATGGTGTAGCCCGACGCGGGAGGAACCTCCTTATAAGAGATCACGCTTTCAATCGCGCTGTTCTTGATGAGCATCTATTCGTATGACGAGTATTTGGCAATTTTGAGAAAGGACACTTGAAGTAGTAATCGGGGCTACACGTGTGCATTCCTATCCTCCATCAAATTATCTTAACTAGCATAAAAATAGCAGCTGCTAAAAAAGAGCTAGACGAAAATGCGGACTGTTTTGGTTGAAACGAGCCTGGTTCGTATGGAATTATGCTAAGGAGAACATAATGGGTACAACTTTAACAAACGCTGGAACAACCCTCACAAGGCCGGGGAACGTATGTACTAAGGAAAAGAGACGGCCAAAAAAGAGGCGCCGTGCGGCGCCTCTTCGGTTGGGCGAAAACTACGCCTCGCTATTTACAGGGTTAGGTCAAACTCGGCCTCTACCCAGTCGGACGAGATGATCTTGTTGCCGTTGCCTTTGGCACGCACCTTGATCTTGAGGCGGGTGTGCGAGGTAATCCCGCTGACCGTCACCGACGCTTGGCTGACGGTTTGTACGTCGCCGTACTCCTCGCCGTCCCAAGCGATGTAGTACTCGTAGCCCTGGGCGTCCGTCACGTTGCCCCACCAAATACGGCCATCCGCGTTGTATTGGATGGAGCTTTGGTTGGGCGTACGAAGCACCGTCAACACCGTGCTGGAGCTGCCCGCCGACTGCGAATCCACGTAGTAGACGCCATCTTGGTCGAAGCCGCCGCCCAAAGCGTACACGCGCACCGAGATGGAGCCGGACGTGTTGGGATTGATGGAGAAGGTCTCCTCGGCCGAATTGTGGCTGGAACCGCCCACGACGTAGCAGTAGCCTTTGGCATTGGTGGAGGACGTGGTGATGGTCACCTCTACCTCGCCTTTCACGCTGTAGGCCGTGATGGCCTCGCCCGTGTCGCCGTCGATATAGCGGTAGGAGAACTCAGGCGTGGACAACTGCCTCACCTCTTGCTCGATGGTGCAAGCTTTGGAGTCGATGGTGGAGTAGCCTTGGTCGCCGGTGGCGTAGACCTTCACCTGGTATGTTTTGAGCTCTTTGAACGCATACACGAAGCTATACGTGTTGCCGCTTTGGTGAATGAGGTTGCTCTGCAACTCGCCGTCTACGTACACCGAGTAGCCGGAGGCAGACACTACGCCGTCCCATACGTATTGGTCGTCCTCGATGCGTACGTCGGGCGTGCCCAACTTGTAGATTGACACCTCGTCGGACTTGTCGGAGTTGATGTAGTGCGTGCCGTCGCCGATGGCCTTGACGCGGAAGCGGTAGTCGCGGCCGCCCTCCAAGGTGGACAGACTCATCGAGGTGCCGTTCTTTTCGCCGTTCATGGTGGCGGTGCCCAAATAGACCTCGTACGTGGGGGTATATTCGGCGGCATTGATGTTGCTGGGCGCATTCCACAGCAGCTCGGTATTGCTGAAACTGGGCGAGGGGAATGTGGGCGTGTTCAGCTTGACGAAGGTAACCGTGCGGCTATAGGGAGAGGTCATGTAGTACACGGTACCTTGGTCGTTGTAGTAGTTGGCCACGCTGATCATGCACACCTGGGTACCCGTGGTGCGGACGACTTGGTTCATGTTGCCGATCTCACCCACGGGCACGGGGGTGTCGTCGTTGTCCAGGATGACCTGGTAGCCCGTGGCGTAGTTGACGGTATCCCACAACAGGCTGCCCTCGGAGGCTTCGTCGATGCTGATGCGCACGTTGGTGGGCGCGTACAGGCGATTGATCTCGATGGGGGCGGTGTAGTTGCTGGCCAAGGTGTTGGAACCGTTTCCTTTGGCGCACACGCTCACGTCGTAGTTGCCCGACTCCAAACCTTTGAGGTCGTAGAAGGACTCGGTGGTGGTCAGCACGGTGGCCTTGCCGCTGACGGACACGCCGTAGCCGTTGGCGTCGGATACGTTATCCCACTCCAAATAGTAGCCGTTCATCGTGCGGCCGGTGGGTTGGCCCAACACGTAGATGACGAAGGACAGGTCGGAAGAGGTAAGAGAATCCAACTTGACCTCGATATTCTTGCCGTTGTTCACCGAGCCTATGGACTTGACGGTGAAGTTGAGGGTTTGCGGCTCGATGACCGAGTTGTCCACCAAACCCGCCACGTGGATTTGGTTGTTGCGAGAAGAGTAGCCTTCCAACTTGTTGCCGTCGCGGTAGATCTGGTATTGGCTGGCTCCCGCCACGATGTTGTAGGTCACGGTAAATCCATCTGCCAAGCTGGTGGGGTTGCTGGTGATAAAGTTGGAGCCTATGGCCGAAGGAGGCGCCAAGCGCTCCACCGATATCTCGTTGGAGTAGGCCGAATCGTACTTGGCCGATTGACCGGTGGGTGCGTTGGCCCTGACGGCCACTTTGTAGCGACCTACCTCCAAGTAGGCCTCGGCAAAGGCACGCTCCAACTCGCCGTAGCTGCGCTCTTCCACGTCGCCCGAGGGCTTGACAATACGCGCGGTGTAGCCCGCCGCCTCGCTGACGGCATCCCACACCACGTTGTTGGTGGCCTCACCGTCGGGTTGCAACGAAGCGTTCCAGCGAATGGTGGGGGCGCGAAGGATGTAGTAGCTTCTGTCGGCCGACCAGCTGGAGAAGTATTGGCCGTTGTCCAGCACGGGCATCACCGAAATGGTGTAGTCGGTGCCGGCGGACAAGGTGAAGTTGGCATCCTTACGGTTGCGCTCCACCACCGAGCCGTTCACTTTGATGTTGTAGCCCGTGGCTTTCTCGATGGGCTCCCAGGACAGCACGCCCGAATCCATCACCATTTCGGTGACGGTCTCGAGATAAATAAACTCTTGCGATGCCGATTGGGGGAAGATGGTGGTCTTGTTGCCCAAAGCGGTGATACGCACCAAGAAGTCGTGGCTTTGCGAGTCGTAGTCCAGGCTGGTGCCGTTCAGTTGCTCGGCCACCACGTAGCCGTCGATAGACACCTGATAGCCAAGGGCACGCTCCACGCCGCGCCACGAAATACGACCATCCTCGTAGCGAATGTTTTTGGGCGCTTCCAAAACGGTGATCTTGGGGGCGTCGGCCCACAACGAATAGAAGGAACCGTCGCCCTCCACGATGGGGCGCACGCGCACGGCCACGCTACCCGCGGTGGTGGTATCGACCTCGAAGTTGGGGAAGTACACCGTGGTCTCGTCGCCGTTGTTGACCGACACCAGGTAGGCGGTGGCGCCCGCCACGGGATCCCAGGTGAGCACGGCGTCTTCGTCATACGCCAGGTTGGTGGCCTTGTCCAAGCCCGAGAAGGACTTGACGGCCGCCTGCGACTCGGGGTATACCGAAGAAGTGGCTTTGATGCTCACCGAAAAGTCGGTGTTACGGGGCACGTAAGAGAATTGAGTGCCCGAGATGGGCCTCTCCACGCTACTGCCGCCGTCGGTGATGGTCACCAAGTAGTGGTCGGCCTTTTCGATGGCATCCCACGATAGCACCTTGCCGTCGTAGGTGATACCGGTAGGCGTAGGCAAGGGGTCTTTGTTGTTCAAACGGTCGATCTCGTTGTTGATCTTGTCGCAAGCAACGAAAACCGTCAGCGCCAGCACGACTAACAACACGATAGTCAACGGAATGATGATTTTTTTCATATCCTCTCTCCTTTTTTGGATTTCTGTATTTATCCCACTTCCCCATTGGGGAAGACGGTTTTCTATTCGTTGGTCTCGGCCCACCGCGAGGTAGGCAAGGCGACGAGGCACAGCGTCAACAGCCGCTTATTTGCCTTCGTGCACGTCTTTTTCATAGGTTACTCCTTATCGTTGCAACCACCGTAGGGTGGGTTGCTCGCCGTCCGCCGTGCGCCACACGTTCTCGTCGAAGGAGAGGGAGGCGAGATAGTCCGCCGTGAGTAGCGTCGCGCGGTCCACGGCCGACACACCCGTGGGATTCTCTTGGGGGACGCCGCCCTCCACCGATACGTCCATATCGGCGTCGTACACGCAGTTGGCAAAGACGGCGCCGTTGCCGTAGTGGCCCACGAAGTGGCCCAAGCCTTCGCTTGCGGCAGCCGTCACCTTAGCCGCAAAGACGCAGTTGTTGGCCTTGCCGGCCCCGTCGCTCCAACCCAAGAAGCCGAGGCCTTCTTGGGTGCCTGCAACGGAGATTTCGCCGCTATAGTAGCAGTTGCGCATGGTGCCGCTGTGTCTGCCCACGAAGCCCGTATCCAGCGTATCGCCCTCCACGGTAACGTTCGTAGCGGAGTAGCAGTTGACGATGGCGCCCTCGTTGGCGTAGGCCAAAGCGCCCGCGTAAGTGCTACTCTTGTCGTACACGCCGCCCAGGGTGACGCTACCGCCCGAGTAACACTCGCTGCATTGGCCGTCCGCTCGGTTGTCGCCTACAAGCCCGCCGAAGCGCAATTCATTGATGCCCAGATAGACCTCTTCGCCCGTGACCGTCACTATGTCGGCAGACGAGCAACGCGACACGGTCTTGTCGTTGGCGCCCACTAGCCCGCCGCACTTTAAGCCGGCGTAACTTCGTTGCGCCGCGAGGCTTTGCTGCCCCTTTGCCTTGGCCGTCAGGTTGAGGGTGGTTTGGGTGTCGCAGTAGCTCACCTCGCCGCCGTTGACGCCTGCCGCCGCACCGTAATAGTAGTGCGCCACGTAGTTGGTACTGCCCCAGCAATATTGCTTGTTGGGGTTGTTGTTGGCGTTGCCGGCGGTGACGTTCACGGTGGTGTCGGCAAAGCGGCACCCGCTGATGACGCCCGAGTTGCTGGCGCACAACAGGCCGAAGAACAGATGCAGGTTGTAGGTCCAGCCCCAATCGTCCACCCAACTGCTGCAATAGGGTGTGAACACGAAGGTGCAGTTGGCGTTGCGCACCGAGCAATCGGTGATGGCACCTTGGTTGTAGGTGCACAGGAAGCCGAAGTAGGCCGTGCCCTCGTTGACCTGGCTGATGAGCTGTATACTCGAGGCGAAGTTCTCGAAGGAGATGTTCTTGATGACGCCCTTGTTGGTGCCGATGAAGCCCACCGAGGTGCCGTCACCCGAAAAGACGAAGTTGGACACGACGTAGCCGCAGCCGTCCAATATGCCCGAAAACTCGGGTATGGCAGGGAGCTCCTGGCCCTTGAGGTCGATATCGCAGTCCAAATGATAATTGCGGGCGGGGTTGTCGGCGATGGCCATAAAGCCCTCGGCCGAGGATACGGTCACGCTGTCAATCCAAGCGGCGTGGAGCGTGAGGTCGCCCTTGAGGGGGTCGCGGTCGAAGCGGAACTCGACCTCGTTCTCGTCGTACCAGCCGTTGAAGAACACGCCGTCCTTCGTTGGCTCGTCGGGGGCTTCGATTTTGCTGTCAAAGGGCGCTCGCACCACCAAGTCCTCGTCGCCGTTGCCGTATACGAAGGTGACCGACAAGGTCTTGGCCTTCCAATAGGCGTAGTAGGTGGCGTCGCCCACGGTGGCGTAGGGGTAGGCGCTCTTGCCGTCGGCACCCGCCATCTGTCTGCCGCCCGCCGAGGCGTCGTACCAACCCACGAAGTCGTAGCCCGTGCGGGTGGGCACGGCCAGCGTGAACGTGGAGGCAAACTTGACCTTGACGCGGCTGTCGCCGTCCCCGTTGCGCTTTTTGAGGGTGACTTGGTAGGTGTTGGCGGTATATTTGGCGTAGAGCGTCAGGTTGCCGTAGGTGTCGGGCGTGATGGCGGTGATGAGGTCACCCGTGAGGTCCTCTTGTAGGCTCCACCCGTTGAAGGTGTAGCCGGGGCGCTCGGGAGAGGGCAGCTCCTTGCTGTCGCCATACCAATAGGTCACGTCGTCCAGTTCGCCCACTTGGGTGCGGAAGCTAACGGTATAGCTGGTCTCCTCCCATTTGGCGAAGTAGCGCTCTTTGCCGTTGCCGTAGATTAAGGTGGTGCTGGGCACGCCCGAATAGTAGGCATTGTCGTACCACTCCACCAATTTGTAACCTTTTTTGATGACGTCGGGTTCGGCAGGCAAGGGTTTGGTCTTGCCGTCGTCCAACAGTTTGAGTATAAACGCGGGCGAGACGTCCGCGGGGTCGACGTAGAAATAGACGTAGCGGAAGGCATACCACACGCCGTAGTAGGTGGCGGCGCCCGCCACGGTGACGTCGTCCTCGGCCTCTCCGCCCATCACGACGGACCAACCAACGAAGCTGCGCGTTTCGGTATCCTCCATGGTGGGCGCTACGTCCGCAAGGGGCGTGCCGTAGGCGGCACGCACTTCGCGTATCTCGCCGCTACCGTCGTTGAGGGAGAAAGAGACGGCGTAGAGAGTGGGCGCGTAGTGCGCCACCAGGTCGAGTTTGCCATCCGTGACCAAGGCGGCAAGGTCTTCGCCGAAGACGTCGTACTTGCACACGCCGTTTTGGTCGGTCACTTGCACGCCGCCCTCGGCGTACCAACCCACGAAATCACAGTGCTCTTTGGTTGGTACGGGCATATCGGCCACCCCCTCGTCGTAGCGCAGGGTGAGGCTCGCTTCCCCCGACAAGCTGCCGTCCGCGGCGTTCAACCGCGCGACGTACGTTAGGGGCGTCCAATGCGCAAACAGGCGGAAAGTCTCCGTCATCATCTCCAGCCCCGCCACCGAGCGGCCCTCTTGGTCCACGTACTGCACGCCACCCTCGCGCTCGTCGTAGTAGCCCACGAAGGTGTAGCCCGTGCGTTGGGGTACGGGCAAAGAATAGGCGGTGCCTTTCTCTACCGTGGCGGTGTGGGGCTCGTTGCCATACGTATAGTAGGTGATGGTGCACGAGGTGTTTTGCGTGGTATCGTTGCCGCCTTTGTCACCGCACGCCGCCAATAGGCACGCGGCCAAAGCGACCACGAGCACGGCGACCAAAATGTACCATAGCGTTTTTTTCGTTTTCATCTTCATATCCGTTCTCCTTTGCGGGCTATTCCGCCATCCATCTGAGGGTGGGCAATTGTCCGTCCTCCACGATCCAGATCGCCTCGTCAAAGCTGAGATCGGAGGTCAAATACTCCGTCGCCAACAGGCGGGCTTTGCCCATGGGCGACACGCCCACGGGATCGGTCTGCGTGATGCCGCCCGACACCGTCACGTTCATGTTGGCGTCGTAGGCGCAATTGGTGAACAGCGCACCGCCCGTGACCGAGCCCGCAAAGTAGCCCAGACTAGAGGCGGTGGCCATGGTCATCGTGCCCGCCGCGAAGCAGTTGTTGATCTTACTGGAGGCTTCACAATAAGCGAGGAAGTTGCCCGCGCCCGAGGTTTGCGTGCCCGTGACGTTCATATCAATGGCTGAGTAGCAGTTTTGGAAAGTGCCGGCGTTGCTGGTGACGAAGCCCACGTGGCGCATACTGCCGGTGACGTTAATCGTCACGTCGCTGTAACTGTCGCGCACCATGGCGTTGGGCTCGTTGCGGCGGCAGAAGCCGCTGACCTGCGACCACTCGCCGTCGTAGGTGCCGCCGACCGCGATGGAGCCGGTGGCGTAGCAGCGCTCGGTGGTGGCGTTCGTTTCGTTGCGCGCAAGCATCCCCGCCAAGAAGAAGCGGCTACTTGCCGCATAGCCGTATTCGCCGGTGCCGGTCACGGTGCAGTCGGCCTTGCACTGGGACATAGTGCCGTAGTTGCGGCCCAGGAGACCGCCCGCCGTCAACTCGAGGTAGCAAGAGTGGGTGTACTTGTCCGTGCGGCCCGCGGCGCCTATCGTCAAAGCGTTGGCGGTGGCGGCCGAGCAACGGCTCACCTCACCCGCCGCGTTGTTGACCGAGGCCACGGCGCCGTAGTAGACGTACACGTTGTAGCGGCTGTCGCGGCAGTTATACTCGCGGCCCTGACTGTTCTTATTGGCGGGCTTTGCGGTAATGGTCACGTTGGATTCCACCACGTGGCAGTCATCGAGGACGCCACTATTGAAGGTGCACAGCACGCCCACGTACACGTTAATATCGCGCGTGACGGCGTTGTTGTAGATAGCGAAGGCATTCTCGGGCGAAGTGACGATGGTCACGGTGGCGCCTGACAAAGTGCAACCCGTGATGGTGCCCGCGTTGGTGGTGCAAAGGAAGGCGAGGTTGGCCTGACTCACGTCGTTGCGCGTACCCGTAAATTGCAAGCTGGCCGAGAACTGGTCAAAGACGATATTTTTGATGACGCCGTTGTTGGTGCCGATCATACCCACCGAAGTGCCCGCGCCCGTATAGCTGAAATTGTACACACGGTAGCCTTGGCCGTTGAGCTGGCCGCCGAACGTGGCGATGGCGGGGATGGCCTGCCCCTTCATGTTGACGTCGCACTCCAAGTGATAGTTGCCGTTGGGGTTCTGCGCAATGGCGAGGAAACCGTCCGAAGAGGAGATACCCACGCTATCGATCCACGAGGCGTACAAGGTCAGGTCGGCCTCCACCACGTCCACGTCAAAGCGGAACTCGTTGCGGTAGGTCTCGTCGTACCAACCGTTGAAGAAGCCGCCCTCTTTCCAGGGCTCCTCGGGCGCTTCGATGCGGCTGCCGTAGGTGGTTTGCACGGTCATGGGCTCGTCGCCGTTGTCGAAGACGAAGGTGACGGTCAGGGACTTGGGCGTCCATCGCGCGTAGTACACCGAGTCCTCCGCGCTGGCATAGGGGAAGGCGCTCTTGCCTCCCACGCCCGCCATTTGCAGGCCGCCCTCCTCGGCGTCGTACCAGCCGCGGAAATCGTAACCGATGCGCTCGGGCACGGGCAAGGTGTAGCTGTCGCCGTATTTGACGCGCACGGTCACGTCGCCGTCGCCGTTCTTCTTGCGCAATGTGATCTTGTATGTAGAGGCGGTGAACTTGGCGTAATAGGTCTTGCTGCCGTAGGTGTCGGGCGTGATGGCGCGCACCAAGGTGCCCGTCAGATCCTCGCGCTCGCTCCAACCGTTGAAGGCGTAGCCCTCGCGCTCGGGCGTGGGCAGGTCTTTGCTGTCGCCGTAGTAGTAGACGTCGTCGGGATAGCTATCCGACGCGCAAACGTAGCGAATGGTGTAGGCCGTCTCTTCCCACTTGGCGTAGTATTTTTCACGCGCGTTGCCGTAGGAAAGCGAGCCGACGGGCAAACCCGACAAGGTGGCGTTGTCGTACCACTCCACCACGCGGTAGCCCTTTTTGATGATCTCGTCGTCCGAGGGGAAGGCGGCCGGTTGGCCGTCGTTCAGCACTCGTTTGACGCAAGCGGGAGATTTGTCGGCGGGGTCGGCGTAGAAATACACGTATTTGAAGGCCGTCCACACGCCGTATACGGTGGTGTTGCGCATCACGTTACCCAGGTTTTGGGCCACGCCGCCCGTAGCGGAGGACCAGCCCGAGAAGACGGCCGTATCGGTATCCTCCATGGCGGGCGCCGCGTCGGCAATGGCCGAGCCGTAGGGCGCCGACACCGTAACCGATTCGCCGGTGCCGTCGTTCAGGACGAAGGTCACGTTGTATTTCTTGATGTCGTAGTGGGCGTACAAGGTCAGTTTGTAGTCGCCAAACAGCGCGGCAAAGTCACCGCCAAAGGTGGTGTACACGCAGTCGCCGTACTCGTCGATGACCATTTTGTCGTCCGCGGTGTACCAACCCACGAAGTCGTGGTTGTCCATCTGTGCCACGGGAAACGCCGATACGTCGCTGGCGTAGGTGAGCACGCGCTTGTTTTCGCCCAACAAATCGCCGTCGCCCGCGTCGAAACGCAGGGAAAACTCAAGGGGCGTGTAGTGCGCGTACAGATTGAAACTCTTGGTCACCATACCCATGCCGGGCAAAGACGTGCCATTGCTGTCGGTGTATTGCACGCCGCCCGTAGGCTCGTCGAAGTAGCCCAAGAAGGTGTAGCCGTGGCGCGCGGAGGGGCCGATGTAGAAGGTCCGGTCCAAATCCACGTTGACCACGAAGGGTGCGCTGCCGTCTTGGTAATCCACGGTGATATTGCACCCGCGCACGTAGTCGGGGTCGTCCGAGGATTGGGGCGTGTAGTCCGAGCCGTGGGCATCTTTGATCTTGTCCACGATACCGCAGGCACAAAGTGCCGCGGCCAAAACGGCGACGACGACAACGACGAAAAGAACTTTCCACAAATGCTTTCTCATGTTTTCTCCTTCGGGCGAAACGAATCGCTCGGCTCCTCCGTACACACGCAACGCGAGCGCCGGTGCGTCGTGCGGGCAGAATTTAAACTATTGTACTACATTTTACAGTGAATAGTCAACGGGCACTACGCTGTTTTTCTTTCTATTTTTTGCTATTTGGGCACAAAAAAGCGGCCCCAAAAGGCCGCAAAGTGGCGCACGAAACGCCTCGCTTTGGATTTTTCCCCTCGGTTTGGCGTCCAAAACCTCCCTACGTTAGGGGGTATTCCGCGCCAAAGGGCTTAGCGCCGCCCCACCGCCGTGGCAATGATGCGATACACCAACGAAACGATCAACAACGCCACGTTGATCAGTAGCGCCAACGACAAAAAGACCGATAGAAACACGCCGCCCGTCAGCACCACTTGAGTAAAGGCGTTTAGCTTGGCCGTGCCCACCAGTAACAACACCACGTCCGCCACCAAAACGGCCACCAGCACCAACAACAACCCCGACAACGCGCCCTTGATATCGGCGCCACTCAAGTTCATGTGCAGGGCAAAAAAGGAGCCGATGAGGATGAAGATCCACCAGCGAAAATCGCTCACTGCTCTGAAATAGAGCAGCATGGTGCCCAGGTACACGCCGAATGCGCCCCCCATCCCGTTGGCAAGATCCAGCGAAGCAACGCCGTGCACCATGGATTCAACGGTGGCGGGCATCAAGCCCCAAGCCACCAAGGACAGTAGCGCCGTGATGACCAAAATGGGTGCCACGCCGATGAAGAAATTGCCGATGCGCTGGTAGATATTGCGGCGGTTGTAGGAGTGGTTGACGTAGCCCAGCGTACCGTCGGCGTCGCTGACTTGGAACATTTTGATCTCGGTGATCTTGTGCCCGAAAAGTACGCAAAACAGTGCGTGCGACAGCTCGTGCACGGGGGTGCCCACGAAGCCCGTAACGTAGCACACGGCTCTTGCGCGCGGGCCGAAGTTGGCGTAAAATAGCCTGTTGCACAAAGCAATAAGCAGGCCGCCTACGGCTATGACGCCGATGGTGGACACGATTTGTATCAAATAGGCAATGAGCAGTTGGATCATCTGGTTCTCCTTTTGCTCATTATACCACCCTGCCAAGATTTTTGCAAGATACGGTGACCTTTCTTGCGTAAGACCGATTATGCCTTTGAGTACAGCGAAAAGAGAACAGCGCCGCAAGTGAACCGCAACGAGATGGATCTATACGGGTAAAGTTCTTCGGTATTACAAGTGCTTTGGTCGCAAATCACATAATGGCTGCAAGAAAGAAAACATCCAAAAAGATCGGCTGGAAGAGATTGTAATCGAAGCAATTATTGAATCGCTGTCTCGGCCGCATGGCAAAGATCAACTCGTAGTAAAACTCATGCAGAAGCAACGAGAGGAGAGTGAGCATAGTGCCAAATACGAACTATTGCGTAAAGAGAAAAGACAGGTCGATAGTGCATTGGCAAATGTCATGAAAGCAGTAGAGGCTGGCGTTGTAAATAAGACGACGCAGGCGCGTATGCAAGAACTCGAAGAACAGCAATCGGAAATCGAAAAGCAGATGTTTATCGAGAAAAACAAAATGCTGACGGAGATTCCCGAAGAGAAAATCCGAGATTACTATGAAGTTGTTAATCGCTTTCATATGTCGTTGAATTATTGAGGGAAGCGCTCAAAATAAACTCATTGGGCGTAAAAAATAATACGAACCCGTGTTTCGAGTTCGTATTATTCGTTAGTGGCGGAGAAACTGAATGTCAGTTTGAACTATTCTGCGCTTCTCGATTATTAGTGGTTTCAAAAACCATTGCGTAGTTATACCTTGATGCCAGGTGTTTTTAAGATGGTCGCTTTTTCCGCAGATAGTTTTTTAATCGTGTTAATTCCAGTTTTGATAGCTGTAATTATACTCTTGTATTTGCTTGATTTATCTATTATTCTGTGCGTTTCAAATAGCAACAAAATCTCTTTTAAGATAAAAACCAAGCAATGATCTGTTGCCATAATAATATTCACTATGTCACCCCAGGAGCCACTATTTGCATACCATAAGTAACCATTTGCATGAGATATCATTTGACTCTCAACATAATCTAAAAGCATTACTCGATCCCAAGAGGTAGAAGATTTTGGATTCTTGACAGAAAACTTTGATACAAAATCTTTTACTATTCGGGTAAGGCTTTCCGTGAAACCTTTATCATCAATGGAATACCCTGTTGTTGTACGGAAGTTTTTCTCAAATATGCTTTGTTCGATTCCATTAGGGTATAATGATTTATAATAGTTGTACGCTTTATCTAACGGGTATTCTTCACCTATGTTTCGTTTGATCTGCATGCGTTCATGTTCTTCAAGTAGCTTAAAACGCTCCTCTCGGGGGAAGGCACTCAAATAGCATTTTTGGAACGATGCTAGCATATCTAATATGATTTTCCATTTAGATTTTACTTGTTCAGACAATCCAAGGAGTTTATCAGAGCAGATTTCTGATAACATAAGAGATAGACTTGTTAATGTGTCTGACGTATAGTTTTTGCCAAAAGCTTTTTTAAATTCGTTGCTAATTTTATTTAATGAATTACACTCTTGGACAACCAATTCATTGTATTTTCGTGATAAATCCGCGGTATATATTGCGGCGAAATATACATCAAAAGTCATTCCAGTTAAAGGAAGGGTTGAGTACTCTTGTGTGATGAGGAGCAGGATGTCAGGAATAGTGGACCAAATTCCTTCGTTTGAATAGAAATCATTTACAGACGGATGAATTGCTTGGCTATACAGTCCGTAAAGTTTTGCATAATCCTCACCCAAGGTTTCTGCCACCATTTTACGATGGACAACACGTTCTTGGCATAGGAAGGGTAAGTTGCTTTTTACTATGTCATTTATTTCTTTAGCGGGATGACTACTGGATAGTTTTTCGCGGAAAAAAGTAACTGCGTCATCTTTGTCGTTCAAAAGTTTTTCGGGAATAAGAATTATGTCGGCAATATCTTGAAAATTTTTATAATAATTGTATTCAATCAGGTGAACTTGCTTTCTTAATAGTTCTATTTGTAAGTCTGAAATCTGCCCTTTTTGATATAGACGTTTTAACGCTAATCCTTCGAGAAGGCAGCGTGCAGTAAGTATCATACCCGGACTACCAATATGTTGCAACAAAACGTCTTTTACGAAGGTTAATGCATGGGAGGTCAAATAAAAATCTATAATATCGGTAAAAGATTCTGTCCCAAACAGGTCTTCATTTTCGGAACGTTTCATAAGGGCGTGATTATAAGAGAATAATCTTCCCCAAAGAGCGTTTAATTCCTCAATAATTATTTGTGTGTCATTTTTCATCTGTATTGTGTGTAAACTAAATTGCTAAATGATTAATGTATTGTTTTAAATCAATTTCATTCGAAAACCAAATACACTCTACTCCAATTCTCATAAAATGCCTATGAACAATAAATTGATCCTTTATTGAGAGACCATCGGTCAACATTAGTGCAATATGAGTTTTCCCCTTAATTTGAGTTGTTTCCAGTATTCTTCTCAAATTAGGATCTGTTAAACTACAGCCAACGAAAAGATACGTATTATCCCTATAAAGATAGTTTTGAAGAACTACCGACCAATGATAAGGATTATTATAAAGCTTATGATACTCAGATTCACTAAAAACAATATAATCTTTATACTGGCAATAATCTTTTGGTAAAATATTAAATGGTAAGTAGCCATGTGCGTGATAGATACTTAATTCATTGTTGGAAAGCATACTTTCATTGAACATAATATTATGTTTCACGCCACAGGCGTCTAATTCTTGCTCTAAAAAATTATCATAATTATATGTAATAATATTAAACTTCTTCTCGTTGTGCAATTTAACAACCAGTTTGGCAACATATTTCAAAGTGGAGTCAGGATAATTACTTACTGGCGGAGTATACTTATCATATAATCCTTTGTATAAACTTTTAATAAAGTCTTTTAAGTTTTCTTGTGCAAATTGTCCATTAATAATACTTGTTCCACCTATTTTCTCTTGTACTGCTATCAAATTGTCAATTTCACCATCCGCTTTTATTTCTTCAAAAAAATCAGAGATAAGAGCCTTCCATCCTTTAGAACCATAATCGCGTGACACACCAGCGCCTAGAGATAAAGAAATCAACTTTTTTTGAACTAATTCTTGTAAAAGCAATTTATTATTATTAATTTTATTATCAAAGTTTAAAACTTCATTTAATGAGGCATTCTTTTCTATTTTATCGAATTTTTCGTCATAAAAGCTGTAGTAATCAATAGAATATTCCTTTGCCCATGTTACTATTGTATTTTGATCCCAAACGACTATATTCTCTTTGGCAAATCCATTTTGGCTTGAACGACCGCTTTCTTTTAAATATCCATTTACTATGAACAAGCTGATATATTTTTTCGAATCCAACAGGGGATAGAATTTCATATTCCTGGCATTGTATTTTACTTCAATAATTACAGGCATTTTAAAATCGTCAAATCCTTCCGGTGCGAATCCATCAAATATACGTATGCCATGTGCAATAGCATTACGAAGTTCATTTTTTTGATTAACATACTTAAATATATTTGTGTCTTTGAATTCACTAAAAAACGGCTTCCCTTGAACGGCACATTTTTGCCTAATTACGGATAAAACAAATTTTACGAAATCTAATTCTTTATTAATCATATGTTTTCATAAATCCTTGTCAGCAGTTTTATGATTATTATAACACTAATTCCGGTTGATTTCAAGGTCGCATGTCAATTTTCAGAAAATAATCTCTAAATTTTAGAGAATACCTTGAAAAGAGGAATGAACTATGATATAATAAACTCAAGTTCTATATTCTTAATAGATGGAGAATTAATATGGCAGTTAGTTATAAGAAACTTTGGAAATTGCTTATTGACAAAGATATGAAAAAAGAAGATCTGCGCAAAGCAACCGGTATTACTACAACCGCTATGGCTAAACTGGGACGGAATGAAAATGTTAATACCGAGATTCTAGTGAAGATTTGCAAAGCTTTACAGTGCGATATTGCAGATATTGTGGAAATCGTAGAGACTAATTAGGAAAAATAATTGTACGAAAAAATAGCAAGGTACGGAAGATGATTGATCGGTTACTTCAAGATAAAATCAACGATTCATTTAACAGTGACTTCTTGGGCAATACCATTTCTTTTAACGATGAAGAAAAGTCAAAGATTTATGACGAAGTGGGATTGATCTTAAGAAGAGTGGGTGGCATATGGGGTGAGACAATCAAACCCAATGAGTATATGGCTGTAATGACGGCTTTTGTCGAACTTACGAAGGAATGGGACTCAGATGAAGATTCTTGGCTTGATTTCGTTTCGAAAAAACTGTTGGGGGCACAGGGTGAAATAAGAGGCAAAACATATAATCAGGTTTGTAATTGCATAGACGAGTTGTGTAGAAAGGGAAAAGTTTTTTTACTGGATTGCTATACGAAAAAATACTATACTTCGGTATGTTGCCATGCATTCTCGCCGAAAAGTTCTTTATTCTCTTTCTTTGATTTGTGTTGGGAAATATATTGTAAAGATTTATTTCAACAGTATTCTGCGAACGATCCCATATTAAATCTAATAGTAGAAAGCTTGAGAAAGAAGTTTTCTTTGACAGTTGCAGGTACGGATGAGGATATTACTATTGGAAGCAAGGCTTATTCGCTTCGGGCAGGCATAAAGGGTTTAGCCTTAATACAAGATCAAAGTCATATAGTATGGCTTTTAAACAGAATTCTATATCGAATGCATTCATTTATGAATAGTGAACCTGTGAATTCTGAAATATATCTTGATCTTCTTTTGCAAGAATGGTGGAGACAAAAAGAATCATCATTTGGACTTAAGACAGAACGAAGAATCTCGAAAAAAGCATTTGTTGCAACCGATTATTCTCAAATTAAACCCAGATTTATTTTGGAGAATAGTATTGCAAAAGTTTTTATATCCCCGATACGATTACGTGAGCAATTTGATTGCGAACCCTATATTGAAATAAGAAATCATGATAAAATCGTAGTAAATGAACCTATTCCGACGTTTGGATCAGGAGTTGTCATGACTACGAAAGAAGTAGAGTTTCCGCTTGATTCCTTAGTTGATGAGTCCATTGAATTGTCTATACGAATTACACATGGATCTAATATTATATTTCAATCTCAACAAACATTGTGGAGAGATTATATTGTCTTTTGCGGCACAAGAGAAACTTTTTCTCAAAGTTTGCTACCCGGGACATACTTTCTATACACAATGAATATAAAAAACTTAAAAGTCCCGGCAGATATTCATAGGATATCCAAGAACTTGTACAGCATAGCATCAGAGGAAGGAGATGTTATTCGTTCTTTAGAAAAGATTGTTTTTTTCGAAAAAGAAAAATCACAGAAAGATTTGTTTTTTACGGCAAATGAAAAAAGAGATATTTTATATAAAAAAGGCGATATTTTATACAAGCTTATAGATGGTGATTTAATTCTTGATGTCAACAAGGATTATAATATATCGGATTTGGGCGTACGATATGATGGTGGCGCTTTTAAACTTTCTGATTTTTGTTTTACCGACAGTAACGATAGACGTAGATTTATTATTTCTATGTTAGCAGAACCGGGAGAAGCCGTTACCATATCGGTATTTAGGTTTAGCGATAATTTTATCTTAGATGTCG